>ERZ1027247.722-NODE-722-length-11176-cov-8.069328_pt1 | contig 11176 bp, 8 predicted proteins | sample MGYA00519262_ERZ1027247 | MGnify/ENA primary metagenome ERZ1027247 (study PRJEB26926, sample SAMN06164776) | human gut metagenome | biome: ENVO:00009003; feature: ENVO:2100002; material: ENVO:00002003 | host: Homo sapiens | place: USA | collected 2012 ... | reverse complement strand
GTGGTAGTATTACGATTGCAGACGAAAAGGTTGTATTGCTGTATGCAGGTAAAAGCGGAAAATTCTTTGGAACAACAGCCGAAAAGGTTGCTCAAACCGCTTTCTATTCGGGTGATGCCTCTTATCCGGGTTTTAATTCAAACATTGTCACAACATCTACTGCCTTGGCAGATGCGGTAAGCGGTTTCTCAGCTAACACAGCTAACGTTGTATTCAATCATTTCTATACTTTCGGAAACAACGGTGCGACTCAACCGACAATTCTTGCCATTCAGTCTAAAAAAACGGTAAACGGCGTTGCTGAAACCATTTACTACCCCATTCAGTTCTCGACAGGCGATGCAGGATACACCATCGAGCCGGGTAAGCATTACACTGTAACCCTTACTTTGAGAGGTGACGTAAATGCCGGTGAAGGCGGTGGTACTACCACTCCTGAACAGCCGTTGGTTAATTCATCAATAAGAATTACTGTAACGGCAGCCTCATGGAGTCCCGTAACCGTAAACAAAACGTTTAATTAATTTGATTGCAGACGTTCATCTTATTCTTTAAAGCTGCACCGAAAGGCGGGTATGTTTCCCGTGCCCGCCTTTCATTTCACTCATGCCATTGATAAAATTCAATAACTAAAAACAATACTAACCATCCATTAAAAAAACAATTCATGCAGAATAACAAATTCCATTATTGCCTGCACATACTGCCTATCTTGTTCTTTATGGCATTTGTATCTGCAAGCTGCATCAAGGACGACCAAGGCGATTGTCCTGATCCCGGTACTCCCAGTACTCCCGGCTTTTCCTTGCAGGTAAAGGCTTTTGATGCCGATGGCGGAAGCCTTGGCGATGAGACTATAAAAGACTTAACGCTCTATATATTCGATGCCGATAAAGCATTGCTCGACACCCGCAACGTTCTCCTTTCGGAAACCGTGACCCTGGACTATCCCGGACACGACAACCTGACACTGGTGGCATGGGGCAATGGTAAACAAGGCGCTCAGTCGATGCCCGCATTGAAAGAGGGCGACCACTTAGAGACGGCATTCGTGTCGCTCATCCAAACCCGGACAACCTTACCCGTGGCAGGCTCGCCCGACGACCTGTTCTATGGCACTATAGATATAACCTCCGCTGCCGGTGCTTCTGCCAAGGAATTCCCCTTGCGTCGCAAAGTCTCCGGGGTAGCCATTACGGCGCGCCACCTCAGAGAGTATGTAGGCAGCACCGAAGGCGAGTACTACTACATCGTGCGCAAAACCACCGATAAGCTCGATTTCTACGGCAGGCCCAACGGTACGGAAGTAAGCTACCGCCCCCAGGCGGCATTCAATGACAACGGCGAATTCGTATCCCCTGCTTTCAATATCTTCCCCACCGAAGCGGACATCAAGATAGACATCTACCACCGCGACGTGCTGAAAACCACCGTAATTGCCGACAGCAACGGTAACCCCCTGCGTGTGGCGGAAGGCAGGCTGCTCAATGTACTGGTAGACTTTCAGGGAGCTGTAAACGTAGACATCAGCGTCACCGACTGGGGCAAGCAGGATATATGGAAAGAAATTTGATAGCTATATAATGATGTAGCAACCGGATAAAATTAAAAATAAAAGTTGATTTAGATGAAAAAGATAATAATTCTGTATTTTCTCGGTGCACTGCTCCTTTCGGGGTGTATGCGCGATGAGTTCGATACTACACGTGTGGAAGAAGGCATTGCTGCACGTGTCAGTCTGAGAGTGCTGCTGCCCGATATGGACGGCGCAGTCAGTGCGGGCAATACCCGCACCTCTGCCAACACCCGCGCTGTCGATGCCGATGTGGAGAATCGGCTGGACAGCCTGCGCGTACTGGTATTCAACAGCAGCGGCAAGATAGTAACCAACCGCAAATACACGGCACAGTCCGACGGATCGCTTTCGTCTCTCCAGATAGACACCTGGTCGGGCAATAACCTTACATTCTGCTTTGTGGCTAACAGTAGGGACGATCTGGACAACCGGCTGGCTGTCGTCACTTCCTACAACGATCTGCGTGAATTCATGGTAACGGCTTCCAGCTTGAACTTCGGTCTGAGCGACACCGGGGCTCTTATTATGACTGCCATTGTGGAGAACGTAAACGTGCAGCCGGGTTCCGATACTATTAGTGACCCGATACAGCTTCAATTCCTTGCGGCAAAACTCACGCTCACGGTTACCGACGCGACCCCTGATGGACATACTGTCACCATTCTTGGATGGGACGTACAGGATGTTCCGGCACGCAGCTTTCTTTTTCCCGATAGTCAAGATGCCAATCCCGCTCCGGAAGGAGGTGCTGATAAAGAAGAATACTGGCTGACAACCGCGTCGGATTATCCTTTCGAGGTCGAGCAGAATAAAAGCGCTTCTCAAACGCTCTACCTCTTCGAGAACCGCAGGGGCGGACGTGTGGCAAGGTCACTGCCTGGTACCACCGAGCAATATCCGGATATGGCTCTGGACGATACCGACCACCGCGGCAAGGCATGGTTCAAACCCCGACGCGCCACTGCCGTTGTCATTAATGCCATACACAGAACCGGCACCCAATCCGAACTGATAAAGGCATACATCTATCTGGGCCATGACAACCACAGCGATTACAATGTTCTTCGCGGGAGTCACTATACATTCAACATCACGGTGTATGGAATCAACGATATCAAGATAGATACAAACGTGGATTCCAAGGCAGGCGATTTCTTCGTAGATTACAGTGAAAACTTGCGAATGGACGCGCACCCCGACTTCCGCGTCCTGCGTATGCATGCTGCCGGTAGCACGGGAACGATGGAGATACTCGACTCGCAAGGCAGAACCTATGACGATCCGTTATTTGATGCTACCTGGCTCAAAATCTCTCCATTGAACCTGATGTATCACCAGGTGAAGCAGCCGTCGTCGCCCGCCAATGACTGGCAGCAGGCTTCGGAACCTGAAAGTAAACTCGTGCGCCCCAAGTACATTCCGCACAAGAGTGACCGGGCGAAGCTGACTCAACAAGGCATAGGCGGCTGGAACACCGTTCCTGTCGGTAAGGATGATGATGATGTGATGTCCCTTGACGATGCCACCTACCGTATGTGCTATAAAATTACGGACCTGCCTTTCGGCAATACCTCTACGGTCACCAACCAAACCCTATACGTCTATGCCGATGACTATCCGGTGAGAGACGGTTTCCGCTCTGCAACGGTACGCTTCTCGTTCTACAAGGATGGAGGAGACCCGAATCAGCCGGAAGTCCGTAACTTCACCATCAGCCAGGATGGGTATCTCTCTTTCTATACGGATGATGATAACCAGTATGCCGGACTGTATATCCTCAATCAGGACGGATCACCGAGCGACGTCAAGCAGCGCATGGTACTGGAAAGGTATCCGGAGTACCGCATGACGATGAATCCGGGTATCGACCCTTCGGTGCAGAATATAAACAGTATGCAATGGGGATTTGCCTATTTCAAAGTATATGTCTCTAATAACCTTGATAAATTCCGCAACGGTAGGTACGTGACAACGGAGTCGGTATATAAGGATCTTACGCGGGTGGATAACGAGCCTGATAATTTCGGAGTTGCCCCGAATTCGTACCGGAGTATGTTCGGAAACGGATTGGACGGCAGTCTGGCGGCTATACCGGCCTATACCGGAAGGACTTCCGGCGCACCTTATTATCTTCCCGACCCCACTGCGAGAATTTATCACCCCATATACAAGACTTCCGCAGCCCGTTACTGCCACGAGAAGAATCGCGACCTGAACGGCAACGGTATTCTCGAGCCTTCTGAGATTCATTGGTATATGCCGTCGCAGAAGGAGCTGCTCCTGATGGCTATTTCCCTTCCCCAGAGCGAATATCAGTTTGCGGGATATAACGCGCTTATGTCTTCTACCGAGTTGGGAGAAAGGAACATGAGTCACGTAACGGTCGGCATGAAAGATTCTTATCCTTTTGCGTACAGCAATTCGCAGCCCAAGGGATCACAGACTTTTGCAGTCCGCTGTTGCAGGGTGTTGAGATAAGAGTGCGGAAATGAGCACATGGTTATATCGAAATGAAATTGTAATAAGTATGATGATGAGAAATATAAAAACGCTATGTATGATACTGGTTTGCCTCACGGCAACCGTGGGCTATGCCCAGGAGGTATTGGTGGAAAACGGGAAGATTATCATAGACGCTTCCGCCATACCGCATACCCGGGAGAAGAAAGCGCGGGCTACTGATGGAAACAACACTACTCTCGGCACGAACACTGCCACGAATATCAGCTCCGTGGTGAGCGATGATAAAGTGTATTATAAGTTCGAACTGTCGCGAGAACGCTTCACCGGCCTTTGGCTGTTTGCCGTAAACCGCTGTAGGAATCTTACCGACGACGGCGGTGGCTGGCGCTTGCCCACCTACAAGGAAGCAGCGCTGATTTACATCCTGTGGCCGGAACTGACGAAGGCGGGCCTGACGGATGTTGCCGGAGGCACGGGCACGGACGCGGGCGGAGACGGAACCACACTTCCGTATGTGTCTTACGATGATAATGGCACTATTCAAAGGGTTGGCAAAAGACGTACGGGCAATTATTACCGTTGCATACGCGACCTTTGAGATTGATTGCCCACTCGTCTGAAATTTAGAATCAGGCGATAGAATTTGAATAATAACAGAGTTAATAGAACCCCGAAAACAATCCCTATGTTATGAATAAAAAAGGTTTGTCCCGACTTTGTTCGTGTTTTTGTTTGTTTGCACACAAAGGGATATGCTACGGAATCGCTTGCGGAGGCGTCTTGTTTTTAGCGATTTTCGTAGCCGTTTTCGGCTTTCCTGTATGGGTGTCCGAGCTTTTCGAGAAGCGGATGGAGGCACGCAGGAAGATGAGTAGTGAACGCCGGCAGATGAATGATAATCGGCAAATGAATATTGAGTGAGAGCCGGTAGATAGATGAATGACAGATAACAGAAGTATTGATAGTTTTAATAATTGATAACCCGTAATGAAGAATCCTAAGAAAGAAACACGTGATGTCATAGCCAAGCACGTCCGTTGGACCGAAGCATTGCGCGTAGTGCGCGCTTACCACCCCGAAGTAACCATTATCCTGCCCCAGGAGAAAACTCAGATTTATCCCGGCGACGATGTGCGGGGCATGATTGCCCCTGCCGTCGGCGTCATCCGCCATGCACTCGATGCAGGAGTGTGGCAGTGGCACGGATACACTGCCGAGTCGCGTGTGAAGCAGGTACGCACCCTGCTCAGCCATTACTTCCATTATCACGAGGACAGCATCCATCCGGCAGAACTCGACCTGATGATTGAAGATTTGCTGTTTGTGCATAAAGCCTGAGGAGAATTTCCTAAAGTGAGAATCGAACCTGTTTGTGGTAAAGGTCATTTTTAACCGAATTATTTATGCGTATCTCAAGAGTAATTTTTATTTGCTGCTTTCTTCTGCCGTTCTTGGCTTCTTGCACCCGGGACGAAATAGAAGACAATAGTTATCCGTTATCCGAATATGACGGCACGGGTGTTTTGTTTCGCTTAAAGGCAGAGTCTTTTGACGATACGGGTTCCGCTACCCGCACCCTGGATTTGACCGCACCTTTCGATACTCTTTGTGCCTATATTCTCAAAGAGGGTCAAATTGACATCGACCGTGAAGTTAAATTCCCCGATCCTGCAACAATTATGGTGGAAGGGCTCGAAACCGGCACCTACAACCTTCTTGTATTAGCCATGAAAGGCAACTATGAAGTGGATGGAGCCCGGATACATAAAATAGAGAAAAGTTCCTCACCGTGGCTGTCTTTTCCTGAAAATACGTCGGCGAAGCCTCTGAAAGCCCAATATTATTATACAAATCACAAGTTCTCGGTAATAAACGGAAAAATCAAGATAGAGGAAATACGCATTCCCCAAGCTGTAGGGATGGTTTCTTTCGATGTACAATACAAAAGCGATTACGTGCGCAAATCGGTTCACGACTGTCAATTTATTCCTTCGGAAGACAGCAGGAGTTATTCTGCCCTGCATGCAGACGGCAGCCATTCGGGACAGCGAAGCATAGCATCCTTCTCTTTATCGGAACAAAAACAGTTCTTATTTTTCCCTACCGCAAAGGATGGTTTTTCCGGTCAAGTAGTAGTAAATACAATAAATCACCGAAAGGAAAGTGTTGGCACGGAGTATGATACAAAGGCAACCTTAGATGCCGCCAAGCATTCTACCGTACATGTGCAGGCTGTACATCCGGAAGACAATGTGGGTACTAACCTTGCCGATGAGCTCACTTCTCTAAATTATTATACGATTCTAACTGATGAAGAACCTGCTTCTGTCTATGCCAATGCAAATCAGCGGTCATTTCGTATAGCCGAACCTTTGCAGATAAATATGGAGAAAGATAGTTTGCACATGAGATTTTATTCTCCCGTAGGCATAAAAGAGGTTACAGTCATGGCAAAAAGTCCGACTATGGATGAATATGTGGAGTTCGTTTACATTGACAACATTCCGGCATTTGCCGACATTAAGACATCGATAAAGGTATTGAAGAAAGGAGTATACCGCACTGAATCAGGGAAAGTTCAACAATTTTCAGCAGAAGAGATGAAGCCGGCTTCCTTGAGTTTTAAGATAGCTTGCAACGACCCGTATTGGACTAAGATTTCCCGGATAAAGGCGAAATGGTACATCAAATTCGTACTTAACGGAGGAGATCCCGTAACAGGTGTTCCCAACAAGAACTGGCGGGGAATACGTCCCGTACATTGCAGGGAGGCTGTTGCACTCTATTTGAATATCGGATATATGTGTACGCTGGAAAACTTCCAGAAGCGGGTTTCGACGTTCCAAGGAGTACTTCTTGACAATAACAAGAAAGCAATTGACACCTCAAAGATTATATCCAGACTGGAAAACCTTTCCGGATTCGACATCGGACTTGTACATACTGGCAATGGTGTAGCAGGATTAGGTGGGGGCAGAACATGGGGAGTCTATCAGAAATCTTTCCTTTATCATTACGAAAACAGTGGCGGATGCTGTACCACTATTTTTCACGAATTAGGTCATTGTTTAGGCTACAGCCATAATAGCACCATGACATACGGACAGTGGGCTTCGGGATGTGCCGATGTGTTCTACAAGAATAACATAAAAGATTTTCCTGTCAATTCCCACACAATATTAAAATCAAGAAGTAATCCTAATATCTACTAATAATTATGAAACATTTGTCTGTTATTATATCTGTATTATTTTCAATACTTTGCATCGGATGCTCTAAGGAGGATTTTAACGATGGAAAAACCAATGATGTTCAGAACAAGCATTCTCTCCGGCTTTTGGTCTACACACCGACTTCGGAAACTGTTCTTAGTACGGACCTGCCGGGAAACATAGAGGCTTATCTGTTCAAAGAGGGAGTTCTGTCCGACGTTTACAAAAATCTGGGAGTGGATAAGAACGGATACACTACAATCAGCTCGTTGGCCGAAGGAGAGCAAATCTATTTCTTTGTAAACACCGGTAATCTGCTGAATGGGATTACACAGGAAATAGGCCGATTGAAAGAGACCGAACTGCTTGCCACTACAATACTCTCTGCCTCTCCTCAGGCAGATGGAGAGAAACCGGTGATGACCGGAAAGGCAGACTTAACCGGAAGCCAGGAGAGTGCCACCCAAGTATTGCTTACACGGGCCATTGCCAGAGTAGACTTAAACATAGCTGACGATGCCGACATACAAATCAATAGGATAAGTATGGATAACATACATCGTGAAGCATTCCTGCTTCCGCAAAACCCGGTCAGTTCGCCGTCCGGTGCAGCATTGGCAAAAATAGACACTACATTCAATACCCCGTTGAAGCCGGGTGAATATGCCGGATTGGTCCACCTGTATGAACAAGTGGGGGACGGTATTCCTGTGGAGCTGCATGGCACCCTTGAAGGCGATCCTGTTACACTTTCACTGGCACTGCCTAACACAATCCATAGAAACCACATTTATAAAATAAAGTTATTTAGCGGAGACAGTTCTAATTTGCAGGCAAGCATATCCGTGGAAAATGAAAGTTGGGAAGTAGAAGAAACTATCACGGCAAAACCTTCTACCAATATTCTGGTTAATAGTGAACTTTCTACTTTGGCTGAAGGGGCGTATATAAGTGCAACGAAAGATACGGTTTACCTCTCGAGCAGAGAGGCAACGTCAATACTTGTACTGGATAAGGTGCCGGAAGATGCGGAATTCACAATTGATGGAACAACAGCCTCCATTACTCCGTATACGGAAACTCGTGCCGGCCTTCAAGGGAAAAAGTTCTTGGTACGCAATTCTTGGAAAAAACCGGGTACTAAGACGGAATATATGTACCTGAATATGCACAGCAAGAGGCACCCGGACTACTACAGTGGCCGGTTGGTAATTGTCCAGTCCAATGCCACGACCTTCAAGGGAGAATTGTATAATCATCTTACAAACACTCCTCCCTATAACATTCATTTCAATAAATATGTCGACAGTGCTTTAGGTCGGATAGAGGTACCTAAGAACTATGAGGTTAGTGTCAGTGGTGGCAGTTGGCTAAGGGCGATACCCAAAGGAGACGGAGTTTATGAGATTCAGGCAGGCTACAAGCCTAACGATCCGGAAGCCAATGGCAGCACTCAGGAGGGTTTGCTCACCGTGAACGGCCCGAATGGCATACATGAAACATACACCGTTACCCGGTTGAATCGCGGCTTGCCTGTTGTCCTTATGGGTGATACTTACTGGTGTCGTTTCAACTTACGAGGAAACTCAAAGAGTTTCGACGACCAGATAACCGTCAGTGAATCTGAAACAATAGGTGATCTGTCTGCCTATTTTGCCTCTTGTTCTGACGAGGATTTTGTACGTTTAACCGGCAGTCAGTACAAAGGGCGTTATACGCAGGGAATGAATTTAAAGTATGACGCATCCGTCCCGCGTTTCTATTTCGATTCGTATGAGTCGCTCCAGAATCCGGCAATCATAGGAAATGGATCGGTAAGCAGCCATTGTCCGGAAGGATACCAGCTTCCTACGTCGAGAGATTTTGAACTTTTGCTAAAATCGGGGACTATTAATTACACGCTTAATGGCGCACCGGTAAATTACACTACGGGTAGTGGAAGACCTGCCGTTATTTCAGCCCATAGCCGAGGAAATGTAGCGTGGGAGGGAGGTCTCCTTGCAACAGCCAATTACATTCAAATCGCTTTTGACGAAAACAATCTGGTCTTGGGAGGATTCGGTCATCAATATAATTCTTCAAACTCAGTTGCTGCAAAGGTAATGTGGGCAACCATAAGTGGAGGTCACCAAAGCTGGACTCATACAGGGACTACAGCCAAGGCGGAAGAACATAATGTAAACAAATCCCGTACGATTCGCTGCATTAAGACGTCACCGGCTTTTATAATAGAAGAATAATTCGGTGTTAATTCTTGGTGGCTTTGCTTTAGTATGATTGGGAAATTTGAGCAGAGTGACGCTGTGCTGCCTGGCGGTAGCGGCAGGTTATGTCCAGGAAGTGGTGAGAACGGATACACTGCCGAGTCGAGTGTGAAGCAGGTATGTATCCTGCTCAGTCATTTTCCACTATCAAGAGGATAGTATCCATCTGGCAGAATTCGACCTGATGGTTGAAGATTTGCTGTTTATGTCTACGGGTTAATGTAGAAGGCTATGATGAGAACAGAATTAACGATAATAGATTTAATTAATTGAAAACATATTTTTGTTGCGCTTGAAATACAAAACAAAATAAAGCCTGTCTCAGCTAAATCAGAATTTACCGATACTTGACCATTCATTAAGAGCGGTAGAAGTTCGTCACGCTGCTTAATTAAATTTTCATTTTCCTTTTGAATCTCTAACTGCCTGTCATTGAGTGCTGATACAATTTCTTCCCATAAATCTAATACATTATCACTTGGCTTTAACATTGGGAACTTCAGTATATCTTCACGAGAAACTTCTTTGAAAGTTGTTCCTGTTCCAAGTTGCTCTATCTGCGTAATGTGATATTGTAGATAATAATACAAGTAAGTTGCTATATTTTTTGACTTAGAAACAAAGCTCTTAAATCCTTGATTGGTACACAATTCTGTTTTAGCAATTGCCAACAAACCAATTGGAGCACGACTCGACATTAATATTGTGTTTGAAGGTAACAAATGAGTACTGCAAGAATCATATCCAACTTGAGAGATATTTCGCTCTCCTTGATAGACAAATTTCTGCTTTTGGTCAGATAAATCCTTTGGAGTAATCCAGACTATATCTCCTCCATAATTCAATTCATTTACAGTTGAAGGAGTTGCCCCATTGTAAACATCTGCGACCTCTTCTACTATTTTGGCTTTCCACAATAATGGAATTTCACGTTTTAACCTTTTATCCCAAACCATCTTACCACCACTTGACTTATACGGTTTTCCGTTTTCATCCGGAAAATCAAACTGTACAAACCAATAATCATAAAGTTGTTTTGCCATCGCCTCTAAATTCTGATTTATCTGACGATTGATAGCGATTTTCTTCTCTAAACCTTGGAGAATAACTACAATATTGTTTTGGATGCTTTCACTAATATCTTCAGTTGGTATAGCAGCAAAGGCTGCATCCAATTGGAGATTTTTTATACCGGACGTTTTGCCTTCGAAATTAAAAAACGCCCCAAGATTATAGATAAACTGAAGATAATAGTAGACATAGAGGGGATTCCAACCTTTCTTTACTCGAAAGGCAGTACAAAAATTGGAGCATATAACAGCCCCGGCATGGTCAAGCAGCTCTTGTGATACCAAAGATACACGCCCTGTGGATTGAGTTGGGCTACCACCTGACTTTTCAATGATAATGTCTCCTACTTGAAGACATTTTTTTGCATATGCTTGTTGGCTGATATAGCGGACTGGAATTGCTGAGAAATCATATTCTGATATTGGAATAATATCAGCCCCACGTACACAAGTTACCGCACAAGGTGTTTCTTTAGAGTAAGTTTCCTCGCCCCAATCTCCGGCAATGAATACTTCTATAATGTCAAATAACTTCATTCGTTGTCTTCAGGTTCTGTCTCTTATACACATCTCCGAGCCCACGAGACCGTA
>ERZ1027247.715-NODE-715-length-11208-cov-6.322066_pt1 | contig 11208 bp, 9 predicted proteins | sample MGYA00519262_ERZ1027247 | MGnify/ENA primary metagenome ERZ1027247 (study PRJEB26926, sample SAMN06164776) | human gut metagenome | biome: ENVO:00009003; feature: ENVO:2100002; material: ENVO:00002003 | host: Homo sapiens | place: USA | collected 2012 ... | reverse complement strand
CGAGATCTAGTACGGTCTCGTGGGCTCGGAGATGTGTATAAGAGACAGAGAGTATACAGATGAGACGGGTGTTCAGGTTGATGTACAGACAGCAGCATCAGGAACTTACGAGTCACAGTTGAAATCAGAGATGGCAAAAGATGAGGCACCAACATTGTTCCAGGTAAACGGACCGGTTGGACTTGCTACATGGAAAAATTATTGCTATGACCTTTCAGACAGCGATGTTTATAAAGATGTCGAGTCTGACGATTATATATTAAAAGATGGCGACGCAGTAGACGGAATCGCTTATGTTATTGAGACTTATGGTCTGATCTACAACAAAGCTCTTCTGAACAAATACTTCGAATTGCCGGATGCAAGTATCAAATCAATTGATGATCTGAATAACTTCCAGGCACTTAAGACAGTTGCAGAAGAGATTCAGGCACACAAAGATGATCTTGGAGTAGAAGGAGCTTTTACTTCAGCAGGAATGGATTCTTCCTCTGACTGGAGATTCAAGACACACCTTGCAAATCTTCCAATCTACTATGAGTATAAGGCAGACGGAATTGACAGCACAGATGCAATCAAAGGAACATACCTTGACAACTACAAACAGATCTGGGATTTGTATCTGAACAATTCTACATGTGAGCCATCTATGATTTCTTCTAAGACAGGAGATGACGCAGCAAGTGAATTTGCACTTGGCGAAGCAGTATTCTATCAGAATGGTACATGGGCTTACAATGATATCAAAGATAATGAAGTAGCAGATGAAGATATGGGAATGCTTCCAATCTACATCGGAGTTGATGGAGAAGAAAATCAGGGACTTTGTACAGGATCTGAGAACTACTGGTGTGTAAATAAGAACGCTTCAGAAGAAGACATTCAGGCAACACTTGATTTTATGAAATGGGTAGTTGAGAGCGATGAAGGTCGTGACATGCTGGCTAACGAGATGGGATTTGTAACACCGTTCACAACATTCTCAGATTACCTTCCGGACAACCCGCTTGTAAAAGCAAATGCTGAGTATACAGAGGCAGGAAAGACACCAGTAAGCTGGAACTTTACAACAATGCCATCTGAGAACTGGAAAAACAATCTTGGTGGAGCTCTTCTGAACTATGCACAGGGTACAGGCGCATGGGATAGTGTACAGACAGCATTTGTTGATGGATGGGCTGAAGAATACGCAGCAGCAAACGAATAAAAAAGACTTTTCACAGGATAGGCAGATAAAAAGGCTGTGAAATAGAGAAGAAGATCAAACAGCCTGCCAACGAGCATACCGGGGCAGGCTGAAATTATGTAATTAGAATTGTGAAAAGCAAAGGCGCAGAAAGGCTTTTTACAGAAAAGAAAGACAGGAGGAGAAGAACATGCAAAAAGCAATAAAGAGATATTTTCCGGTATTTGTATTGCCGACGCTGATTGCATTCACGATAGGTTTCCTTGCACCGTTTGTGTTAGGCGTATATCTTTCGTTCTGCAAGTTCACAACGGTGACAGACGCTAAATTTATTGGACTTAGCAACTATGCAAAGATCCTTGGAGACGGAGATTTTCTTCACTCTCTTTGGTTTACCGCATTATTTACAATTGTGACAGTATTATTGATCAACATTTTTGCATTTGCGGTAGCAATGCTTTTGACAAAGAATATTAAGGGAACCAATATTTTCCGTACTGTATTTTTTATGCCGAACCTGATCGGTGGTATTGTACTTGGATATGTATGGCAGCTGTTATTAAATGGTATTCTGGCACATTTCCAGAAAACACTTACATATTCTTCAAAATATGGTTTCTGGGGATTGGTTATCCTGATGCTCTGGCAGCAGGTTGGATACATGATGATCATCTACATCTCAGGAATCCAGAATATTCCTGGAGAGCTGATCGAGGCAGCACAGATTGATGGAGCGAATAAAGTACAGCTTTTAAGATATGTTACAATTCCGATGGTTATGCCATCCATTACAATCTGTACTTTCCTGACACTTACAAACGGATTTAAACTTTTCGACCAGAACCTTGCATTGACAAACGGTGGACCGGACAAGATGTCAGAAATGCTTGCCCTGAATATCTATTATACATTCTATGGAAGAACTGGCTGGGAAGGTGTAGGACAGGCGAAAGCAGTTATCTTCTTTATTATCGTAGGAGTGATTGCATTGATCCAGAATAAACTGACAACATCAAAGGAGGTGCAGCAGTAATGAATAAAAAAGTAAAACATGGTACATTATTAACCGTTATTTTTACACTACTCAGCCTGCTGTATCTGTATCCGATCATACTGGTATTTATCAACTCCTTTAAGAAAAAAGTCTATATCAGTAAAGCACCGTTCGAGATACCGACCGGAAAGATGTATGTCGGATTAGAGAACTATATCCGTGGTATTAAGCAGACACGGCTGATTCAGTCATTTGGATGGAGTTTATTTATCACAATCTTATCTGTAGCAGTGATTATCTTATGTTGCTCCATGTGCGCATGGTATATCTGCCGCGTGAAGACAAAATTTACAAAGATCCTTTACATGCTTTGCCTGTTTGCAATGATCGTGCCATTCCAGATGGAAATGTTTACATTATCCAAGATCGCAAATATGCTTCATATGGGAAATCCGTGGGGACTGGTTGTGATCTACCTTGGATTTGGTGCAGGACTTTCCGTCTTTATGTTTACCGGGTTCATGAAATCCATTCCATTGGAGATTGAAGAGGCTGCAATGATTGATGGATGTACACCAATCCAGACATTCTTTAAAATTGTACTTCCGATTGCCAAGCCGACTTGCGTAACAGTTACAATTCTTCAGGCAATGTGGATTTGGAACGACTACCTGCTTCCATCACTTGTACTGGATCAGAGAAAATATAAGACAGTGCCGATGGCAGTTCAGTATCTGAAAGGTGGATACGGTTCTGTAGATATGGGAGCAATGATGGGAACTCTGGTTCTTGCAATTGTGCCGATTATCATCTTCTACCTGTTCTGCCAGAGATATATTATCGAAGGCGTTGTAGCCGGAGCGGTTAAAGGCTAGTGTGGACATTGTCTAAAAAATGAATTAAAATAGAATTATAAAAATTAAAAAAAGACAGCAGAGAGTGAGTGAACATTCCCTGCTGTTTTCGGACGTTATAAAAGGAATAGTGAAAATGTAAAGTGAACGTGAGGGAGGCGTGGGGAAATGATTACAATATTGATCGTGGATGATGAAAAACTGGAGCGAAGGGGAATCCGCTTTCTGTTAAAGAGGGAGGAAGGAGAGTTCCAGATCCTAGAAGCAACGAATGGAAAGGATGCACTGGGAGTATTAGAATCAAACCATGTGGATATTTTATTTTCGGATGTAAAGATGCCTTATATGAATGGACTGGAGCTGACGAAAGCAGTGAGAGAAGATCATCCGGATATGGAAATCGTGATCTTCAGCGGATATAATGATTTCTCTTATGCAAGAGAAGCATTGCGGTATGGAGTTGTGGACTATGTTCTGAAGCCGGTTGATCCGGAGGAATTCCATAAGACTTTTCAACGAGTGATGGAAAATATTTCTTCTAAGATAGAGAAAAAAGAGCAGCAGGAAAAGAAAGAAGATTATCTGAAAAAATACTTTTTACTGAAATATCTGTATGGGGGAAAAGAGGAAGATTTTGTTCAGTTTAAGAAACTTACAGATGGAATGGAAGATGATCTGTCCCAATTTACCCGTATGGTTCTTGTCAGTGCCTCAAATGGATTCTTCGAAACGGAAGAGGAACATTTCCTGATGAGCCTGAAGGAAGAGGTGCAGAGAGAGTTTCATTATGTGAATCTGAATTCGAACGAATCCATCTTTTTGTTCACGGAAAAATATGCAGATTATCATGGAATCGTAGAGAAAATGTACCGTTTTTTTGCGCACCAGTTTGACAGTGAATGTTATTTTGCAGTCAGTGAGGAAATCGAAGATGGAAAAAATCTGGCAGAGGAATTTAAGGTGCTGGAAGGAATGTTAGAAGAGCAGTTCTATCAGCCACGTCAGCATCTGTTTTTCCACGGGGAGAAGCAGGAAGAGAAGAAAGCTGATCCGGCAGAAGATTCTGAAATCATGGAACAGATTACGAAAGATATTCAATATAAAGATCTGCCACATCTCCGTCAGGATTTTCAGAGACTGGAAGAAAAATATCGTGCACATAAGCAATTTTCGGATATGTATGTAAAGTTTGTATTTTCTGGAATTATGAAAGAATTGCTCGACCAGATGGAAGGGCTGGATGAAAAGATGCTTTCAAAGAGAGTGGATCGATTATATCGTTGCAGAAACCTTAATGATGTGATTGCTATAGTAGAAGAAGTACTTCAGGAATATGAACATTGCATACAAGAGCAGGAAGATGGGTTCCGATCAGAAGTTACAACCGTGAAGGGATATATTTATCACCATTATAAGGAAAAGGATCTGGGAGCAGAGACACTTTCCGCAATGGTTTTTCTGTCACCGGGATATTTAAGTGCTGTATTTAAAGAAGAAACAGGGATGACACTGAACCGTTTTATCCGTGAAGTGCGAATGAATAAAGCAAAAGAGCTTTTAGAGACAACGAATATGAAAATCTCCCAAATTGCGAAAGAAGTAGGATTTTCCAATAATTCATACTTCTGCAGAAGTTTCAGAGAGTTTTTCGGAGATACACCGGAAGCATGCAGGAAAGGAATAGCGGCGGATGAAAAAACAAATACGGAAGTTGATCCATCGATTTGAAAATCTGAAATTTCGTAAAAAACTGTCTGTTTTGATGCTGATTGCAGGACTGGTTCCGGTAGGATTCCTTGCTTTTTCCATGCAGTATGGCATGATGAATCAATTGCGAGAGAAGGAACAGTACAATCTGGAGAAAATGTTGGAACAGTCAGTGAGTTCGATTGAGAATCAGTCTCAGATCTATAAGAACCTGGTTGATTATCTGTCTTATTCTCAAAATCTCAGGAATATTTTTGATGTGGAGACAGAGTCAGATTATGAGAAGTATTTGAAATATGTGAAGGTGGCTGATCCACTGTTGCAGATGCCGACGATCTATCACAAAGAGATCCAGAGCATTACATTATATTCTGACAATATAGAAGTGCCACATGGAGATACACTTCTTCCAATGTCGGAAGCGGAGAATCAACAGTGGTATTCCAGGTTGAATGAGGGAACATTAATGCAGTGGAGCATCACTCGCGGTGTGAATAAATCAATCATTGCCAGTCGGAAATTCTATGACAATGATACGATCAAAGCGGTGTTGGAGATGCGTCTGGATTATGAAAAAGTTCTTGAACCATTCATGAGCCAGCTTACAGATAATACAGGAGGCATGATTCAGGATGATAATGGAAATATTGTCTATGCCGAGTGTTCTATGGATAAGAAATATCGTCCGAAGGATATTGAGAGTCCGAAAGATATCAGTGAGAATTATTATCTGGTACAGCGGACAATGAAGGATACAGGATGGAATTTCTATATCTATCGTCCAAAGGCAGTAAGTGAAAACGCAATCCATAAGCTTTTGCTCAAAAATATTCCGATTATTTTGATCAGTGTTCTTCTTCTGAGTTTTCTGGGATATGTTTTTTCTCTCCGTATGGTATCGCAGTTGGAGTTATTGACTGAAAATATGAACCTGATCAATATGGGACTTCGTAAAGTTACCGTGCAGAGTAAATCCAAAGACGAGGTGGGTGTGCTGATCCGGTCATTTCAGCGCATGATGGATCAGATGAACCATTTGATCTCAGAAGTATATGAGAGTAAGATCCAGCTTCAGAACAGTGAGATGAGAGCACTGCAGGCACAGATCAATCCACATTTCCTTTATAATTCGCTTTCAATCATCAACTGGAAAGCAATTGAAGCGGGGGAGGATGAAATCAGTCATGTGACATTGGCACTGTCTACTTATTATCGGACAAGCCTAAATCGTGGTGAAACAATGACTACAGTGGCAAAAGAAATTGATAACATCCGTGCATATCTCAAAATCCAACTTGTTATGCATGATAACGAGTTCTGTGTGGTTGAACAGATTTCGGATGGTCTTAATGATTATCTGATACCGAAGTTGATCCTGCAGCCACTTGCAGAAAATGCAATCGATCATGGAATTGATGTGTCAGATAATGAGAATCCGACGTTGTGGCTGACGATTCGTGAAGAGGCTGAGCACATTTTCTTTGAAATCAGGGACAATGGTGCGGGAATGACGCAGGAGAAGGCGGATCAGATTCTGACATATCAGTCCTCCGGTTATGGTGTGCGAAATGTCTGTGACAGAATCCATGTCCTTTATGGAGAAAAAGGTGAGATGAAGATAGAAAGTACTCCAGGAAAAGGAACGCGGGTCTTTATCCGAATTCCGAAGAACACGGAGGCGAAGGTGTTATGAAAAACGATATGAAAAAGCGAATTCTCTCAGCCCATCTTGCATTAATTTTATTGCTGATGCTTTGGTGCGGAACCTATTTTGAGATGAAGGAAAGTCAAAGACAGATGGAACAGTTAGAAGCATCTCAAAGTGAGTCTGGTGCAAGCAATGCAGTTGAAGTGAAAAGAAAGCTGATGTATAAAGCGATGCATACACCACTTGGGAAATATCCTGAGACTGTTACCTATACACTTGGCAAGATTGCAGGGGCGAATAATTCGAATCTTCCTGTAGGAGATACGTACGAAAATAATGCATATACGAGATATTTGAAGAAAATACTTAATATTCAGAATGAAGATGTCTTTGAATTGCAGGATGGCAATACTTATGAAGAGGCGGTCAATGTAGCGATTGAAGATCGTGATATTCCAGATGTGCTTGTTGTGAAGGGAAGAGATAACCTGCTCCGCCTGATTGAAGCAGGCCTGATCGAAGAACTTACAGAAACGTATGAAGAGTGTACGACAGATACGATCAAAGAAATGTATGAAAGTTATGGAGATTCTCTTTTACAGTCTGCAACCGTGGATGGAAAGCTATATGCATTTCCGAATACGGTGATTGACGATGGAACTCCGCTTCTTTGGCTGCGGAAAGACTGGATTGAGAAGTTGGGATTAAAGGAACCGGAAACAGTAGGAGAAGCGTTGGAAGTGATCCGGGCATTTGTAGAACAGGATGCAGCAGGAGACGGTCAGACAATCGGCCTTGCCTGTAGTACAGACGTGGTTGCCGGTGCGGATCAGACTTATGGAGTGGATGCAACTTTTATACATGCCGGTGCAATGCCATGTCACTGGATCCTGGATAAAAATGGAAATGTAGTTTATGGGTCAGTAACACAGGAAACAAAAGAAGCGCTTTTGAAACTTCACAATCTATATGAGGATGAGATACTCGACCAGAGATTCCTGCTACGAAAGACGGAAAACATAGATGATCTGTTAAAAACCGGACATTGCGGTGCTATCTGTGGACGCTGGTGGGCTCCGAATAACCCGTTGAGTGCAGCATATAATGTCGATTCAAATGCAGAGTGGAAACCGTATCTTTTAGACAAAGAACAGGTAAATGAGACGCAGAAGATATCAGTTTTTGAATCGTATGACCAGTGGATGTATGTGGTGGTGCGTAAAGGATATGAGCATCCGGAAATTGTAGCAAAGTATGTGAGTGCGATTTTTGATCAGTCTAGATATGCAAATGATAGTGCGGCAAGAGAAGTGAATGATTATTTTTCTATTAATGTAGATCCGACGGCCCGGCCACTGAATATTAATGTGGATTATGAGGATGCACTTTACCGTACGACAGAACATATTCAGGCAGCACTGGATAAGACGCTTGATGTATCAGAGCTTAGCGGTTTGGAAAAGTCTTATTTTAATACATGCAAATCTTACTTGAATGGACAGCTGACAACCGCGAATGGATGGGCGGCGTATGCGTCAAGAATTCAGGCTGTGGGGGAACTGCAGAAGGCAGGAATAACAAGTACATCGACATTGCCTCTGGAAAATGTAAATGCAGAAATTCCGCAAGAATTACAGGAACTGGAACAGGAAGCATTTCTTCAGATCATTAGTGGGGAGAAACCAGTGGATTACTTTGATACTTTTGTGGCAGAATGGTATGCAAACGGTGGAAAAGTGCTGACCGAACGGGTGCAGAACGCCTATGAAAGTGGAAAGAACTAAAAAGAATGGATATTAATCAGAGACTGACAGAAGAATTAAAGAAACAGATTCTGGCAGCGGAAACGCTTGTGGCAGTAGAAGACCTGTATCGCCCATATCGTCCAAAGCGCCGCACACGTGCGACAATCGCGAAGGAGAAAGGACTTGAGCCGCTGGCTGCATTGGATCACATTGTAGAAGACAAAGGAACCGCTTGAGAAAACAGCGGAAGCTTATATCTCTGAAGAAAAAGGAGATTGTAGCAGAATAAAAAACAAAAAAACAGATACGGATGATTACCTACTTACGTTGGAGCAGAAAAAGTTTCAAAATAAATCAAAAAATATTTGTGAAGTCTACCAGTCAGAGTCTTTTCGTTGTATAATGTCTTTGTCGTACAGGGTCACTTTCCTTTGGAATGTTTTGAAGCAAACTCATTATACATCAGAAAGCCCTGTACGATATTTTTTATGAAAAAGTTGTAAAGTGGTGTAAAGATTAATGATCTTTGTATTGGCACCGAAAATATATTTATTTCTCCGCGGCTTTTCTTCCAGGATGGGAGAGTGCCGCGGAGAATTTTTTGCGAAGAAAGAATTGCTATAGCTTTTGTAATTCCGGGAAAACCTTTATCTAAGAAAAAAATACAATATTAACATGAATATCATGAATATAATATTGGAGGCTGTGAATATTCCCAAATACTTCCCTCTCAGATTCCTGTTTTCTTTTGCAATATATTTGAAACTTATCAGGCTTGCCATGGATGCAATCAGTGTGCCGAGACCTCCAATATTGGTTCCGACAATTAAAGCCCGGTAATTATCTGTAAAGCCGGATAAAAGAAGCGCAGCGGGAACATTGCTCATAATCTGACTGGCAAGAACAGCAGTAAGTGTTTCCCTTCCTGCCATGATTCTTTCCAGAAAACTGCTGAATTGCGGAATCCTTCCAAGGTTGCCGATAAAAATAAATAATGCGATAAAGGTGGCAAGCAGGGAGTAATCCACCCTGCTTATATTTTCCCTGTTTCTTAGCAGCATATATATAAGAACCAATACAAGAGGAATCTGGTATGGAATGATACGTGCAACAGTGAGCAGGCCGATTGTAAATAAGATCAGGTAAGCGGCCAGGTATTCCATGTTAAGTTCTTTTCTGTCAGAGAATCCCAAAAGAGTTTTATCTTTTTCGGAACCACATACGTGAGGTGCTTTGGCAGCGGCTACCTGTATCCATATCAGAAGAAGGATAAGTGCTGTGGCGGAATAGGGAAGCATCAGGGTTATTAATTCTGCCGCGGACATCCCTGCTCTGGCATATAGATAAAGGTTCTGCGGATTTCCGATTGGTGTGAGCATGCTTCCGAGATTAGCAGCGATTGTCTGCATGGCTACTATTTTAAGAAGCCAGTAATTGCCCAGTTCCTTTGGCAGTTTATGCACAATGATCAGTGCAAGAGGAACAAAAGTAATCAATGCCACATCATTGGTGATCACCATTGACAGGAAGAAACATAAGAGTACCAACAGCCTGATCACACCCACAGTTCCCGATGTTCCCATCAGCAATTTTTGGGCAAGTATATCAAAAACACCAACAGCCTTCAAACCAGCTACAATTGCCATCAAACAGAAGAGGAGCCCGAGAGTCCTGAAATCGATATAAGTAAAATAAGCCTTATCCGGTCTGACCCAGAACATAGAAAGAAGCGCCAGGATCACTGCAATTGACAAAACGGTTTCTTTCCTGAAAAAAACATATAATTTTTGTAACATAATATTTCCTTTCCGGTCTGATACGACCGCGTATAAGTATATCACAGAAACATCCAGAAAAAAAGAATATCATTTTGTATTGTGGATTGTGTATAGAGTAAAGTTTTTGTCAGTTGAATAAAAGAAAAAAGAGAGTACCAACATCTCTGTTATAATGGATTTGACGAGAATCTAAAATACAGACGATGGAGGCACTCTCATGAAAAACATTATAGCATATTCAATGGAAAAGCTGTACAAAGATTTGGAAGAAGCAGATGAACTTTTTCTCTCATCCGGGATGAAGGACATGGAATTGTACGAGAAACAGCTTGCGGAGGCTGCAAGAAAGGCTGCGGCAGAGCACATGGCAGCCCTTTACAGCGATATGGATCGTATGCTGTGTGAGGATATTTAATATACCATCCAGAGGCATGATAAACGCCAGCTGCTGACTACAGTGGGACCGATTCGCTTTACCCACACGCTGTTCAGAAGCCGTAAGGATGGAACCTGCCATTATCTTCTGGATGAATGGATGGAACTGGATGCACATGAAAGACTGAGCAGCCGTGCGGAAGCAGAGGTGCTGGCTGAAGCGGTAAAGACCAGCTATGCCAGTGCTGCCAGGGTACTGGGAGAAGATTCGTTGATCAGCAAGACTGCCATCATGGATAAGGTACACGGAATCCAGACAGAACTGCCCTTCCCGAAGCCGGAGAAGAAAAAGTGTGTGGGATACCTTTATGTCGAGGCAGACGAGGATCACATCCACAAGCAGGAAAAAAACGGAACAGAGAAGAAGGGCAGCATGATCGGGAAGCTGTTGTATCTGTATGAAGGACAGGAACAGAAAGACGGGCGGAAGGAACTGAAGAACGTCTTCTACCTGGGAGGCCTTTTCAGCGGAGGGGAAGCAAACAGACATATGTTTGAACGGATGCAGGAATACATCGACACGAACTACGAGAGCCGGTATCTGAATGCGGTGTATATCAGTGGAGATGGAGGAGCATGGATCAAAGCAGGGGCGGAATATATTGAAAAGGGAGTTCCGGTACTGGATAAGTTCCACATGATGAAATATATCAATAAGGCGTCCAACCAGATGCTGGATGAGGCAGGGGAAGCCAAAGGACGGCTGTGGAAGGCCCTGTATAAGGGCAAGAAGAAAAAGTTTGTAAAGACTATAAAAGCTATCCGGAAATGTGCACCGAACGAAAAAGCAGTGAATGACTGTGAGGAATACCTGCTGAACAACTGGGCTGGCGCAGTGAGAAGAATGCAGGATAAGAATGT
>ERZ1027247.707-NODE-707-length-11355-cov-4.563363_pt1 | contig 11355 bp, 7 predicted proteins | sample MGYA00519262_ERZ1027247 | MGnify/ENA primary metagenome ERZ1027247 (study PRJEB26926, sample SAMN06164776) | human gut metagenome | biome: ENVO:00009003; feature: ENVO:2100002; material: ENVO:00002003 | host: Homo sapiens | place: USA | collected 2012 ... | reverse complement strand
CGAGATCTAGTACGGTCTCGTGGGCTCGGAGATGTGTATAAGAGACAGTTCCTAAGGTTTCCCATTTGAATACGCCGAGGGTGTGGTATGGGAGAACCTCTACGCGCTGTACGTTGTGCAGGCTGTGTAAAAACTCATCGAGGCGAATCAGGTATTCGTCGTAGTCGCTGCGTTCCGGGACGAGGACGTGGCGGATCCAGACTGGTTTGCCGATCTCGTCAAGGTAGCGCGCCAGGTCGAGGATGTTCTCGTTAGTGCAGCCGGTCAGCTCTCTGTGCGCCTTGTCGTCAATCAGTTTGATATCGAGCAGCAGAAGATCAGTGTATTTCATCAGCTCGTTAAATTTACTGAAATACGGCTCCTCTCTTGTGAAAGGATTTCCACTGGTATCCAGCGTTGTGTGAACGCCGTTCTTTTTTGCCTTGCGGAACAGCTCGATCAGGAAGTCGATCTGCAGCAGCGGTTCTCCGCCGCTCACGGTAATGCCGCCTTTTTCTCCCCAGTAGTTTTTATAGCGGAGCGCTTTTTTCAGCACCTCATCTGCGGTCTGCCAGTCGGCATCTTTTGTTGTCCAGGTATCCGGGTTGTGGCAGAACTGGCAGCGCATGTTGCAGCCCTTCACGAAAATCACGTAGCGTACGCCAGGTCCGTCGACGGATCCGAAGCTCTCGATCGAATGGATCGCGCCCTTTACCGGGCCATTGTTGTTCTGATTCATTTCACTCATATTTTTTCCTCTTCTTTCCAACTAACCATCTTTGCATTTATCTGTATTTTCCGGTATTTTTCCATTTCCTGGATGCCCGGAAAATTCCTGCCGTTTTTCAGGGTTCTGCTTGATTATACGGAAATCCGCGGTTCTTTTCAAGGCATTTCCATGTACAAAATCGAACACATTTTTCTTTGTATTTTTTTCTTTTACTATATTGCATTATGATATAGTCTGTGCTATGATCTACTCAACAAGGAGGTGTTCATATGAATCCACAACTCAAAAAGGGCGTCCTCGAGCTCTGTGTCCTCTCCCAGCTGACCCGCGAGGATAAATACGGCTACGAGCTGACCGACGCCATTTCCCGCGAAATATCCATTGCAGCGGGCACGCTCTATATGATTTTGAAAAGACTCAAGGAAGCCGGCTACGTGGAAACGTATCTGCAGGAATCCGCCTCCGGCCCTGCCCGGAAATATTACCATCTGACTGAAGCAGGAACAGCTTATCAGCAGGAGAAAAAACAGGAATGGCTGGATTTCACCCAGCAGATCAACCGACTGATTTCAGATGAAACGATCTGACGATAGAAAGGAAAATCATGATGAATACAACGTATGAAACTTATATGAATGCATTGAAACAGGGCCTTGCATCCTTTGATTCTGCCGCCGCAGAGGAAATTTTAAACGATTTCGAATCCCATTTCGCCGACGCCCGCAGCCAGGGTCTCTCCGATGAGGAAATCTGTGCGGAACTCGGTAATGTCGACGATGTCCTCGAATTTTTCCGTCAGGAATATGCCACAACGAAGCAGCCTGTTGCAAACGTGCTGCCACAGGAGAAAACCCACTCCAATTCTGAAGAAACACATCCGAACTACCCGTACGCCCCTTCCACCGCCATCACCGCTATGGAAATCTCCCTGCGGAACGCTTCTGCCGACTTTGCTCCGGGCACTTCCGCTTCGGTTGAGTTTGACTTTTCCGGCGACTTCGATCCGGACCGCTTCGAGGCAGGCATTGAGGGCAATACGTTCTGTCTGCGAGAGAAAAAGCTCATCCCTTCCGTATTCTGGAAACATCTTTTCTGCAATAATCACCAGAAAGAGGTGTTCTCCTTCCAGGTGCCATCCACCGTACAGAAGCTGACGCTCCGCTCTTTGAACGGCGCGACCGGGCTTGATACCCTCTCCCTTACTACGCTCGAAATTTCCGCCACAAACGGCAAAATCACCGGCGATTCCCTTTCCGCATCCAGCTGCCGCATACAGGCTGCGAACGGAAAGATCGTCCTGACCCGTCTGCGCACAGACAGCCTCGATGTTTCCGCCACAAACGGCAAACTTGAAATCACCGGCGACTGCTCCCGTGCATCCTTAAACAGTGTCAACGGCAAAGTCCTCTTCGAGGGAACCTGTTCCGAGTACCTGACAGCAAAATCCGTCAACGGTTCCGTGAAACTCCATCTCCCGCACGACCTTGCCGATGCGTCCATTCATGCATCCACGACAACCGGAAAAATCCGCCTCGTCTCCAATGGAAGAACGGAATCCTACACAAAAACATTCACCCGCTCCGGTATTTCTGCATTCACCATTCAGGCAAGTACCGTCAACGGAAATGTCCTGCTCTCTGACTTGCCGGCAGAAAACTGACAAAAAATGTGGCAGACGATCTCAATGGATTATCTGCCACACTTATTAACCAATCTTCCAGCCTTCCGACTGACTTCTGATTTCTACAAAATCCTGATATTTTCCCGGAACAGACGCAAGCTCTCTGTGGGTGCCCTTCTGGACGATCTGTCCGTCATCCACGACGAGAATCTGGTCGGCCTGCTCGATTGTGGTGAGCCGGTGGGCAATCGCAATCCGCTGTTTTTCTCCGCCGGACAGCCGCTTTCCTGCCTCGCCCGCCGGTGTGTCATAGCCCATCGGCAGCTTCTCGATAAATTCTTCGCAGCACGCCTTTCCTGCTGCCTCCCGCACTTCTTCATCGGATGCCGCCGGGTTGCCGAGTCGGATGTTTTCCAGAAGGGAGCATCGGAACAGGAAGTTATCCTGCGTCACAAAGCTGACCATCTCCGAAAGCTGCTCCAGCGGCATGTCTTTGATATTCACACCGCCGATGGTAATGTTTCCTTCCGTAACATCCCAGAACCGCGAGATCAAGCTGATGACGGTGGTCTTCCCGCTGCCCGAAGGCCCGACGAGCGCGGTGCGCGTCCCGGGCTGCGCCGTGAACGTCACCCCGTGCAGCACCTCCTTGCCGTCGGCGTATCCGAACCGCACATCGTCGAACCGCACGTCGAAGCTCGTGAAACGGGGGTTGCCGTCGCGGTACGCAAGGGGGCGTTCGGCCTGTATTCGCTCGATGCCCTCCGCCGCTTTGGCCAGGTAGTTCAGCTCGGGGTAGATCACGCCGAGCGTGGTCATCATGCTGGAGATGGATACGGCGATCATGACCGCCGCGATGAGGCGGGGCGCGTCGAGCTGGCCGTCCATGAACATGAGCGTGCCCGCCACGAGCCCGAGCGGAACGATGAGCGAGGTGGCCACGGAGAACAGCACCGAGAACGGCATGATGGACAGCTCCATGCGAATGGATTCGCGCTTCAAATCGGCGAAGCTGCGGTCGAGCCGCTCGAAGCGCCGGCCGGTGAGATTGTAGAGCTTGAACGTCTTGATGCCGTTGATGTACTCGATGATGCGGGATATGACCGCGTGGACGCTTTCGCGATAGCGGACGCCGCCCTTGCTTGCCGCGCGCCCGCCCAGGCGCGCAAGCGGCAGGGAGGCGACGACGATCGCGAGGATGATCAGCCCGTAGAGCCAGTTGATGGCGAAGGCGAACGCGCATGCGAGCACGCTGAAGCAGACGACCTTGAAGAAGCTCGCCAGCGAGGTGGTGATGGTCTGCTCGAAGTCGCTCACGTCGGTGGTGAGAACCGATGCGAGCTGGCCGATGCTGTTCTTGTCGAAGTACCCCAGGTTCAGCCTGCGCAGGTGGTTGCCGATCGAGAGTCTCAGGTCGGCGGTGATGTCCGCGCCCCGGAACTGCGTTTGGGCGTAGTTCGTCACGTACAGCGCGGCGCGCACGACGAACAGCACGACGAGCGCGCCGCTGTAGAACGCAAGCAGCTCGGCGTTGAACGCGCCGGCGACGAGGTTGATGATGGCTGCGATCATGACGGCGAACATGCCCATGTGCAAAAGCGAGTCCGCGCAGGAAAGCGCGATGGGCAGCACGAGGGTCTTGGCTTTGTCGCCCGCTACGGTTCGGACGGTTTTGATGAGCGTTATCATGCCAGCGACTCCTTCTTCTCCGTGCGGTGCGTGTAGGCGTCCCACATGCGGGCGTAGGCGCCGTCTTGCTTGATCAGGGAATCGTGCGTTCCTCGTTCTCGCAGGCGGCCGTGGTCGAACACGCATATCTGGTCCGCATGCACGATGGTGTGCAGGCGGTGGGCGATCATGATGCAGGTCTTGTTCGTCAGCAGGTGCGAGAGCGCAAGCTGGATCCGGTGCTCGTTCTCGATGTCGGTGAAGCTGGTGGCTTCGTCGAACACGATGATGGGCGCATCCTTCAAGATGGCGCGAGCGATGCACACGCGCTGCCGCTCGCCGCCGGACAGCTTGACGCCGTTCTCTCCCAGCAACGTGTCGTAGCCGTTCGGCAGGCCCTCGATCGTGTCGTGGATCTGCGCGGCCCGCGCGGCGGCCTCCACCTGCTCGCGCGTGGCGTTCGGTCGGCCGAGCCTGATGTTCTCGTACAGGGTGTCGTCGAGCATGAAGGCTTCTTGGAACACGAAGGACACCAGATCCATGAGGTTGTCGGTGCGCAGTTCGGACAGGGCATGCCCGTCGATGCGCACCGCGCCTTGGCGCGTTTCCCAGAACTTGGGGATGAGCTGGGCTGCGGTCGTCTTGCCGGCGCCCGAGGGGCCCACGAACGCGGTCAGGCTGCCGGCGGGCAGATCGAGGCTGACGTCGGTGAGCGCGTTGGTCTCGGCGGCGCCGTAGCCGAACGTGACGTGATCGAACGCCACCGCGTGCGGTTTCGCCGGATCGAGCGCGAGCGTGCCTTCGGAAGCCTCGGGCAGGTCCATGATGTCCTGTATGCGCTCCATGCCGCTCATGATCTGGTTGAACGTCATGGCGAACGTGAGCAGGTTCAGGAGGCTGGACAGGAACACCATGCTCATGATCATGAAGAACAGGTAGTCGGCGGCCGAAAGGGAGCCCTGCAGGTACAGCACGCCGCCCAAAGGCAGCACGAACAGGATGCCGCTTTCCACGATGGCCACGAACACGCCGTAGGAGTAGCCCTGGCTCTTGGTGCACTGCTTCCAGAACTCGTTGTACTCGGTGACGGCGTCGGCGTACTCGCGGTAGCCTTTCGCGTCCAGACGGTAGGCCTTCATCACGGGCATGCCGTTGATGAACTGCATGATGGCCGCATTGAGCTTGGCGAGCAGCCGGTGGTACGTGGGCATCTGCTTGCCGGTGGCCGCCATGGCGAACAGCTGCACGGCAACGCCCAGCACCACGGGGACCAGCATGCCCAGAGCCATGGGCACGTTCAAGGTGAGCAGGTAGCAGAACATGATGGCGGGCGTGCAGGCGGCGGCGACGATGTCGGGGATCTGGTGGGCGAGAAACTTCTCGATGCGCTCGACGTCCTCGATGATCACCTTTTTGAGAGCGCCCGAGGTCGTTTGATCGAAGAACCCGAGGTTGACCTTCGCGATGTGCCGGCTGATCTGCGCACGCACCTGGTACAGGGTGTTGAAGGCCCCGATGTGCGAGCACGCGCCCGAGGCGATGGCGAACGCGAACTTGCCCACGATGGCCACGGCGGCGATGATGCCGTACTGGAGCGCCGCGCCCGCGTCGGCGTTCCCCTCGATGAGGAACAGCAGCACCTGGTACACCATGACGAACGGCACGAAGGAGCACAGGGCGCTCATCACGCTGAACAGCGCAGACAGCGCCAGATGAAGGCGGTAGCGTCCTGCCAGGTGGAGCAGGTAGGCCATGCCGGAGCGCCGCTTGGCGGGTTGCTCGGCTTCGGGGCGTTTCTGGGTGCGGGCGTTCTCTTCCGGGTGCATGGTCGCACCCCCTTTCTCGATGGGGTAGGGGCGTTGGAATCGGATGGCGCGGTCACCGCATGGCGGCGAGCAGCTCTTCGGCGTCGCGGAGGGGGACGTCCTGCGCGACCCGCCCGTCGCGCAGGTGCAGGACGCGGTCGCACGTGGCAACCGCGCACTCCACGTCGTGCGTGATCATGAGGATGACGCGGCCCTCGTGCGCGAGCTTCTCGATCTGCCTGCCGACGGAGCGCATGCTCTTTCCGTCCAAACCGCTCGTGGGCTCGTCGAGCACGATGACGGAGGCGTCGTGCATGAGCGCGACGCCCAGGGCGAGCCGCTGCTTCTGCCCTCCCGAAAGCGTTGCCGGGTGGCGGTCGGCAAGCGCGCCCAGGCCCAGCGCATCGAGCACCTCGTCGGCGCGGGCCGTCCGCTCGGGCGTTGCCTTCTGCCCGCACAGCAGCTCGTCGCGCACGCTTTCGCCGAACAGCTGGCTGTCCAGATCCTGCATGATGTACCATATGCGTCCTCGGCGCCGTCCGGACGCGAGCTTCTTCCCCTCCACGCGCACGGTGCCGCCGTCCTCTTTCACGAGGCCGGCGAGCAGCTTTCCCAGCGTGCTCTTCCCGGTGGCATTGGGGCCCACCACGGCGACGATCTCGCCGGGGCGGCAGGCGAAGCTCACACCGTCGGCCACGATCCGCTCGCCGAAGGACTTGCGCAGCCCCTCGACTTCGAGCAGCGGCGGCACGTGCGGGGCCGCGCAGGTCCGTTTCCTGGCAGGTGCGGTCAGGCCCTCGAGGTTCGCGCTGCGCAGCCCGAGGGCCTCGATGCGCGCGGGGTCGAGGGCGACGAGTTCCGCAGGCGTGAACGAGTCGGCGATGCGGCCGTTGGCGAGGTAGACGATGCGGTCGGCGATGCCGCGCAGATAGTACAGGCGATGCTCGGCCAGGAGCACGGTCTTTCCCTGCTGCTTGAGCGCGCGTATCAGGTTGCCGAGCTGCTCGGTGGCCTCGTGGTCGAGGTTGGCGGAGGGCTCGTCCATGACGTAGAGGGGCGGGTCGATGGCCTTCGCGGAGGCGATGGCCACGCGCTGGCGCATGCCGTACGACAGCAGGCGCACCTTCTCCTCGAGCAAGGGGGCGATGTCCAGCTCGCTTGCCGCCCCGTGCACGCGCTCGACGATCAGCTCGTGATCGAGCCCGTAGTTCTCGCACCCGAACGCGATCTCGCCCGCCACCTCGTTCGCGAAGAACTGGCTGCGGGGGTCTTGGAACACGTTGCCCGCCGCGAGCCCGCGTTCCCACGAAGGGATGTCGTCGACCTCGCGCCCGAACAGGCGCACCGTCCCGGTCAGCTCGCCTTCGTAGAAGGACGGCACCAGGCCGTTGACCACGCGGGTCAGCGTGCTCTTGCCTCCGCCCGAGGGCCCGGTGAGCACCACCACCTCGCCGGGTTGGACGGTCAGGTTCACGTCCTCGAGCTGGGGAGCGGAGCCTTCGTAGGCGAAGGTCAGGTGCGCGAGTTCGATGGCCGGCGCCTGCGGGTCGTGGTTCGGCATCATGTCGCTCACCCCACCACGATCAAGATCGAGGCGATCGCGAACCCCGCCATGAGCGCTCCGTCGCCGATCCGCATGCCGTGCGCATAGTAGCTCTGCTTCGCGCAGGGGCTCTCGATGCCGCGCACGATGCAGGATGAAGCCAGCTCGTCGGCGATGGTGAGCGAGCGGAACACCATGGGCACCACGCCGAACTCGAGCGTTGCGAGCGGATGCGCCAAGACGTGCGCCGGCGAGCGGAGGAAGCCGCGGGTGCGCATGGCGTCGCGCACGTCGGCCAGCTCGGACAGCATGGTGGGCATGAAGCGCAGGATGACGATGACGGCGAGCAGCACGGGGGAGGGGATGGGCAGCTGGCGCAAGCTTGCCATCAGCTTTCCCGAGGGAGCTTGCACGAGCAGGTACACCGGCATGAGGAGGGGTAGCATCTCCAGGACGAAGGTGAACGCCATGGGCGAGGGGAACCCGATGTCGAAACGCACGTTGAGGGCGAGCCATGCGTGCGTCACCGCGAACGCGAGCAGAAACCCGGCGCCGGCCCTTGCGAAGCCCATCGCGGCCATGAGCACGAAAAGGGCACAGGTGAACGCGACGTGCAGCATCGTGCTGGTGGACAGGAAGGTCACGGCGCACGTGCACACGATGATCGCGAGCAACGAGAGGACGTTGACCTCGCGGATGCGGGCGTGCTGCCGGGTTGCCCCGTCCCGACGGGTCGGCGCGCTCAGAGCGGCCTCGGCTGGCGCGGCAGGGTGCACGGCGCCGCTCATTTCACGATACCCGCCTTCTTGAAGTGCTTCCTGAGCAGGCGGTTGCCGAACAGGCATCCAAGCACGGCCAGCACGGCGGTGATGGCGCAGGCGCCCAGCAGGTGCAGCGGGTTCGACAGCAGGTCGAGCTGCATGGTCAGAACCGGGGCGGTGAAGCCGTCGGTCGTCGCTTTCGCCACGTAGGCGTCCCACGCAGCCCAGACGGGCACGGCATTGCCGATGACCATGCCGACCGCCCAGATGGTCCAGCCGACGGTGTTGCGCACGGGGCTGCGGTACGCATCCTTGCCGATCATGGCCAGCTCGCAGATCGCCGCGACGCCGGCGAAGTAGGGAAGCAGGAACACGTAGCCTGAAAGCGCGAGCACCGTGCCGTACACGATGCCCCACACGAGGAAGACGCCATGCTTGTTCAGGCGATTCGCCACGACGAGGTAGAACGTCGCGCAGAGGAACATCTGGATGCCGGCGCACAGGTACAGATACACGAACGGGAACGGCATGGTCAGGGGTCCCGTGACCATGCATACGAGGAACGTCAGCACCATCATGGCCGCGACGGTCATGACGTCGCGGGTTGCGATGCTCTTCTTGGAGGCGCGCCCGCGTGCGCCTCGGGTGGTGTCGATGGTTTTCTCGGTGCTCATGCTGCTCTCCTTTCGGGTGGGCCCGTCGGGCCGGGCTGGTGGAAATCGGGCGCACGAAGGAAGGCCCGTCGTGCGCGGGTGTTCGAGCGGACTGCTTTTGTTAGTTTGAGCTAACTAGTGGTCATGGAAAGACGGCATCACCCGCCGAAGAGGTTCTCCCAGCCGGGGCGGAAGAAGTCGACGATGAGTTTGATGCGCGCAACGGCGTCCTCTTTCGAGGTGTCGTGGCGAACGATTTCGAAGAATGCGTAGTATTCCGCGCTCACGAGCGCATGGAGGTCGTCGTGGGACGGGCTCGCGCAGGCAAGGCCGCGCTCGCGCATGGCGTCCAGGTAGGCGAGCGATTGGCTGACTTCTTCCTCTACGAGATCGTCGAGGAAATGCTCGTAGCCGCTTCCCGCCGCGTGGTTTATCAGCAGGTCGAACGGCTCCTTGTGCTCGAAGATGTAGTCGACGATGCGGGTGATCACGTCTTCGGAGGTGCTCCACATGTCTTCGGGGCGCCCTTCGTCCAGCTGCTCGAACCCCTGGTCGTTGCCCGTGCGGAAGAGCCCGAGCAGGTGCGCGGATACGGGCTCGACCAGCGCGGCGAACAGCGCGCTTTTGTTCGGGAAGCGCACGTACAGCGCGCCGGTGGTCACGCCGGCGTTCTGCGCGATGCTGCGCAGGCTCGCCTTCTCGTATCCCTTGTCCAGAAACTCTCGCTGCGCGCTTTGCAGCACGAGACCGCGCGTTTCCTCAACCTGCTTCACATCCTGATCCCTTCTCATCAATAACAATGTTATCGATAACGACGTTACGAATAATGTCATACACGGTTAACTCTGTCAAGGAAAAGATGGGCGATCGTCCTCGAATCGCGGCGTCTCCGTTGCCGGTGACGGAACGCTTCGGTACGACGATCGGACGGCGGTTGAGTTGCATCGGACGCGCGAAGTTGCAGTGGGCAAACTTCCTTTTCGCGTGTTCTATCCTTGCAGCCGAACGATATGTCACAGGTGCAAGGAGTCTGCATGAACAGTCCGATCAGATTGATATTGAAGTGGGCGGGACCCGACCGGAAGTACTTGATCGCGGCCGTCGTGTTCGCGTTCGTTTCGGGGCTTATGGCCATGGTGCCGTACTACGGCGTGTACGAGATCATGAAGGCGGCCTACGAAGGGACCTGCACGTGGGAGGTCATCACGTCGAACGCGCTCGTCGTAGCGGTGGGCGTGTGCATCCAGTACGCGTGCTTCGGATGCGCGGGCGCGCTGTCGCACAAGGGCGCGTACAACACGCTGTTCCGCGTGCGGTGCCGCGTCGTGGACCATCTGGCGCACGCGCCGCTCGGGCAGCTCGACGAGCGGTCGACCGGCTCCATCAAAACCGTCCTGTCGGACGACATCGAGAAGCTCGAGCTGTTCCTGGCCCACAACATCACCGAGGCGATCATGTACCTGACCGGCCCCGTCGCGGCGTTCATCTTCCTGTGCTCGGTGAACGTGCCGCTGGCGCTGGCGACGCTCGTGCCGTTCGCGGCGGCGTTCGTCGTGATGGGCGTCATCTTCAAGCGCATGGCCGGCGTGATGCCGCGCGCGAGCGCGGCGTTGTCGCGGATGAATGCGGTGATGGTGGAGTACGTGCGCGGCATGCGCGTCATCAAGGCGCTGAACATGGGCTCGAAGTCGTTTCGCCGCTTCCAGTCCGCCGTGGACGAGGAGCACGCCGTGTGGTGCGACATCGCGCGGAAAACGGGTCCGGGCTTCGCGGCGTTCGTCATCATCATCGAGTGCGGCATGCTCGTGATGGTGCCGCTCGGCGGCTTCCTGTTCTCCACGGGAGCCATCTCGGGCAGCACGTTTCTGCTGTTCGCGTTCGTCGGGTCGCTCTACCTGACCGAAATTCGCCTGCTTCAGGAAATCGGCAGCAAGTACGCCCAGGTGAAAAGCGGGGCGATCAAGGCGCAAGAGCTGCTGGACCTGCCCGCCTTCGCCGGCGGCGCGCCGTTTCCCGCCAAGAGCGACGTGCGGCTCGAGAACGTGCGCTTCAGCTACGACGGCACGCGCGAGGTGCTGCACGGCGTGAACCTCGCCGTGCAGCAGGGCGAGCGCCTGGCCGTGGTGGGGCCCAGCGGCGCGGGGAAGACCACCATCGTCGAGCTCGTGTCCCGCTTCTACGATGCGACCGAGGGCACGGTGCGTATCGGTGGCGTGGACGTGCGCGACCTCGATTACGACGACCTGCTGGCGCACGTGGCCGTGGTGTTCCAGAAGACGTTCCTCACGAGCGGCAGCATCCTCGAGAACATCCGGATGGGCAAGCGCGCCACGCTGGACGAGGTGCGCGAAGCGGCGCGGCAGGCGCGCATCGACGACTTCATCATGGGGCTCCCCCGCGACTACGACACCGAGATCGGCACGCTGGGCGAGCGCCTGTCGGGCGGGCAGCGCCAGCGCATCGCCATCGCCCGCGCCATCCTCAAGGACGCGCCCGTGCTCATCCTCGACGAGGCCACCAGCGCGGCCGACCCCGAGAACCAGGTGCCTGTCTCTTATACACATCTCCGAGCCCACGAGACCGTACTAGATCTCG
>ERZ1027247.700-NODE-700-length-11481-cov-5.472694_pt1 | contig 11481 bp, 11 predicted proteins | sample MGYA00519262_ERZ1027247 | MGnify/ENA primary metagenome ERZ1027247 (study PRJEB26926, sample SAMN06164776) | human gut metagenome | biome: ENVO:00009003; feature: ENVO:2100002; material: ENVO:00002003 | host: Homo sapiens | place: USA | collected 2012 ... | reverse complement strand
CGGTCTCGTGGGCTCGGAGATGTGTATAAGAGACAGGGCATACGGCATCCCTGCCGTTCTTGTTCCGCGAAAAGACCAGTCCACATTTAGCAATCAGGCTACTGCTGAAAAGAGCGTATATTGTTCAACTGTTATTCCTATGGCCAAACAATTCTGCAAGGATTTTACAGCTTTCCTTGGTCTTGAAGGAGGGGGATATTATTTGGATTGTGATTTCTCTGATGTTGATTGTTTGCAGGAAGGATTGAAAGAATCCGAAGACGTAAAGACAAATATAAATAAACGTTGTCGTGAACAATTCTCATGTGGGCTTATAACACTCAATGACTGGCGTGCCCAAATAGGCGAAAGTATGATAGAAAATCCCTTGTTTGACAAATTGAAATTTGATATGTCAGATGAGGAACTGGATAAAGTAAATCGAGTTTTTAACACTAAAAGTGGAGATGAAAAAGATGGAAGAGAAAATCAAAAGCCTTCAGTACAAGACAAAGGCAAATGATGTTGATGAGAAGGGTATCGTTACCGTTGCGGTGAACGGTATCGGTGTGAAGGACTCACAAAATGACATATCTATGCCCGGCTCATTCAATAAGACATTGAAAGAAAATATTGGTCGGATGCGTTGGTTCCTGAATCATCGTACAGACCAGTTGTTAGGTGTTCCGTTGAGTGGTAAGGAAACAGAAGGTAATTTGGTTATGGTCGGTCAGTTAAATCTTGAAAAACAGATTGGCCGTGATACGTTAGCTGATTATAAGCTGTTTGCAGAGAATGGAAGAACCCTAGAACACTCTATCGGAGTAAAAGCCATCAAAAGGGATTCTATCGATCCTTGTAAGGTGCTTGAATGGCGTATGATGGAATATTCAACATTGACAAGTTGGGGGAGTAATCCACAGACGTTCCTTGTGAATATCAAGTCTGCTACTGCTGACCAGGTAAAGGAAGCTGTTGATTTCGTCCGGAAAGCGTTCTTGCAGCATGGATATAGTGATGAACGTTTAAAAGGATACGATATGGAATTAAGTTTATTACTGAAGAGCCTCAACGGTGGTGCCGTTGTCTCATGTCCTCATTGTGGTTATCAATTTGATTATGATGCAGAAACAGAGCATACCTTTGCCCAACAGGTATTAGATTATGCTGCTGATTATCAGAGATGGATAACACAGGACATTGTAAGGGAAGAAATGGAGAAGCTCACTCCGGAGATTAGAACCCAAGTAATTTCTCTTATTGATTCTGTCAAATCAGAAAAGAAAGAATTTACTCAAAAGGGTCTACAAGACCTTATGAATTATGTAAGATGTCCCCACTGTTGGGGAAAAGTATATCGTTCGAATGCTATTCTGCAAAACACTTCTGAAAATACCACCGGAAAAAATGAGCCGTCTGTTGACACTCAAGAAAAGAATGACGGGGAAAATGGGAACGATGAAGTAACGATTAAAGCCGCTGATAATGGCACTTTACTCGATTTCAAGAGTTTGAATAGCTGTTTCGAGAATAAATAACTTAAAATTTAAATTTTATGCCTAAAAAATTTACAGTATCAGATTTTAATCTGAAAACAGACGGTCTGCCGGCAGAACAGAAAACTTTCATGGAAAACATTGTCGGCATGATGTGTGAAGTAGTTAACAAGTCACTTGAAGGATTTGCCTCACCGGAGGAGGTAACGAAACAGTTTGGTGACATCAATAATCTATTGAAAGCCTATGATGGAGAAAAGTTCCAGCAATTGGTAAAGGACAACGAGCAACTTGTAGAACAAGTTAAAACTCTAGGTGAAAGTATCGAGAAAATGAAGCAGAAAGGTCTTTCTATGGATACTATCAACAAGTTCGATGAGAAGTTGAACGAGATGCTTGATTCTGAAAAATTCAGAGATTTCGCAGAAGGAAAAACACGCAAATCAGGAGAATTTGACGGCTTCTCCTTGAAAGATGTCGTTTCCATGACTGACAATTACACCGGTGATTTGTTGATTACTCAACAACAGAAACGTGTTGTGACTCAGGTTGCCAACAAAAAGTTGCATATGCGTGATGTATTAACGACGTTGACTGCTGATCCTGCATACCCTCAACTTGCCTATGCACAAGTATATGCTTTCAACCGCAATGCCCGTTTTGTAACAGAGAATGGGCGTTTGCCTGAATCAAGCATCAAGGTAAAAGAGATACAGACAGGAACTAAGCGCCTTGGTACTCATATCCGTATCTCAAAACGTATGTTGAAATCAAGAGTGTACATTCGTTCCTACATCTTGAACATGCTTCCTGAAGCTGTTTGGATGGCAGAAGACTGGAACATCTTGTTTGGTGACGGTAATGGTGAGAATTTGCTTGGTATTATTAATAATACTGGGGTGACTTCTGTAGAGAAGATTATCAGTACAGCCATTGTTACAGGTGCCGCCGGTGCTGTAAAAGCTATTACCGGATATAACGGTGATAAGGATGTGATTGTAGAGTTTGCAGAACCACAGGATTTGATTCTTGATGGAATGAGTATCACGTTCGCTGGTGCCGCTGTTCTTACAGAACTGAACAAAACACACGCTCTTGTGAAAATGGAAGATGGTCGTATCCTTATTCCTGGTGTCGCGTTCTCCGGTGCTGAAACGGCTACGGATAAAATGACATTCAGTGTTCATGAAGCCGGCTTTAAGAACATTGAGGAACCCAACTCTGAAGATGTAGTGAAAACAGCTTTCGCCGCAATGACATATGCCCAGTATTTTCCGAATGCTATTATTCTTAATCCAATGACTGTTAACGGTATGGAATCAGAAAAAGATACGACAGGACGTAATCTTGGTATCGTTAAAATGGTTGATGGGGTGAAATATATTGCCGGTCGTCCGATTATCGAGTATGGTGGTATTCTTCCAGGTAAGTATCTTTTAGGTGACTTTAACCAAGCCGCAAATTTGGTTGATTATACCACTTTGACACTTGAATGGGCTGAAGATGTGGAGACCAAGCTTTGCAATGAGGTTGTGCTGATGGCACAAGAAGAAGTTATCTTCCCGATTTATATGCCGTGGGCTTTCGCTTATGGGGATTTGGCCGCATTGAAGACTGCAATAACTAAAGCGTAGGATTATGGATTACATACTTAGAGGTAACGATAAGGATGTAACCAATGTGCTTAAAGAGCAACGCATTCGGATTAATAGAGGGATGATTCAACTCATCCCTATTTCCGAATGTGGTCTTGTTACAGAAGAAGATGCCCGAAAGACATTGGAATGTATGCTTGCAGAAAAAAATGAAGAGATTGGCAGGCTTACTGCATCCATTGCAGAGAAAGATAAGACAATTGTTGAACTGACAGAAGAGCGTGAAACAATGAAAGCTCGCATTGCAGAACTTGAAGTACAGGTGCCTTCTGATGAAAAGAATCTTCCGGTTGCCGATTCAAAAGATTTGCAAGAGGAAGATGCCAAGGAGGTAACTGTTACAGATGATAAAGCCGTTTCCGTAGAAGATGAAAAGAAAACCGGGAAAGGCAAGACTTCTAAATAACTATCGCTATGTTGATTGATGTTTCATATTTTATGTCAGGTCCCAGGCATATTGAGAATGTTTCGGTCGCTGAAATGCCTTCGCCCCAATCTCTTGCTGTGAATGAGGTGATAAATGGGTATATTAAGGCATTTCAGCCCGAATTTCTCCGGAATGTTGTTGGTGTGACTCTTTCCCAAGCTATCACAGATTATTTGGAGCTTATTGAACGGGAAAAGGAAGATTCTTCAGATGAAGTTGATATTTCAGAAGAGAAGGAAGCCCCCCAGTCCGGATATGCAGTATTATGCGAGAAGCTGTGTGAACCGTTCGCTGACTATGTCTTTTATCATATTCTTCGTGACGCAAACCCCCAGGCTACAATAACCGGGCTTGTCCGTTTGAAATGTGCTAATGAATATATAGCTCCTTTGAAGAGACAAGTAAGCACATGGAATAGCATGGTAGAGAAGAATAAACAGTTTGTTGAATGGGCTATGTCGAATGATTGTCCTTTCGATGTGAAAATAACCAAGAATCTTTTGACCCCAATTAATGCTTTCAATTTATGATAGATTTAGATATAACAGAACTGTTTGAGGAGATTGTAAAGGAACTTCCAGAAGGGCTTGAAATTCTCTATCCAAATGGGAAAGGGGGAACTAAAGTTATGAAGTCCCCAAGGTTGAATTACATCTTCGGTAGCAGTCAATATATCAAAGATATTTTAGATGAATACAGTAAGTCTTCTGCCCAGTCTGAAAGGAAGTTTCCATTGGTTGCACTATTCACTCCAATTAGTGAGGATAGAGGTGATGCGGATTATTTTTCAAAAGCAAAGGTTTCGTTAATTATAGCATGTTCTTCTTGTAAAGAGTGGAGCAATGAGATGCGCAGAACCACATCTTTTAAAAATATCCTTCGGCCAATCTATAAACGTTTATTGGAAGTATTATATGAAGATTCTCGGTTCGACTGCGACTATGACGAAAAAGTGAAACATAGTTATTCAGAAAACTATTCATATGGCAGATACGGAGCCTATACAGATTCCGGTGAGGCTGTGAGCGAGCCGATTGATGCCATAAATATACGCTCGATGGAAATAAAAATTAATAATCTTAATTGTAGAAGAAAATGAGAAAGATTAGAACGTGTAAGGGTTCCCGGATGAACACTGGTAGTTCTGCTTGTAGCATTGACTGGAAAAAGGTCAAAGGTGCTATCTTGACAGAACATGGTGTCAAACTCCCTGCTGATATAACAGGTGAGAAGTTGCTCGAATTGTGCCATGCAGACCGTCCCGGGCGTATTTACCCTATTTTGCCATTCCTGGAGTATGCCAAGAATGGTGGAGAGCCTCAAGTTAATCCTGTAGGGTACGGTGCAAGTGAATACAACGGGCTTAGCGCTCAAACAGACACCTTCACTTTGAAGAAATTTGATGAGGTTTTGAATGCCCAGCTTCTGAAATGTGCCAATAAAGGATGGGACGTTTACTTTTGGAATCAGGATAATATGTTGATCGGTTATAATGATGACACTGATATCCTTGCCGGTATTCCGATGTCTACTGTTTACCCGACCGTGACACAGTACCCGACCAGTAGTGCTAAGTCTGCGATGACTGTTAGTTTTTCACATGAAGATGTGGAAGACAGCCAATTGCACTTTGACTACGTGCAGTTAGACTTCAATCCCAAGAATTTCGTTAAAGGCTTGGTTGATGTTGTGTTTCAAAAGTTGGAGGCCGAAAATACTTACAAAATAGTTGAAGTTGTTGGTGGTTATGACCGTACAGAAGAATTTGGCAGTCTTATTGCTGATGGTGCTGCTGAAGTTATGAATAACGTAACTTCTGCTACATATTCGGATGGTATCATTACCATTGTTCCTAAAGCCGGGGCGGTTCCTTCGTTGAAAGCTCCTTCTGTATTGTATGAAAAAGGAATCAGAGGTATCGAGCAGGTGTCATGAAGGTAGATAATGTTACGTTCGTCGAGGTTGCTGTGAAGGGCATGACGAAGGAAGAGTTTATTAATGCGCACATTAAAGTCGTGTGGCAGGAACTGAAGGAAGCTGACCGCAAGAAGAAGCTCTCGGAAGTGTACGATGCGATAACTAAGTAACCGACGGGCTGGGGTGTGATTACAGCCCGGCCCGTTATATTTTTACTGTATGGCAGATTTTGATGAATTACATAGAGTTATTCATTCCATTGCATCCGGGTTTGAAGAGGAATGTATTAGGTGTATGGAAGAACATAAGAATGTGCTCGTTGATTGCATTCAGGAGCAATTATATTCCGGTCTGGACGGTACTGAACATCTATTGAATCCTGATTATGATACTGACACCTATTTTAACGAGCCCGGTCCCTGGCAGAACCGTGCGGAACAATATAAACGATGGAAGGAGAGGATAACTCCACCTCTTAGAAGTGAGATGCTTTATTTGCCACCGCGTCCGGTTGAGGTACCTAACCTCTTTATTACTGGTACTTTCTATGATAGCATAACTGCCGATAGAATTGATTCCGGGCTTCGATTCTCAACGAAAGGATTTACGGACGGTAGTTCTATTGAGAAGAAATACGGTGAGCAGATTTTAGGCATTGGTGATACAGCTAAAGAGTACTTTAATATTATGTATCTCCGTCCCTGGATGGAACGTTTCTTTTCAGAATGTGGATATCGGTAGAAAATGGCTTGTAGTTGCGAAATAAAAAAGATGCAGAGTGAACTGGAACGTATCAGTGATCTTGCAAAGAAAGCAGCTGTCTTGGATGGTTGCATGTATGTCGTTTATCAGAAAGAAGATGGTACCTATGCTTTTGATAAACTAGGAGTTGAGATAAAAGGAAAGATTGTTGAATATAGACATTACCTGTAATTATGGCAGATTTAAAATTAAAAGATTTCGTTGATGAGAACGATTTGCAGAAATTGGTGGAGCTTGATAATACTATTGAGCGTGTGAGGGCTGATTATGTTAATGCGGCCAAAGAATTAGCAAAAGGTTTGAAACTAAATGTAGAAGGCGTTGCTGATCTTGAAAAGTTGAGTAATCTTTATAATACTCAAGCAAAAACGGCTGGTTCTGCATCTGCTGAATTAACCGAGGCTCTTAGAAAACAGTCTGAAATAACTCAAACTGTCAGTAAGAAGATAGAGGAAAAGCTAAATGTAGAGAAATTATCTGCTGCTGAATTGAAGAAACTAACCAAGGCAAACTCGGATAATGCTGCGTCCTTGGAAAAGGCTGCTAAAGCGGAAGCTAACTTGACAAAAGCGCAGAATGCCGGTAATACTACTCGTAAGAAAGCTGTTTTATCTGAAGAAGAACGTTTAAAACTTATCAGAACTGCTATTACCTTGACTAATCAGGAAGTACATAGCCGTTCACAAGCAAAGGAAATGAATAAGCAGCTGCAAAAGGCTGTTGATGTTTTGAAAGATACGGATGAAAACTATATTCGTACACTTGCCCGTCTTAATTCTACTATTGGAATCAACACTGATTACATAAAGCGAAATTCCGATCGATATAGTCAACAGAAAATGACAATTGGTGCATACCGGGAAGAAGTGAAGGCTGCATGGGTTGAGATACAGAACGGTAATAAGTCCATGCAGAATATGGGTATTATTGCCCGGAATGCAGGAAGGATGCTTAAAACGGAGATGGCTCCTGGGCTAAGCCAAGTTAGTGCAGGATTGAAAGGATGGGCTGCTGGATATATTGGTGCACAAGCTGTTGTTGGAGGGATTGTTAAGATGTTTACGCAACTGCGTGAAGGTGTTGGTTCCATTGTTGAATTTGAATTTGCTAATAGCAAACTTGCAGCGATTTTAGGTACGACGGCTGACAATATTAAAGAATTAACCACTGATGCGCGTCAATTAGGAGCAACAACGAAATATACAGCTGCACAAGCTACTGAACTACAGATAGAATTAGCCAAATTAGGTTTTACACGTCGTGAAATATTAGATTCGACAGGTGCCATCTTACGATTCGCACAAGCAACTGGAGCTGAACTTTCGGATGCAGCCGCATTGTCTGGTGCTGCATTGAGAATGTTTAATGCTAGCACTAAAGAAACAGAACGTTATGTATCTGCTATGGCTGTTGCTACATCAAAGAGTGCCTTATCTTTTTCTTACCTAGCTACTGCCTTGCCTATTGTTGGTCCGGTTGCAAAGGCATTCAATTTCCAAATAGAAGATACTTTGGCATTGTTAGGAAAGCTTGCAGATGCAGGTTTTGATGCTTCAATGTCTGCAACAGCCACTCGTAATATTTTGTTGAATTTGGCTGATGGCAATGGCAAATTAGCTAAAGCACTTGGAGAACCTGTAAAAACATTGCCTGAGTTGGTTGTTGGCTTAAAGAAACTGAAAGAACAAGGTGTAGATTTAAATACAACTTTAGAATTAACAGATAAACGGAGTGTCGCCGCTTTCAATGCTTTTCTTACAGCTTCTGATAAAATTGTTCCATTGAGGGACCAAATTACAGGCGTGGATAAAGAACTAACAGATATGGCAGATACCATGAGTAACAATGTTAAAGGTTCTATTGCGGGACTTTCTTCTGCGTGGGAAGCATTTATGTTATCCTTCTATGATTCCAAGGGTATAATGAAGGATGTCCTGGATTTTCTGGCAAGAGGGTTGAGGAATGTTGCTACACAGCTGAAGGGGTATTCTGAATTACAAGATGAAGCAGACAATAAGGCTGTTGCCTTTGCACAGAAAGAGATGATGAAATCTGATATTTTGGAGAAGAATGCTAGAAATATGCAGAGGTTGTATAAAGAATATATAAATTCAGGAATGTCTGCTGATGAGGCGGCCAAAAAGGCTAAAGAAGATTATATTGAAACATTGAAGTCTCGTTTGGAATATGAAAATAGTGATTATCAATTAGCTATAGATAATCGTAAGAAATTGGAAGGAGAATTGAAAGACAGGGGATTCTTTACAATTCTGACCTCATGGAGACGCACAAATAATGTCATTAAAGATGAGATCGATGTTGCAACTAAAGCTGCTGCAGGTAAGAAGGCTATTTCATCAATAACAGAATCTCTTATTGAACAACTTGATACCATTGATTTGAAAGAGAATGGTGGTACAAAGGGGAATTCAGTAAAGGTACTTACTGATAAAGAAAAACGTGAACAGGAAAAAGCTCTCAAAGAGAAGCTGAAAATTCATGAAACTTATCAGGAGTCAGAACTAGCTCTTATGGATGAGGGACTGGAGAAAGAACTTGCTAAAATTGGTGTTGCTTACTCGAAGAAGATTGCTGCCGTCAAGGGTAATAGCAAAGAGGAAATTGCTACACGTCAGAATTTAGCTAAGGAAATGCAGGAAAAGCTAGATGAGTTTACTATTAAGTATAATTCTGATCGTGAGAAGAAGGATGTTGAGAACGCTCTTGCTGTTGTAAAAAAGGGGTCCCAGGAAGAACTTGATTTGAAATTGCACCAGTTGGAGTTGCAACGTGAAGCAGAAATTGATGCAGCAGAGAAAACAGGTGAAGATGTTTTTCTCATTGACGACAAATATGCAAAAAAGAAACAAGAACTTTACGAAAGACATGCATCCGATCAGGTGCAATTAATAGCAGAGAATGCAGCGCATGAGCAGGAAATCCGGGATGCTGCATATGTTATGGATACGCTTGCTCTTAAAAAACAGTTAGCTTCTAAGGAAATAACCCAGCAGGAGTATGCAGAACTTGAGTATCAGTTAAAATTAGATTATGTACGTAAAACCTCGGAAGCTGCCATTGACGCTTTGGAATCCGAACTTGCTACTGTCAACTTGAGTACGGACAAAAGGGAGAAACTTGAGGAGAAACTTGCAAAATTGAAAGCGGACCTTGCCCAAAAAGAAGCAGAAACAGAAATAGATGCTATCAATAAAGTTACTAAAGCGGATGAGAAAGCACAGAAAGAACGTCAGAAGAACTTGAAAAAATGGCTTCAAACTGCATCTCAAGCTGTGGGAGCTATTGGAAACTTAGTCTCTTCTATTTATGATGGTCAGATTCAGAAAATAGAAGAAGAGCGGGAAGCTAATGAGGAAAAGTATGATGAGGATATTGAACGAATTGAGAATCTGGCAGAGTCAGGTGCTATTTCCGAAGAAGAAGCAGAAGCGCGTAAACGTGCTGCAAAATCTTTGACAGAAGCAAAAAATGCTGAACTAGAAAAACAAAAACAAGAAATGGCACGTAAACAAGCCATTTGGGAAAAGGCGACTAGTGTCGCTCAAGCTGGAATAGCCACTGCACTGGCAATAACTGAAGCTTTACCGAATATTCCTTTATCTATTGTTATTGGTGCCATGGGAGCAATTCAGGTTGCAACTATTCTTGCAACTCCTATTCCTTCTTATGCAGAAGGTACCAAAGGAAATGATAGACATCCCGGCGGTACCGCTTTAGTTGGTGATGCTGGTAAGCATGAAGTTATTATGTATTCCGGAAAAGCATGGATTACTCCTGCTACTCCAACTTTAGTTGATATTCCTAAAGGTGCACAAGTCTTTCCTGATGTTGATAAGGTAGATATCTCTAATTTTGACATGCCGGATTGGGATTTTCCTACATTTTCACCGACATATTTTGCATCTTCTTCCGGTGACACCATTGTTTTCAATGATTATTCCCGATTAGAAAAAAGAGTTGATAGAACAAATCTCCTTTTGATGAAGAGTCTTAAAATGCAGCGTCAGGATGCGTCTAACCGTGATTTTGAACTGTATAAGTTGTCTAAACTGAAATAGCTATGATTGAAAGATTAAATCAGATAACATTGAATGATTTCATTGAGCTTTCATGTGGAAACTATGCTTGTTTGCTTTCGGACCGCGGATCTGTGTCTGAAAGCACACTTAAAGAGATGGCATCTAAATTAATTATTGAATACAGAAGCATTGTTAATCCTTCAGGTATGCAGGCTATGATTATGGACAAAGAGGATATGGTGAAGGAACGTGCCAAACTATTGAGCCTTCGTATATGTCAGACTCTTGTTTCTCTTGGCTTTTATGATGATGTTCGTCAGGTGTTGGGCCAATTAAATGTAGATATCCGGGATATGAGTGATGAGCAAGTTATATCGAAGCTTGATCATTTACTTCATTCTGCAATTTTTGAGCAAAAACGGAATGAGGAGAGACGCAGTGAGGAACATAAAGGAAGTAAGGCTACTCCTGAACAAATTCGTTCTTCTTTTGATGCAGAGATTGCTTTTCTAATGACATTCTTTAAAATGAGTATAGATTCCCGTGTAATTAACGCTGCTGTCTACGCAAATATCGTTCATCAAGCCGATGTTGAAATATCGATCAGAAAAAGAAGCACATGATAATATTGGTATTACATATATGCTGTAATTCGATTAATTTTTAATTAAAGCGAATTATTTCATACAGTCGTTTGTACATCTCCTTTAGAATCACAAACGATTTTTTTATGAATAGAGAAAACAGCATCCATTGTATAAATAGGCATTTATACAATGTTTTATTGTCAGAATTACGTACATTAGAGACGAAGTGTAATCGGATAACGGCAGAAGTGTCCGAGGTAAAAAAAATGATTGCCTTATTGCCCCCCGATATAGGCACTCTTATTAGTTCAATCGAGCGTTCTGCTAAGGAAATGCACGAACAAAGTATCATGCACCGGAAATATGTGGAAAGGTGCATTAATGGCGAACCGAAGATACACCTAATAAGGAGGGCTGACAATGGACTTTGAAAAGGAATTATCAGAAATATATCCTTGGATATTAAAGGTGGCAAGAAAATTCTGCTGTTCCATGCAAGATGCTGAAGACTTAGCCGGTGATACAGTTTATAAGCTACTTGTGAATCGTGATAAATTTGATTGTTCTAAACCTGTCTCTTATACACATCTCCGAGCCCACGAGACCGTACTAGATCTC
>ERZ1027247.687-NODE-687-length-11706-cov-8.827740_pt1 | contig 11706 bp, 7 predicted proteins | sample MGYA00519262_ERZ1027247 | MGnify/ENA primary metagenome ERZ1027247 (study PRJEB26926, sample SAMN06164776) | human gut metagenome | biome: ENVO:00009003; feature: ENVO:2100002; material: ENVO:00002003 | host: Homo sapiens | place: USA | collected 2012 ... | reverse complement strand
GATCTACACCGTCTAATTCGTCGGCAGCGTCAGATGTGTATAAGAGACAGGCCTACATCGCTCGCCCTTTGGTTTCCTTGGGTTTGGAAGTGAACACCTTGTACGTCTCGGTGCCCTTGGGCCAAGAGTCTTTGAACGGCATGACCGACCCCATGACCGACAAGACGCCGTGGCCCTCGGGCGGGTTGACCGTGTAGCGCATCTGCCGCTCGGACATGTGAAGCCGCTCGGCGAGCTCCCTCGCGTCGTCGTGGGCCATGTTGTACATGGTGACGACGCCGGAGTTGTCCAGGGCGCGGGACGCCTTGGCGTTCTCGAGCACTGCCAAGACGTTCTGGGTGGCGCCCGTCTGGTACAGGTCGTACTTGCGGCCTTCCATCCACGCCTTCAAGAAATATTGCGCGGCGATCGGCCAGTCCATGAAGGTCTGGAACTCGTCGAACAGCACCCACGTTTCATAGCCCTTCACCTTGTTCATTACGGCTTGCCTCCAGAACATGTCCGTGAAGGCGAACAATGCGGGGGCCTTGATGATGTCGCCGGCGTTGCGGAACCCGACGCCGAACAGCCTGCAATCATCGTCGTCGAAGGGAGATCCGTCGCGCTGGCTGAACTGACCGCCGACTGCCGTAGTGGTCGTGAAGAGGCTGAGCGCCTGGGCGGCGTCGCGCGCGACGGGGACTTTCATGTCGCCCAGCTCATCGGCGAGCTGCGCGAGCACGGGGACGTCCTCGGCCCGGTGCGTGTCGAGGTAGCGGCCGTAGACCTTCGGTATGCAATCCTGGATGCAAGAATAGAGCAGCGTCGCCTCCTTCGCAGCCCGTGTGTCCTTGCCGTCCATGACCGCGCCCTTGTAGAGCATGCACTCCACCTGGCCCATGAGGTACTCCGCCTTGTCCGCGATGGCCTGCTCTACGTCCTCCACCTGGTCGATGTTGATGGACATGACATTGAAGTAGTCCTTCGAGCCGGCGCCGACCTCGAACCATTTACCGCCGAGGAGCTGAACGAACGGCTTGTATGCGAGCCCGGGGGACGCGATGTAGACCTTCGCACGGGGGCGTCGAAGCAGGATCTGCAGGTTCTCCCGGCACAGGCCGAACGACTTGCCCGAGCCCGTGATCCCGAACACCATCTGGTGCGGCGCGCCGAGCGCCGTCCGGTCGAGCATGATGAAGTCCTCCGACTCCGCGTCGACCCCCCAGTAGATACCGCCCGGATCCTGGTAGCGGCGCGACGTGAACGGGATGAGCGCGCCGACGTTGGCGGTCGTCATCGTGGACGGGGCGTTGATGAAGTTCTTGCCTATGGGAAGGGTCGCGTTCATGGCGTCCTTCTGCCGCTCGCGCCCCGACAGCGGCGTCGCGCTCACGCCCCACCTCCCGCAGGCCCGCTGCAGCTTGGGTATCTGCTCGAGCTTGAGGTCGTCGGGCGTCTCGGCGCGCACATGCGCGCTCATGGTCGTGTAGAAGAGCTTGTGGCCTCCGAACTGCACCTCTTTCTTGAGCTCCTCCGCGTCCTGGGCGCGGTCGACGTGCTTGGAGGTCATGTAGACGCCCGCCGGCATGTTCTCGCGACGCGCCTCCTTGGCACGGTCGTGCGTGTCGCCCTCGACGGCGGCGATGTAGGCGTCGGTCGCCTTGCGCGAGCTCTCGGCCGACGTGGGCTGCATGTGGATGGTGAACATCATGTCCATGGGCGTCGAGGTGATGACGCTCACCATCCTGTCGTCTATCATGCCGGGCGACTTGCGCAGCAGCAGCGTCGAGGCGTAGAAATCGTTGCAGCGGTAGATCCCGCTGTCCTTGACGACCGAGGTGGTGCCGTTCGGGCGCGGCTTGAGGATGCGCGGCTCGAACGCGAGGGACATCGGGGCCACGGCGTCCTTGGTGGTGAGCCCCGTGGCCTTGCCGGTCTTGGTGTCGACGAGCGTTGCCCAGTCGAACACGAGGACGTCGGAGGGCCAGAACACGCCGGCCACTATCTCGAGCCATTCCGCGCCGCTCAGCACCGTCAGGCCGGATCCCATCGACTCGAAGTCGGGGCGTATGTCCTTGACCAGGCCGTCGAGGATGCTCTGGGCCTCGGCCTCGTTGTCGGCCTTGGTGCAGATCGTGAGCAGCAGGCGCGTCTCTATGTCCGTCTTGCCCTTCGACGCGCGGTCGGTGAGCACCTCGTTGACCTCGTCGCGCAGGCGGTCGAGCCCGTCCGGCTGGTGGGATATGAGCACCTCGTCGAGGATCGACCGGCGGCCGACGACGCGCACGATGACCGACCACTGCAGGTGCGTCGTCGGCTCGAACAGGTTGTAGACCCGCAGGAGCCGGACGTACAGCGCCTCCTTCTCGCTCTCGCCGAGGTTGCGGTAGTCCATGTTGTCCACGTCGCATGTTATCGAGTAGAGCCCTTTCTCGACCTTCACGACGCCGCTCTCGAAGCACTTCTCGTAGCGGATCGCATCCTGGGTGATCTTCGACAGGGGCTTGCCCTTCGCCTTGCGCCGCTCGTACTCGCGGCGCTCTCGCTCCCGGTTGCGCGCCTCGGCGAGCGCCATCTCGGCCTGCTTCACCGTCAGGCCCGCGACGTCCGGCATGGCAGCATCCGCCCTATCGTGCGCTTCGCGCTTTGCCGCGGACGTACTCTCGCTCTTTCTTCTCATGCTTGGCAGACTCCTTCCTCTCCCTGGGCGACTTCGCCGGCGGATCTTCCATCACCTCGTACTCGTCCTCGTCGTCGCAGCCGTACACGTATACGTCCTCCCCGCTCAACGCGGATGCGAGCCGCTCCCTCATGTACTCCTCCGGCGACTCGTAGCCGGGCGGGGCCTTGGTGTTGGCCACGTAAAAGAAGGGGAACGCCACCGCGATGGCGGGCATCACGCGGAAGAGCTCGGGCACGCTCAAAGGGGCGAACCAGAGCGCGCCGCCGACAACTGCGGCGAGGACGATGCCGATGCCGCCGTACTTGAGCTCGCGAGACGTGAAAGGCCCGAATGCCTTCCGCTCGTAGTCGAGCGGGTCGAGGTGGTAGGGGACGGTGAAGGACATTGCGGCCTCAGCTCATGGAGAGCATGAGGACGGCGCCGCCGCCTATGGCCGCCATGATGCCGCCGCCAACCATCCCGGCCAAGCCCGCCTTGGCCTTCGGCCCCTCCTCGTCCTTGTAGTTGAAGTAGTTGTAACCCCCTACCACCAAGATCGCGAAGCCCATGACCGTCATGCCGGGCCCCACGTATTGGGTGATCATGTAGTTGAAGCTTGGCCCGTTGACGTCCACGGCGTAAGCGGGCCTCGCGCTCGCGAGGCACACGGCGCCGGCCCCGAAGAGCGACAGCGCCGCCGCCTTCGCCTTCCCAAGCGCAGATGCCCTGTTCTTGGCCGTTTTCGATGTTTGGTCTTTCATGTCCCGTTCCTTTCGAATATCATTTCCTTGGTCAAAGCCGCCTCGTTGCGGCCGTGATCGCTTCTCGGCCCCGGACCGTGGGAGACGGACCGGGGCCTTTCCATGTCGTCAAGCGGCAAGGGATGCCCGCACCCTCGCGTTGTGCTCCCTCATCTCCTGCAAAGGGAAGGGCCCTGTGACGGCCTCGCCCCTTCGGTCGGGCGCGAAGGGCGAGTCCTTGTACTCGTCCGTGTCCTGCGTGCGGTACTTGCCCACCATGAGGGGCGCGGCGCCCGAGAAGTGGACGATGCACTGCTCCCGCGGTATCTTGTCGACCTCGGCCTCGTCGAGCAGCGGGCGGCCGAGCGACTGGTACGACGACTGAGCGGAATCGTTGCTGCCCATGATCCGGGCGCTCACCGTCTCGCTCACCGTGTGCTCGTAGACCGTCTGGGTACCCAGGGACTCCGAGATGTACGCGCGGCTCTCCTTCGAGCGGCCGCCGCCCATGTAGACGATCGTGTCGCAGGCGTCGAGGATCGCGCCCAAGATGTTCTCGCCCCATTTCTCCTTCGCGAGATCCATGCTCTGGAGGCCCATCACTATCGGCATGTTCCTGGAGCGGGCGGTCATGAGGATCCTCTCCTTGTAGGGTATGTTGCCCATGTTCAACATCTCGTCGATGAACGACACGACCGGGACCGGGAACCTCTCCCCCGGCAGGTTGTCGGCGATGTTGTAGAGGGTGCGGAACGTCTGCTGGTAGAACATGGCCAAGACGAAGTCGAGCTGGCCGCCAGCATCGTCGGCCACGACAAACAAGTTGGTGCCCTCGAAGGGTATGCGGTCGATCTCCATCTCGTCGCGCCACATGAGCTCGCGGATGACGGGGAGGTTGAAGGGCATGAGCCTGACCGCGCACGACACCAGGATGGAGTTCATCGTCCGGCCCTTGCCGGCCAGCTTCAGGCCTTTGTAGGTGCGGCAGGCGTAGCTGTCCGGCTTCAGATGCTCGATCAGCGCGAAGAAACGGTCGATGGTCGTGGGCGTGTTCGGATCCTCGTCGTCGCTCGAAGCCTCGGCGGTGAGCAGGATGTCCGCCATCGTCGGTATGTTCACCTCGACGTCGAGCCCCGGAGCTATCTCCTTCAGCTCGCGCAAGCCTCCGATGATGGACACGAACACCGATTTCTCGGATTTCTCCCAGAAGTCCCCGTCGACGCCCTCATCGGGCTTGCGTCCTGTGGTGTTGCCCATGATGGTGTCGACGGCGATGAGCACCTCCAAATCGTTGCGCGTGTACTTGAGCGGGTTGTAGCCGTGGCTGTTGGACGGATCCTTGGTGTTGAGAACCTTCACCACGCGGTCGTGCCTCATGAGGTACGGCAGCATCCGCTTCACGGTCGTGCCCTTCGTGTCGCTCGTGATGCTCGACGGGTCGGTGGGCCGCCAGAACCGCAGGAGCGCGGGGACGAACAGATAGAACGTCTTGCCCGTGCCTGGCGGGCCGAAGCACATCACGTTGCGGTTGATCTCCACGAAGCCCTTCCGGCGCGTCCCTATCGCATCGGGGTCGAGGCAGAGCTCGACGCCCTGGGCGAGCGGTATGTTGTTCAGCGGGTTATCCGTGTCGGCGTGCCTGTCCTTCTCGTCCTCCTCGCCCCAGCGCGCGGTGCCGTGCTCCATGCCCGCCATGGTCGGCTTGTCGGCCTTCTTGCCGCCGAGCAGGTACACGAGAACGACGGCCGCCGGCCCCGCGAGCCCGACGGCCACGGCGGCCGGGTCGAGGCTCAGCGCCCAAGGGCTCCGCGCGAAGTCGAGCAGGGCTACCGGGATGCTCGTGAGCGCCGCCGCGGGCCCGCGCGACGAGGCGACGGGGATGACGTAGCCCGCCACATGGTTGACCGCAACGAACGCGACCAAGGAGATGCCGGCCATGAGGGCGATGAACCCCTGGCTCGCCTCCCGCTTGCGCGCCGTCGTTGCGACGGGCACCCCGTTTTTCCCGTTCTTGGCCATCAGCGCGCCGCGCCCTTAGATTGCACGGCCGCCTTCGCCCCGCGTTCCACGCCTTGCTGGCGCTTGGCCTCGAGCTGCGCCTTGATCATCTTCACGTCTTTGGAGCATGCCTGCAGGACGTCGCCGATCTTCGCGCCGTCCAGCTTTTCGGCGGAGCCGAACCGCTCGATGCTCGGCAGATCGAGCCCGTCAGGGTTCGTCATCTCCTCCAAGGAGCTTCCGATGTGCGCCTCGCCCGCATCGTCGGCCACTTCCGCCGACTTGGTGGCGGCGACCACCGTCTCTACCGTTTCCGACGGGCCGACGTCGCGCGGCTCGACGACGTAGTCCGCCTGCTCCACGGTTCGCTCCTGGCGTGCTGGGGCGTCGAGCTCGGGAGCGGCTTCGCCGCGCTCCTGTGCGGGCGCTTCGGGACGCGATCCCACGGCGACCTCGTAGCCCCTCTCGGCGAGCTCCCCCGCCGCCAGGGACTCCGCGTACTCCATGGCCTCTGCGAGGTCATCGAATCCGCGCTCGCCGAAATTGGGCCCGTCGGCGTTCCCCCATACCTCCCATCCCTCGAGGGACGGGTCGGATTCCACGACGGCCTTGGCGTACACCGACACGCCGACGACGGCTTCGGCGTCCCATGCGTTCGCGTACGCCTCCAGGCTGTACCTGCCATCGCCGACGTCGATCCACTCCGCCCTGATCGCCTGCAGGGCGTCGTCCCTCACCATCCCCGTCTCGGCGACTTCGCAGAACTCGTCCCAATCCTCGAAGCGCGCAGTGGTGAAGTCCTTGAGGTTCTCCTTCGACGATTTGATATAGCGGTCTGCGATGGCCTTGACGCCGGCGGCGTGCTCGGACGCGAAGGTGAGCGAAGCGGTTTCCGCCGCCTCGTCGAAGGACAGGGAGAAGGGGATGCCGTCCTCCTCCATTGGGCCTCCCATGATGTTCGCGGCCCGGTCCCACTCGACCGTGGTCATGGTCAGCGTGTAGTCGCCCGCCTTGCGCCCGTCGAGGTCGCGCGCGGCAGCTCCCTGGCGCGGGATCTCGACGTTCGAGCCGAGCTCGGCGGCCCTCTGCTCCACGAGCAGCTCGCCCGCCTGCACGGCCTCGCGCTCGGTGCCGTAGACGCCGTCGCCGAAGCGCTCCCCCGCCGCCTCGCCGTAAACGTGCCATCCCCCGTTCTCCGGGTACACGTGGGCGGCGGCCAGCACCTCGTCCTGGCCGGCGTTCCTCGCCTCGAGCGTCGAGCGGGCTCCCTCCCGTTTCCATACGCCCTCGGCGGGAGACGGGAGGTAGCCCGCGACGGCGCGCGCGACGTCCTGGGCGCTCTGGGGATGCCCGTACGCCTGGTCGAGCTCGCACAGGGCGCGCTCCACCATGCTCGCGTCCTTCGCGTTGAACTTGACGACGTAGCCGAGGTTCTCCGGGCGGCGGGCCACCTCGAAGTAGACCCCCATGGCTGCGAGGTCGGCGCGCATCTTGTTCACGGCGGCCACCTCCACGGTGGACGCCACCTCGAAGCACTCGTTGAGCGAGCAGCCGCGCCAGTCCCGCAGCGTCTCGTAGTAGACGTTGTCAACGGATTCCGGGTGCATGGCGTCGTACTTCGCGGCGTAGCCCTTGGTGAGCGCCTTGAGCGTCTCGAAGTGCTTGGCGTCGCACGAGTAGACGAGGCCGCCGTCGGCCTGCGCCACGTACTCGGCCCCTATGCCCGCCGCGGCGAGGTCGGCGGCGAAGCTCGCCGCGTCCTCCGGGGCTATGCGGCCGCTGATCTTCGAGGGGTCGCGCCGGCCGTCGTCCCTCCCCTTCTCGCGGCGCTCGAGGGCCCACTTGATGAGCTGGTACATCAGCTCGGCCATCTCGTTCGCACCGTTGAAGATGAACCGTACGACCTCTTCCTCCGATGCCATTCGCTACCTCCTAGCCTTGGGGGATTCGGCGACGAACTCGCATCCTGCCTCGGTCACCGTGTACCCGTTCTCCAACTGCGCGCCGTTCTCCGCATAGCGGCCGTTCACCTCGACCAGGCCGAGCTCTTTGAGGTAGCCGAGGACGACGGACACCGTTGTCGGGTTCATCTGCAGGTCCCTCACGAGCTTCTTCCGGCCGACGACGATCCTCCGCACGTCGTCGGAGTTGTCCAGCATGTAGCGGAGCATGTCCTCTGCATGCTCGGCCAGGGCCCTCCTCATGCCCCCTCCCCTTCTTCGCGCCTCGTGGCCCAGATGCCCAGCAGGACGGCGGCCACCGCGGCGAGGAGCATGGCCACGCCCTCCAGGGCCGGGACGCGGTCGCCCGTCGCGGTGAGCGCGCCACCGTTGCCTGCCGTGCCCGTCGAGAACCCGTGATAGGAGGATGCGAAGCCGAAGGTGTCGATGACCCGCGTGATCACGTTGTCATGCGCGTCGTCGTACAGCCCCTGCCCGTCTCTCCAGTTGCGGGTGATATGGCTCGTCACGCTGTTGGGGATGACCACCTCGCCGTTGCTGTTGTCCAGGGGCTCCGTTGCGTACACCAGGTAGCTCATGTCCTGCAGCGTGCGGAACCCTACCTCGACCGACCCGTATTCGAGCATGATTCCCGTGACGTATTCGCCGGCGGCGAGGCCGAGCCCGTCGACGTCGAGGCGCGTGCGGGCGCCGGCGGCGACGCCCTCCCTCCAAAGGCGCCACCCGACCGTGCCGATGCGGTCGGTTCCGTCGGCCATCTGGTTCGGGGGGTTGCCGGCGGTCGCGCTGGCGGTCGAGTACACGGCCGACGTATCGGTCATGTTCGTCCGGTACCATACGTTGACCAACCCGTCGGTGTCGCCATAGGCTGCAGGCGTCACCAGCGTGTCGAGCCTGATTCCCAGGTTGACGAACTCGCAAGGATCGACGACCGCGTACTGGTCTGCCCTCACGTTGGTGGAACCCGCGTCGAACGCGACGTCGTAGCGGTAGCGCTCCTTGCCCACGTTGTCGACGCGAACGGGTGCGCGCTCATCCGACTGGAACGCCGCGCTCGTGCGGTCGATGGTCGCCTTGCTCACGTTGCATTCGAGCGATATGGCCATGTTGCCGTACGTCTGCGTCTGCCGGACGTCGCTGTCCTTGTCGGCCTTGAAAAGGTAGCGTCCCCAGGTGGATCCCGCCGACTCCCACCACTCGGCGTAATCGGGGTTCGGCACCGCCTCGACCATCATGTACCAGCCGAACTCCAGGCCCTCGAAGATGACGGCGCCCATGTCGTCGGTCGTCCCCTCGGCGACCATCTCCCACAGGCTCCCGTCCACCTCGCCGTCGGGATCATCCGCGAACACGCCATGGAAGCCCTGACGGCCGCCGAACGTCGGGTCGGGCTCCCCCTCCCCGATCCAGCGGTACAGCCCGAATCCGGTCTTGCCAACCGGCTCGCCTGTGTCCTGGTCGACTTTGTGGGCCTCGATGATGCGCTTGTGGTAGTTCGTGTTCAAGAACACGTAGGCCGGCTCGCCTGCGATCAGGCCCTCCTCGTCGACGGAGAATTCGTAAACCTCCGGGTCGAGGATGTAGTCATCGCCTGTCTTGGTTTCCTGGCAGTAGTAGGCGAGCCCGTCGCCGTGGGGGATGCGCTCGAGGACGAAGCTGCCGTCCTCGCCGGTCGTGGCCGTGGCATCGTACGCTATCTCGCCCGCCGCGTCCTCGGCCCACACGTGCCACTCCGAGCCTGCATAGTCGACAAGCTCGCCGTCGATCAGCTCGGCCTTCTTGAGCAATATGAACGTGGTGGGCGCGTCGGCCGTCTCGAGCACGGTACGCGTCACCTTTACCTCTTGGCCAGCGTATGAGAGCTCGACCATGTGCGTCTCGTGGTCGATGGCCCAGCCGTCGGGCGTGGCCGTCTCACGCACGTTGTAATCGCCCAGGTACAGCTCATCCGTCTCGGCCTTGCCGTCATCGCCCGTGGTGACGGTGGCCACCACGTCGCCGGAGCTCGCATGCACCGTGCCGTCGGGGGTCACGATGTCCGCGGCTGCCGTCACCTCGTAGACCGCGCCTGGCACGGCGCGCCCGTCGGCCTCGTCGGTTTTGACGATTTCGATGACGCCCTTCTGGGGCGCGTCCTCCACGACGGCCCCGGCCCGCGTCACCGCGACCTCCTGGCCGGCGTATGAGAGCGTTACATCGACGGGCTCGCCGTTGAGCACGTAGCCCTCCGGCGCGAGCGTCTCGACGATGCGGTAGCTGCCCAAGTACAGATCTTCGGCCGTTGCGGTGCCGTCGGCGGCCGTGACAATGTGCGCGGCGATCTCGCCGGCGGGCACGTGCACCACGCCGTCGCCGGTCTTGATGTCAGACGCGGCGACGAGGTCGAACTCGATGCCGGCAGCGGGTACGGGCTCGCCCGTCTCGGCGTCCACCTTCATCGCCTTTACAGAGCCCTTCTGGGGCATGTTGGCGTACTCGACCACAAGCGGATCATCCCAGTCCGTCGTGGTTGACACCGTGAAGGGCACGTCGGCATGGCCGAGCAGGTAGCCCTCGGGGGCGGACACCTCGCGAAGGTAGTAGGATCCGGCGTTGAGCTTCTGAGGCAGGTACACGCGGCCCGTATCGCCGACCGTGAGAGTGTCGTAGCTGATCGCCTCGGGATACGTCTCGTGCCACACAATGGGGGTCTTAGACGCATCGAGCACCTGCAGCTGCGTTCCCGCAACCAGCACGGGCAAGCCCGACTCGGCGTCCACCTTGACGAGCTCGACGCCCGCAGTGACGTACGTGTTGTTGGCGAAGAAGTGGTACACCTTCTTGTCCTCGCGGGCAGAGAACGTGAACGGCTCTATGGGATCGTAATTCGGCTTCGGCCCCGTCTCGATCACCAGGTAGTCATCGTAGGGCAACGCGCCGTGCTGATCGTCCGGTCGCGGGTTGTAGGACGTGTCCGCTATGCCGTTCTCATCGGTTACGATAGTGGCATAGGGCGCGGCTCCGTCGCGCACCGTGTAGGTTCCGTCGCCGTTATCCACGAAGTCCTTGGAGGCGTAGATGCTGAACTCGACCCCCGGCAAGGGTATCGCGTCGGCCTTGTCGCCCTCGGTGACGTCATCGCCTATCTTCGTGCCTACCTTGATGATGAAGCACTCCGCGGCCTTCACCTGGTCGTCGATGGCCTGCTCGGTGGTCGCCTCCACAACCTTGCCGTCCTCGCGGATCTCGAAGCGCCATACTTCGTCGGAGAGCAGGTAGCCCTCCGGCGGGACGGTTTCGCGCAGCTCGTAGGTGCCGTAGGGCAGAAGGTCGCTCGCGGTCTGCGCCACGCCGTCGGCGCCGGAGGTGATGGTGGCCACGTCCTTGCCCGGCTCGTATGTGACGCCTCCGACCACGACGGGGTTCTCTGATGCATTTTTGATGGCGAAGGTCGCGCCTTGCATTGTTCCATCGCCCTGCGCGGTCGCGCTTTGGTAGTAGCCATCGAGCTTCGTCGTCTTTACGCCGCCGCGGATAGAATCGTCCAGGAATTGATGCTCATTCCAGACCTCAGCCGGATTCCCCTCAATACCCGACATTGTAATGCGCTGCACGAATACGTCGTTCGGACGCGCCGCAGAGGACAGCACGTATCCCTCCGGCGCTTTAGTTTCCTGGACGGTCACAGTGCCTAAAGGAAACGTCGGTGTGCCAGCAGCGCCAATATAAAACGGGTCGCCGGATACCACATACGATGAGTCAAAATAGCAGAAACCGTCAGAATCCGTACGCATAACCCACGTGCGCATAGGGCTTATCCCTTGTGCAGCTGGATCGGAAGAATAGTAACCCGCATAGTATTTTACGGTGAATTCCGCTCCTCCGAGCGTTCCACCCCCTTGAGCGGTGCCTCCGGTCAACGGGTCTGCCTTATGAAGCAACGCACCTACCGGATCGTCGTACGGCACATCAGACGCTCTAATAACAGCATTGCCTGATACATCGAAGTAATGTCGGCTAGTATCTTTAAAGAAACCCGTTGGTGGTTGCGACTCAACGCAATAGTAGTTGCCATAAGGCAGGCCGGAGGCCGATGCGTAACCAGATGCATTAGTCGTCAATGTCAGTACATAACCGTCATCGTTTGAGCGGTAAACATCGTATTTTGCACCAGAGAGACTGTAAACCGGGTTGCCGTTCGTCATATCAGGCTTAGTTGAGCTCTTGTAGAGCTCAACAGATCCTTTCGGCGTCCAGTAGAAGTTCCCTACCCGCTGGCACGGATAAGGCGCTAAAGATCCTGGATTCTTATTTGCCCCGGTTGTGTCAAGCGGGTAGCGTCCCGAAAGTTGGTGTATCAATCCGTTTCTGGAGGGCGGGCGAAGCC
>ERZ1027247.672-NODE-672-length-11932-cov-6.314389_pt1 | contig 11932 bp, 11 predicted proteins | sample MGYA00519262_ERZ1027247 | MGnify/ENA primary metagenome ERZ1027247 (study PRJEB26926, sample SAMN06164776) | human gut metagenome | biome: ENVO:00009003; feature: ENVO:2100002; material: ENVO:00002003 | host: Homo sapiens | place: USA | collected 2012 ... | reverse complement strand
GATCTACACCGTCTAATTCGTCGGCAGCGTCAGATGTGTATAAGAGACAGGCCCATGAAAGTCGGCTCATAACCCATGCTCTTGGCCTGATTCAGGATCAGGGAAGCGGGGGTGTAGTAAATGGGCATGAACACCAGCTCAGCGCCCCCGTCCTTAGCGGCGTTCAGCTGCACGGTGAAGTCGGTGTTGGTGTCATCGGGGAAGGTCTGCTCAGCCACGACCTCCAGGCCCACCTCGGCGGCCTGGGAGATGAAGCCCTGGGCGATGCCGGTGGAGTAGGCGTCGCCGTTGTTGTAGATCACAGCCACCTTGGTAGCCAGGCCATTTTCCGCCACATAGTTGGCAGCGGTGACGCCCTGGTCGGGGTCAGTGAAGCACATCTGGAAGACGTTATCCTTGCCGGCAGTGACGTCGGTGGAGGAAGCGGAGGGAGTCAGCTGAAAGTAGCGCTCGTTGAAGGTCTCAGCAGCCACGGAGACGCAGGGAGTGGTGGTGGTGCAGCCATAGACGATCTGCATGCCGTTGCCCTTCAGGGCGTTGTAGGCGTTGATGGCCTTCTCAGCGTCACCCTCGTCATCCTGAAACTCCAGGGAGAGCTGGATACCGCCCAGGGCGTTGATCTCGTCCACCGCGATCTCAGCCCCCTGCTTGGTGGCGATGCCATAGGTGGCGGCGGAGCCAGTCAGGGGGCCGATGCCGCCGATCTTGATTGCACCATCCGCACCGGCGGTGCTGGAAGCCGGGCTGGAAGCGGAGGAGCCGCCGGAAGGGGCGCTGGTGGTGCCGGAAGAGCCGTTGGAGCAGCCGGCCAGCAGGCCGACACACATCGCGCCGGTCAGGGCCATGGCAAGAAACTTTTTCATCTTCATAACCTCCTGTCAAATGGAAACAGAGGCGGGTCTGGAGCGGCCCGCAGACCTGAATAAAATAAGGGAATTTTCAGGTTTGGAGCCCATTATATTGGCAGGAAGGACAACTGTCAATGGGGAAAATACACAAGGCGGGGAGCGGATGGGATGGCTTCAAATGGTGATGGGGCGAAAAAAAGGAAGAAAAAGAAAAAATTTTTCAAAAAAAGCCCTGCACTTTGCGGAAAAACTGCAAATTTGCCGTCATGGAACAGGGAGAGGAGAGAAAGAATATAAAGTATGTTACATTTGGAACGGAAATTTCTTTGAAATCTATGGCGTCTCCCAAAGCTGTGCAAAATGACGGAAGAAAAAACGAAACATGCAAAAAAATAAGGCGAAATCGAAAAAGCGGGCTGCTCTCTAAAGAGAGCAGCCCGCAGAACGGCCAGAAAAGATATTACTTCGCAGCCTTGGCAGCCTTGATGGCATCGATGAGCAGGGGAGTGACCTTGAACAGGTCGCCGCAGATGCCGTAGTCCGCGACCTCGAAAATGGGGGCGGTGTCGTTCTTATTGACGGCAATGATGCACTCGGAATCCTGCATGCCGGCCTTGTGCTGGATGGCGCCGGAGATGCCCAGAGCAACATAGATCTTGGGGTGCACGGTCTTGCCGGTCTGGCCGACCTGGTGGTCAGCAGACATCCAGCCGGAGTCTACAACAGCACGGGAGGCACCCACGACGCCGCCGAGGACCTCGGCCAGCTCCTCGGCCAGCTTGATGCCGCCCTCCACATCCTTGCTGATGCCGCGGCCCACGGAGACGACCACGTCGGCACCGATCAGGTCCACCAGCTTCTTGGCGGCCTTGACCACCTCCACCACCTGGGTGTCCAGGTCGTCGGCGGACAGGGCAAAGCTGGGCTTAATGATCTCGCAGGCGTCAGCCTTGGCCTGGTCGAAAGCGGCCTTCTTCATTACGCCGGGACGGACGGTAGCCATGCAGGGACGGAAGCGGGGGCAGATGATGGTAGCCATCAGATGGCCGCCGAATGCGGGACGGGTCATCTTCAGGTTGCGGTCTTCCATATCGAACTTCTGCTTGGACAGGTCGATGGTGGAGCTCTCCTTCAGGAAGTCGATGTACTTTGCAGTGTCGATATCCAGATGGGTAGCGTCGGCGGTTAGACCGGTGTGCAGACGGGCTGCGCAGCGGGGGCCGAGGTCGCGGCCAATGTTGGTAGCGCCGATCAGCAGCACCTCAGGCTTGTACTCGTTGACCATATCGCACACGACCTTAGCGTATGCGTCGGTGGTGTAATCCTTCAGCAGGGGGCTGTCGCAGACCAGAACCTTGTCGGCACCGTAGCCGCCCAGTTCCTTGGCAATGCCCTCCACGTTGTCGCCCAGCAGCAGGCCGGTGACCTCGCAGCCCAGCTCGTCGGCCAGCTTACGGGCCTCGCTAACCAGCTCGAAGTCAGTGGACATCAGTGCGCCCTGGCGCTGCTCGCAAAAGACCCATACGCCTTTGTATTCGTTAAAATCAGCCATTGTAATCCTATGCTCCTTTCATCAGATCAGGTGCTTCTTGGCCAGGATGCCAGCCAGCTGGGCGGCAACATCGTCGCCCTGCAGCATGGTGCCTGCGCCCTTCTGCGGAGGAGTGAAGGACTTAAAGACGTTCGTCGGAGAACCCTTCAGGCCAATGGTGTCCACCTCGATCAGCGGATCGTCCTTCAGTGCGTTGTAGTCGAACACTTCCATGGGCTTGTCGTAGCAGGTAAAGATGCCGTTCACGCTCATGTAGCGGGGGTCGTTCAGCTCCTTGATGCAGGTCAGCAGGCAGGGAGTCTGCACCTTGACCATCATGTAGCCGTCCTCCAGCATACGCTTCACGGTCAGAGTGTTGCCGTCCTTCTGGATGTCGGCAACGTAGGTGACCTGCGGCAGATGCAGCTTTTCAGCGATCTGGGGGCCAACCTGTGCGGTATCGCCATCGATTGCCTGACGGCCGCAGAACACAACGTCCTCGGGGCCAACGCCGATCTTGTTGACGGCAGCAGCCAGGATCTGGCTGGTTGCAAAGGTATCGGAACCGCCGAACTCACGGCCGGAGACCAGAACAGCCTTATCAGCGCCGCGGGCCAGCAGCTCACGCAGCATGCCCTCTGCCGGCGGGGGACCCATGGTAACAACAACGACCTCGCAGCCGGTGGCGTCCTTCAGTTTCAGGGCGGCCTCCAGAGCGTTCAGGTCATCGGGGTTGGTGATGGTTGCCATGGATGCACGATCCAAAGTGCCATCGGGCTTGACGGACACCTTGCCGGAGGTATCAGGAACCTGCTTTACACAAACAATTGCTTTCATTGTAACTCTTGCCTCCCTTACTTCAGCAGCGCGCCGGAAATGACCATCATCTGCACTTCGCTGGTGCCCTCGTAGATCTCAGTGATCTTGGCATCACGCATCATGCGCTCGATGGGGTAGTCACGGGTGTAGCCGTAACCACCGAACAGCTGCAGGCAGCGGCGGGTCACATCGCTTGCGGTGCGGGCTGCGATCAGCTTGGCCTGTGCAGCCTCGACGCTGTAACGAACCTTTGCGCCATCCATAGCCTGCTGCTTCTTCAGAGCGGCAGCATAAACCAGATACTTAGCAGCCTCAACACGAGCCTTCATCTCAGCCAGCTCGAACTGAGTGTTCTGGAAAGCAGCAATGGCACGGCCGAACTGCTTGCGCTCCTTGACGTAAGCAATGGTCTCCTCCAGAGCGCCCTCGGCGATGCCCAGAGCCTGAGAAGCGATGCCGATACGGCCGCCGTCCAGCGTAGCCATTGCCAGCTGGAAGCCCTTGCCGCGCACGCCCAGCATACGATCCTTCGGGATGCGGCAATCCTCAAAGATCAGCTCACAGGTAGAAGAACCGCGGATACCCATCTTGTCCTCTGCCTTACCAACAGAGAAGCCCGGGTCGGTGCGCTCCACGATGAAAGCGGAGCAGAGCTTGGTGGGACGGCCGCGCTTATCCAGCACGTTATCGGTAACGGCGATGACGATGAAGACATCAGCAAAGCCTGCATTAGTGATGAAGATCTTGGAGCCGTTCAGCACCCAGTAATCGCCATCTTCCTTGGCAATGGTCTGCTGACCCTGCGCATCGGTACCAGCGCCCGGCTCGGTCAGGCCGAAAGCACCCAGCCACTCGCCGCTGCAGAGCTTCGGCAGGTACTTAGCCTTCTGCTCGGGGGTGCCGTTCTCGTAAATGGGAGCAGCGCACAGGCTGGTGTGAGCAGAGACGATGACACCGGTGGTGCCGCAGACCTTGCTCAACTCCTCCACGGTCATGACGTAGGACAGCACATCGCCGCCTGCACCGCCGACCTCAGTCGGGAAATAGATGCCCATCATGCCCAGCTTGCCCATCTTTTCGACGGTCTCCTTGGGGAAGTATTCCTCTGCGTCAACCTTCTTTGCCAGAGGCTTGACTTCGTTCTCAGCAAACTCGCGGTACATTTTCTGCACCATCTGCTGCTGCTTGGACAGAGTAAAATCCATCGCTATATCCTCCTAACAGGTCTTTTTTTCATTTACCGGAATAGCCCGGTGCAAACAAATTCCTCCCGACCGCTTTCCCCGCAGCCGGGAGAAATGTTTATCAGAACTTACAGCTGGTCAACAGGGGTCTTGGTACGGTCTGCGTTGTAAACGTAGAAGCCCTTACCGGTCTTGCAGCCCAGATTGCCGCCACGCACCATCTTGCGGATCAGCGGGCAGGCACGGTACTTGCTGTCGCCGGTCTCGTTGTACAGCACGTCCATAATGGCCAGGCAGATGTCCAGACCGATGAAGTCGCCCAGTTCCAGGGGTCCCATGGGGTGGTTAGCGCCCAGCTTCATGGCGGTGTCGATGCCAGCGATATCGGAAACGCCCTCCATCTTAATGAAGGCAGCCTCGTTGATCATGGGGATCAGGATGCGGTTGACCACAAAGCCGGCAGCCTCGTTGACCTGAACGGGGCTCTTGCCGATGGCAACGGCGATCTCCTTGATCTTCTCAACGGTCTCAGCGGGGGTGTTGCAGCCGGCGATGACCTCGATCAGCTTCATGCGATCTGCGGGGTTGAAGAAGTGCATACCGATCAGGGGACGGGTCAGACCCTTGCCGATCTCGGTGATGGACAGAGAAGAAGTGTTGGAAGCAAAGACGCACTCGGGCTTGCAGATCTTATCCAGCTCACCGAAGGTGGTCTGCTTGACCTTCATATCCTCGAAAGCAGCCTCAACGACCAGATCGCAGTCTGCGCACAGATCTTCCTTCAGGCCCGGGGTGATGGCGGCGACGATAGCGTCAGCCTTCTCCTGGGTCATCTTTCCCTTAGCGACCAGCTTCTCGTAGCCCTTCTTGATCTTTGCCAGACCATTCTCGGCCCACTCCTGCTTGATGTCGCACAGAGCAACGGTGTTGCCCTCAACCTGTGCAAATGCCTTTGCGATGCCCTGACCCATAGTGCCAGCGCCGATAACACCGATCTTCATAGGAAATCTCTCCTTTAATATCAAAAATTATATAATGGATTAGTTGTTGGTGAACACTGCCTTGGGCTTCGGTTTCTCACGGGACAGGAAGCAAGCCATGCCCTCTTGCTGATCGTGGGTCTCGAAGCAAGCGCCGAACAGCTTCTCCTCGACCTCAACAGCCTTCTCGATGGGCAGGCTGATGCCGTCGTTCATTGCCTTCTTGCAGTTACGCACAGCAATGGGAGCGTTCTTTGCGATCTTGCCGGCCAGCTTCAGGACATTCTCCATCAGCTCAGCCTGCGGATACACGGCGTTGACCAGACCGATGCGGTAAGCCTCGTCAGCCTTGATGTTCAGCGCAGAGTAGACCAGCTGCTTTGCCATGCCCATGCCGACCAGACGAGCCAGGCGCTGGGTGCCGCCGAAGCCCGGGGTGATGCCCAGACCGACTTCCGGCTGACCGAACACAGCGTTGTCAGAGCAGATGCGGATATCGCAGCTCATAGCCAGCTCGTTGCCGCCGCCCAGTGCAAAGCCGTTGACGGCTGCGATGACGGGGATGGGGAAATGCTCGATCATCAGGAACACATCATTGCCCAGCTTGCCGAAGGCCTCGCCTTCTGCCTTGGTCATGGTGCTCATAGAACCGATATCAGCACCGGCAACGAAGCTCTTGTCGCCTTCGCCGGTCAGAACGATGCAGCGGACAGTCTCCTGATCAACTGCCTCAAAAGCAGCCTTCAGGTCAGCCAGAACCTCGGGGTTCAGGGCGTTCAGTGCCTTGGGACGGTCGATGGTAATGATCTCAACAGCGCCCTGCACCTCGGTTTTTACAAATGCCATTGTGAAAACCTCCATTTCATACAGTTCAGTTTTTTTCAAAACAGCCCCCGGAACGCGGGAGGGTTCTCCGGTTCCCTCCGGCGCTCCGGGTCTGTAGTTCAGTCAGGATTCAGAGAAAGAATGCTTAGTCCATCTCAACGATGGTAGCGCAGCCCATGCCGCCGCCGATGCACAGGGTAGCCAGACCCTTGTGAGCACCACGGTGCTTCATAGCGTACAGCAGGGTGACCAGGATACGAGCGCCGGAAGCGCCGACCGGGTGACCCAAAGCGATTGCGCCGCCGTTGACGTTCAGCTTGTCCTTATCGAAGCCCAGAGCCTCGCCGACAGCGATGGACTGTGCTGCGAATGCCTCGTTGGCCTCGACCAGATCCATATCAGCAACGGTCATGCCGGTCTTGGCCATGACCTTCTTGGTAGCAGCGATGGGGCCCAGACCCATGACCTCGGGCTCAACGCCTGCCAGAGCACCGGCGACCCAGGTTGCCAGAGGCTTCACGCCCAGCTCCTTAGCCTTCTCCTCGCTCATGACGACCAGAGCAGCAGCGCCGTCGTTGATGGCGGAAGAGTTACCAGCGGTGACGATGCCGTCTTTGGTGAAGGCGGGCTTCAGCTTTGCCAGAACCTCGGGAGCGCTCAGACGGGGGCCCTCATCGGTATCGAACACGGTGTCGCCCTTCTTGCCCTTGATGACAACAGGAACGATCTCGTCCTTGAAGGCGCCGTCCTTGATGGCCTTGTCAGCCTTCAGCTGGCTGTTGTATGAGAACTCGTCCAGCATCTCGCGGGTGATGGGGCTGTAGCCGTACTTCTTCTGGTAGGTCTCGTTGGTGCAGACGTTCTCAGCGGTCATGCCCATGTGCTTGTTGAAGCCGCAGGCATCCCACAGTGCATCGTTGACCATGGTATCCACGATCTCGCTCTTGCCCATGGGAGCGCCCATGCGGTAGCCATAGCGAGCCTTCTGCAGTGCGAAGGGAGCCATATCCATGTTCTCCATGCCGCCTGCAACAACGATATCAGCATCGCCTGCCTCGATCATCTGAGCAGCCATGTTCACGCAGTTCAGACCGGAGCCGCAGACCACGTTGACGGTGACGGCGGGGGTCTCGATGGGCAGACCAGCCTTCAGGGCAGCCTGACGAGCGACGTTCTGGCCCAGACCAGCCTGAATGACGCAGCCCATGTAAACATGATCGACCTGCTCGGGCTTGACGTTTGCACGGTTCAGAGCCTCCTTGATGACGATGGAGCCCAGCTCAGTAGCGGGAACGTTGGCCAGAGTGCCACCGAACTTGCCGATAGCGGTGCGGCATGCAGATGCGATAACGATCTTTTTCATGTGAATAGCCTCCTGAATTGTGTATGTGTGTTACTTATCGGTTACCCATTTATCAAAACGCCCTGCGGCATTTTTGCGGTATCAGATTTCTTCCCTCTCCCGGAGCTGTGCGTATTTTTCGTTGACGGCCTTTTCCACATTGGGTGTGACGAACTTGCTGATGTCACTGCCGTAGTACGCTGCTTCCTTTACGATGGTGGAGGAAAGATAACTCCATTTGATGCTGGTGGCAAGAAACATGGTCTCGATGCCGGGCATCAGTGCGTGGTTGGTCTGCGCAAGCTGGATCTCGTTTTCAAAGTCCGTTACCGCCCGCAGCCCCCGCACCATTACGGATGCGTGACGCTTTTTTGCGAACTCCACGGTCAGGCCGTCGAAGCTTTCCACGGTCACGTTGGGGATGTTCTTGCAGCATTCCTGCAGCATAGCCACCCGCTCTTCCACTGTGAACAGCGGATGCTTGGCGCTGTTGATCAGCACCGCCACAATGAGGTGGTCGTTGATCTTTGCTGCGCGTTTGATGATATCAAGGTGTCCCTTGGTGACCGGATCGAACGACCCGGGATAAACTGCTGTTGCCATCGGTCAGTGTCCTCCTTGTGCGCTGTAATTACTAAGCGCGATGTGGTTCTGCCATGATAGCACTTTCCAGCCTTGGGTGCAACCTGAAACTGCTGCGGTGCGTTTTATCGTTAAATTTTAAACGAATCATTCCGCACTGCTCCGCAGATGCTTCCCACGCTATTAGTAAAGCACATCGTCAAAATTTTATCAAGTCTTTTTCTCAACTTTTTTGTTTTTTGCGTACCAAACAATCCCCACATAAAGCTAAGAAAACTGTTCATTATGCTATACTGACTGTTTTTTAGCCAAAACTATTGATTCTACACTTTGTTAATGTTATAACTAAGTTGAGCTGTTCTGCGCAGAGCGGAGTACACACTGCTGTCTTGTTTATAAGGTTACCATACAGATGTGGCAAAACGGTGTGCATTCCGCAAAACAGGCTTAAAACAGCTGCATAATTTGTCCGCACAGAATTGTTTACAATTCTTTTATGTATTTTAAGAGAGGATGGTTTATAATGGATTGCAAGGAACTGTACGCACAGAAGCTTATGACTGCTGCGCAGGCTGCCGCTCTGGTCAAAAGCGGCGACTGGGTGGATTACGGCTGGGCTGTGAACACCCCTGTGGCCGTGGACGCCGAGCTGGCAAAACGCCTGCCGGAGTTGGAAGGAGTCAACTTCCGGGGCGGCATTCTGATGTGGGTGCCGGAGATCTTCCAGATCGACGACCCTGCTGCCCACATGACCTGGAACAGCTGGCACATGGGCGGCATTGAGCGCAAGGCCATTGCGCAAGGTTTCTCCTTCTACTCCCCCATCCGCTACTCTGAGCTGCCCCGCTACTACCGCGAGAGCAATGACCCCGTGGACGTGGCAGTATTTCAGGTGACCCCCATGGACGAGCATGGCTACTTCAACTTCGGTCCCAGCGCTTCGCATCTGGGTGCTGTGTGCGAAAAGGCCAAGAAGATCATCGTAGAGGTCAACACCAATATGCCGCGCTGCCTTGGCGGCATGGAGAACTGCGTACACGTTTCTCAGGTAAGCGGCATCGTGGAGGGCGCAAATCCCCCCATCGGCCAGATGGCAGCTGCCGGTGCCGCTACCGAGGTTGACCTGAAGGTAGCCAACCTCATTGTGCCGCAGATTCCTAACGGTGCCTGCCTGCAGCTGGGCATCGGCGGTATGCCCAACGCCATCGGCGGGCTGATCGCGCAGAGCGATCTGAAGGATCTGGGCGTGCACACCGAAATGTATGTGGATGCCTTTGTGGATATTGCCAAGGCCGGCAAGATCAACGGCAGCCGCAAGCAGCTGGACAAGGGCCGTCAGGTCTACGCCTTTGGTGCCGGCACCCAGAAGATGTACGATTACCTGAACGATAACCCGGAGTGCATGTCTGCCCCGGTGGACTACACCAACGACATCCGCAGCATTTCCGCACTGGACAACTTTATTTCCATCAACAATGCCGTGGATATCGACCTGTTTGGTCAGGTGAATGCCGAAAGCGCCGGTGTGAAGCACATTTCCGGCGCAGGCGGTCAGCTGGACTTCGTGCTGGGCGCATACCTTTCCAAGGGCGGCAAGAGCTTTATCTGCCTGTCCTCCACCTTCTTTAATAAAAAGACCGGCCAGCTGGAAAGCCGCATCCGTCCCACGCTGGAGAATGGCAGCATCGTTACCGACACCCGCGCCAACGTGCACTATCTGTGCACCGAGTATGGCTGCGTGAACCTGAAGGGCTTGACCTCTTGGGAAAAGGCCGAGGCTCTGATCAGTGTGGCACACCCGGACTTCCGCGAGGAGCTGATCCGCGAGGCTGAAAAGCTGCACATCTGGCGCAGAAGCAACAAAATTTAATAAGCGCTGTGGGTATTCCCGCTGCCCGCAGCAGGAATGGAGTTTGTCATGATGGACAAAAAGCCGCACATCAAACCGTATCTCTATGGGATGCTCGCAGGGTTTGGTGCCATTGCACTGAGCATCATCTTCTTTTTCCTCATTTACCGCTTTGACGGCTTCGGCTCGGCTATCTCTACCCTGACCGGCATCCTGATGCCCTTTATCTACGGTGCCGTCATTGCCTACCTGCTCAAGCCGGTGTGCAACAGCATCGAGAGCTTTCTGCGCCGGTTCATCCCGGAAAAGATGAACGGTCTGATCAACGCGCTGTCCGTGGCGCTTACCATCCTGTTCGGGCTTTTGCTGGTGTATGCACTGGTCATGATGATCGTGCCGCAGCTGATCACCAGCGTGACTACCCTGTACTACACCGCGCAGGCCAACATTACAAAGTTCATGAACTGGGCAAACCATCTGGAGTTTATTGAAAAGAACGAACAGATCACGGAGCTGCTCAATTCAGCCTACGCTGCTCTGAACACCAATCTGGACACATGGAACACATGGCTCAAGAACACCCTGCTGCCCTCCATGCAGAACATCCTGAGCGGCGCAGCCATTGGTGTGCTGAACGTGGTGACGGTGGCCAAGAACCTGATCATCGGCATCATCGTGGCGGTGTATATGCTGGCCAGCCGCAAGCGGTTCGTGCAGCAGGGCAAGCTGGTGTTGCACAGCATCGTCCGCCCCCGCTGGGCGCAGCTGATCACCGAGGAAGTGAAGTACGCGGACAAAATGTTCGGCGGCTTCATCAACGGCAAGATCATGGACTCTGCCATCATCGGCGTGCTGTGCTATATCGGCTGCCTGATTTTCAAGTTCCCCAGTGCGCTGCTGGTGTCGGTGATCATCGGTGTGACCAACGTGATCCCCTTCTTCGGCCCCTTTATCGGTGCCATTCCGGCCACGCTGCTCATCCTCATCCAGAGCCCCATCAAGGCGCTGTGGTTCGTGCTGTTCGTGCTAGTTTTGCAACAGCTGGACGGCAACATCATCGGGCCCAAAATTCTGGGCAACACCACCGGTCTTTCCAGCTTCTGGGTACTGTTCGCCATTCTGCTGTTTGGCGGTCTGTGGGGCTTTGTAGGCATGATCGTTGGCGTGCCGCTGTTTGCCGTTATCTACGATGTCATCAAAAAGCTGGTCATCCACGGCTTGCAGCGCAATCAGGAATTGACCCTGCTGAACAGCTATCACGACCAGTTCGGCGACCCCACAGACGATGCAGCCGCACAGCCCGCTGCACCGCAACCTGCTGAGAACCAGTAAACCTTCCCTGCCCCGCATCAGAGCACTTCCGATGCGGGGTATTTTTTAGCCATGCCGTATCATAAGAACGTATATAAAGGAGAACGATTTAATGGGTATTAAAATGATGTTATTGGGTATCGCCGTTATTCTGGCTGGGATTGCCTTATCTATAAGTAATATTTTTGCTTTTGTTGGTGGAGCCGCAGGTCTTTTAATCACAATTACCGGTATGCTTGTACGGGGCAAAAACACAACCGAGAAATAATTCACGAAGGTTTGACAAATGACTTACACAATCGCGATCATTTCTACTTTAGCGGCATGGTTCGTTGGACTATTTGCAGACGTAAACATCGATTTTGGAGACCCACAAGGGTTTTTAGATCTCAGAGTGCTGTTTCCTGTTTTAGCTATGGGAATTTGTATTTTAAAGGCAATTAAAGAAAGCGATAAGAAATAAATAGCCGCCAACATGCACAGCAAGACCCCCGCCTTATGTTCCGGGCAGGAACACAGGGCGGGGGTCTTGTTATTGTTTTGAATCAGATTTCAGCTCAGTCCAGCGGCTGAGAGGGCTTCCAGTCCTTATAGTTCTCGTAACGGCTCTCGCGGATCTTGGTATGGGACCAGATCTCGTCTGCCGTGGGCTGCCAGTTGG
>ERZ1027247.661-NODE-661-length-12058-cov-3.949096_pt1 | contig 12058 bp, 9 predicted proteins | sample MGYA00519262_ERZ1027247 | MGnify/ENA primary metagenome ERZ1027247 (study PRJEB26926, sample SAMN06164776) | human gut metagenome | biome: ENVO:00009003; feature: ENVO:2100002; material: ENVO:00002003 | host: Homo sapiens | place: USA | collected 2012 ... | reverse complement strand
GAGATCTAGTACGGTCTCGTGGGCTCGGAGATGTGTATAAGAGACAGCATCATATTTGGCACAGCGAGCTCAAAATTCGATTCTAAATACTCCAACGTACTATATTTAACATCCAAGAGTTGCGTTTTATTTTTTTTCGGATACTCAGTATCAATGCGATTGCTGCAATGATGCAGTAAACCAGTCCTATTACGGCAGTAATGCTGGGCGAAACCGCTGTTGCATTTCCGAAAAATAGCGTGTCAATGAGCTCGGGTGGCATGAATAAGCTGGTTGAACTTATGATGCAAGGCAATCTGATGACAAGTGATGCAGTGCTTCCGTTGGCGGTAACGCTTGTATGGACTGTAGTGTGTGCTATCTTGTTCGTTGCTTTGTTTAAACGTCTGACTCGAGACAATTAGTTGATTCATACGTGATGCACAGTTCTTTTTCGGCAAATTGTAAGAATTCGTGAGGGGTTTTAACTGGAATTCTTGATTTTGCAAACCCCTTTACATCACGAGTTATAAGGTAATGCGCCCCTTGTTCGTGGGCGCATTGCGCTATGCGGAAATCTTCCAAATCAAGCCAATCTGATTGTAGCCCTGCCGACAATGCTTTTTCGGAAGGGGCAGCAACGTGCAAGAACGATAGGCACCCATTCATCATGTTTCGTAGGGTGCTTGTGGGCACCGCTTTACGTAATATATGTTCTGCATCGGCGAATGATTGGGTGCATGCCTACAATTCAACATCGCCAAGGGATGCGGCAATGCGAAGCATCAATGCGTCTTGAAAAAAAGGGTTTGCGCAAGGTAATCAATAAGAATATTGGTGTCACAGAAGAGCCTCATACGAATTCCTCAATTCGGCTTCTAAAATATCGTCATAGGTTTTTCCAGTAAAGTAGCTTTCTGGAACAGCGAATGTTTCGCGCGAAAAAGCGGCTGCAAGGCTATCTTTCTGTTCTTGCGTGAGGTGTCGTGTGCCAGGAGTTAGGGTTGTTTGAGATTGCGGCAATTCGCCGGTAACATCCACGTATTCATAAGCTTTATTGATCAATTCAGTTGGATTTGAGCCTATTTCTTTTAAGCGTGTATTAACTCTATCACGGACTGACGCAGGAATACGGCTTGATACCATTGGATCCATTGAGACTTCCTGTCATACGGTCATATAAAACTATAGCATTGCAAAACGGGTGGCACACATCGCGAATTCGCGAGCTTTAGCTGGGGCGTTGTGCCGTACGTGCTAAAAGTAGAAATTCGTATGACACGGCTCGAAGAACATGGTCTTAAGTATCAAGAAATAAATTTTTAAAAAGTTGCAAGGATTTACACAGCTCGTTCGTGTTCTTAGTGAATAGGGAAACTAGGGAAAAGCAAAGAGGTGTGAAATCATGAAGAATAGTAATAAAACAATGCTAATCGGGAAATCAGCGGCAAGCAGAATTCAAGCAACAGTAAGCGGAAATCAGTCAGCTGTAAGTAGAAAATCGATGGCCTTCCGAGCAGCTATTGCGGTGGCGATGATTGCGCTTGCTCTTACCTGCGTATCAGTGCTTTCGGGCTGTTCGGTTCCATCTGCGCAAGCTGCAACTCAGAACGATTCAGTGCAAAGCGAAACACTGAGCACCGATGCAATAACTTCTAATGTGGATGCGGCAATCTTACAGCAGAAAGCTTCGTCTTCAGATGCTACAACTTCACAACAAAATGCATCGTGTCCTAATGGATTTATTGATGCCGACAACGATGGCATTTGCGACAATTGCCACAACAACTCCAACCACAATGGTGTTTGCCAGAATGCTGATAATACCTGTTCAGTTTGTGGGAGCGCCTGTAAAAACAGTGACGGTATTTGCCAAAATGAAAATTGTCCAAATTACGGAGCAGGTAACTGTAAAAATGCAGCCAATGCTGGTCAGAACGCAGCAAATGCTGGCCAAAACGCAACGTGTGCTAATGGAGGAAACTGTAATCCTACTTGCAATCAGGGAGCTGGTAACGGATGCGGAAACGCTTACCGTAATGGGAATGGCGACATGAATCATTACGGACGTTGTTAAGCAGTCCCTTCTTAATTCGCTGTTCGGACCTGTTATAAACTAATAAGTACTATGCGTGATTCTTCTGACATAGAACAAACCATGAACACTTTCGCTGATGCGGTGTGGCGTGCGTGCCTTGTGTACCTTTCTGCGGTAGATGCGGAAGACGTTTTTCAAGATACGTTTATGAAATACGCGCTTTACGACCAAACGTTTCGCAGTGAAGAGCATAAAAAAGCCTGGCTTTTGCGGGTAGCAATAAACGCATGTAAGGATTTTCTAAAGGCGAAGCGAACCAAAAATGCGTCTTTGGATGATCGTCTGGATTCCGATGGTGAGCTTGCAGATAGCCAGGCTCAAAGCTCCAATGAAGGTCTTCGGGAAATACTTGATGCGATGGATTCATTGGGGGATCCGCCCAAAACGGAATTGTACTTATCTTTGTATGAGGGATATTCCGCACGGGAAATATCCCAAATCACCGGAGAACCTGAAGGCACGGTATATTCCTGGATATCACGAGGAAAAAAGAAACTACGGGAGGTATTGCAATGAGTGACATCGAAAAACGCCTGCGCGATACCTTCGATGAAATACATGCGCCAAAAAATCTGAAAGCTAAAACGTTAGCAGCTATCGAAGAGGCGCGCATTAATCAGGCATGCGCTTCTGAGGAAGAATGTGCCGTCGAAATGGAACGCGCTGATAAAAAGGAACATGCTGCCATTACGGAAAATAGAAATATGGCGAGCACTGCTATTGCGAATCGCGCCGCAAGCACGGAATGCGCCGCAAGCACGGAACGTATCGCAGGTGCGGATCATACTTCCAACACAAACCATGCCGCCAGCAAAAAACAAGGAGCGTCAGCTCAGTCTCCGCAAGCAAGTGTCATCCATACTGAAAAACGCTTTCACATACTTTCGAGTATGCGTACAAAAATTGCTCTTGCAGCCTGTGCGGTTCTGATAGCTCTTGGAATAGGTGGTGGCGCGTATGCTTACAGCACGCCTTCAGCTTATGTCGGTATAGACATTAATCCTTCAATCGAATTAGGAGTAAACTGCTTTGATTACGTGGTAAGCGCAGAAGGCGTTAATGAAGATGGAGCAACGCTGTTGAGCCAAACATCACTAACAGGAATGCGCTACGAAGATGCCATTCAAGCGCTCGATGATGCGCTGGAGGCGAGCGGCTATTTAACAAATGATGCTGCAGTTTCCGTAACGGTGGCGGGCAATAATAATGACCAATGCTCTCATTTGGAATCAGCAAGTCAGAATTGCTTTGAGTCTGCTGGGCAAGGGGTGCATTGTTCACGGGTGACTGAAGATGAGCACCGCGAAGCCCACGAGACAGGACTAGGCATGGGTAAATACCAAGTATGGCGTGCTCTAAATGATGCTGGAGTTAATATTTCTGCAGATGAAGTAGCTACTATGACCATGTCAGAATTGCGGTCGTTAGCAGCAGAAAATGGTGTAAGCACTTCCTCTGAAGACGGAGTAGCTTCAGACACAGAAACAGGAGATAATTCAAATCAATCAGGCCATCATGGTAATGGGGGATATGAGCATCATGGTGGCAAATAATTACTTTTTTACTAATTTTAAGTCAGTTGAAAAAGGGATGTCTGAAAGGATTAGGGCTATTGCGATCTTTGTGGCCTGAATCCACTTATTCGATCGCGCTAGATTAGGGCATTTCAAAATTACGGAGCCTGAAAATTTTGAAGATAGCTATTTTGTTAGAGCATCCGCAAGTTTGTTTACCGCTTTTCCAACTTCGTCTGCTGAAAGGCTTGCGTAATTAACTACAAGCACCTTTTCCATTAAGGGATGTTTATCAAAACAATAATCATCAAGTAGTGCCAATTTTATGCCGTTCTTTGCAACGGCATTTTTTATTTCTGCTCCAGAAAGCTTGGTATCAAGGCAAAGCATGAAATGAGTGCCAGCATTGTTTTCGATAATGTGACTTATGGGTGCTAAATTTGAAGATCGAATAGCGTCCATAACCACTTTTCTTTGCTGTTGGTAATAGGTTCGGAGTTTTGCGATATGTCGTTCGAAGTATCCTTCGTCAATAAATTTCGCCAAAGCACGCTGCTCAAATCCTGAAACGGTACACGAATAAAAGCTCATCGTTTCGTGATATCGTTCCAGAAGCGAATTTGGCAAAATGATGTAGCTAATTCTTAAGCTGGGCATAAGCGTTTTTGAAAAGGTATTAAGGTAAATTACTTTTTCGTTCGTATCTCGTGCGAACAATGGCAAAAGATTATTTCCTTCGTAGCGCAATTCGCTGTCGTAATCGTCTTCAATGATATAACGATCTTCTTTTTCGTATGCCCATGCCAAAAGTTCACGTCGTCGTGCAATTGACATCGAAAACCCACCCGGAAAGGTATTTGCAGGTGAAACATGAACAACATTGCCGGCAGTTTGTCTTAGACGGTTGACAAGAATCCCTGATTTATCAACGTTGCAATACGTCCAAGGAACGCGATAGTTGTCTGCTATTTGGCTAAGTTTCTGGTAACCAGGATTTTCGAACACAAATTTGGTATGTGAACCAAGAAGCTGAATCAAACGACTGTACAAGTATTCTGTTCCTGCGCCAACAATAATTTGGGAAGGAGATACCTGCATACCTCGCGCTCTGAGTAAATAGTTTGCAATTGCGGTGCGAAGCTCCGGCAATCCACCATAGGGAACAATAGAGAAAAGATCGGGTGGATTTTCAGCAATTACCTTTCGCATTAACTTTAACCAGGTAGAAACGGGAAATTCGTGAACGTTGGCTCTGTTGGCCTGTAGGTCCATTTTGCTTGTGTCATCCTCTTCGACATCTGTGCTAATGGAAGTATCAGTATCTGAAGGAATAGTGCCAATGTCTTTGACGAAATATCCCTTGCGCTGTTGGGCATCAACATAGCCTTCAAGCTTTAGCTTTTGGAAGGCGTTTTCAACAGTGATAACACTTATCCCAAGCCGCTTGGCAATTGATCGCTTCGAATGAAATTTTCTTCCTGCCTGGTAATCTCCATGAACAATGCCATCGCGGATGATTTGATACAGATTTTCATAGAGGGGCGTTTTGGTATTTGAGCCTTTTATTTCTAAGAATTCTTGTGCTGCTGATGTGGCTTTTTCTTCATTTATGTAGGGCATTGCAATCCGACTATCTGTTAGGTAGCGCCTCGACCAACTGGTACGTGGCAATGTACTTATCTGGTCATAAACTTACGAAATTTTCTTATGACCAGATAGTAATTTTTAGACCAGTTGGGAATTGGTACTTTCCATTTACCGGGCGTAAAAATCCGCGAAAGCAGCTAGTGATATTACAAAAAACGGTTCGATAAGACGTTTTATGGCAGGAGGCCGAACAATGGGCAGATTTACTCTTCCTCGTGACATCTATTGGGGCAAAAACGCTCTGGAAAATCTGGCTACTTTCAAAGGTGAACGTGCCGTTTTGGTATTGGGTGGAGGCTCAATGAAACGAGGCGGATTCGTTGATCGAGCAGTTGACTATTTGAAGCAAGCAGGAATCGAAACCACCCTTATTGAAGGAGTAGAACCTGATCCATCGGTAGAAACAGTAATGAAGGGCGCTGCAACGATGCGCGAAATTCAACCAGATTGGATTATTGCAATGGGCGGCGGATCACCTATTGATGCTGCAAAGGCCATGTGGGTGTTCTATGAGTACCCAGACTGCACTTTAGAGCAGCTCATCACTCCTTTTAGCTTTCCTGATCTTCGCCAAAAGGCAAAGTTCTGCGCTATTTCTTCTACCTCTGGTACAGCAACAGAGGTAACGGCTTTTTCAGTTATTACTGATTACGAAAAGGGCATCAAGTATCCACTGGCGGACTTCAACATTACCCCAGATGTTGCAATTGTTGATCCTGATCTGCCTGCCACTATGCCGCAAAAGCTTGTAGCTTATACAGGAATGGATGCTCTGACTCACGCTATTGAGGCATACACCTCAAATGTCCATTGCGACTTCACTGATCCTCTTGCCATGAAGGCAATTGCGTTTGTGAACGAATACCTTCGCAAGTCTTACGATGGCGATATGGAAGCACGCGAAAAGATGCACTATGGACAGTGCATGGCGGGTATGGCATTTTCCAATGCTCTTTTGGGTATTGTTCATTCTATGGCGCATAAAACTGGCGCAGTATTTTCAACAGGTCATATTGCTCACGGTTTAGCAAACGCCCTGTATTTGCCTTATGTCATTAAGTACAATTCCGCAAATCAAGAAACCGCGATTCGCTATGGTGCTATCGCTGCTTCAATTGGACTTGAACCTTCCGTTGATGCTCTCATTGGATTTGTTAAGGGTCTGAATATCTACATGGGCATTCCTGATACTCTTGCAGATTTGGGCGTATTGGAAGACGAATTCAAGGAAAAGGTTGCAACGTTTTCTGCTAATGCAATTGAAGATGCTTGTACTGCTTCAAATCCACGTCCTATTGATGCGGCAACAATGGAGCGCTTATTCAATTGCGTTTATTACGGAACTGAAGTTGATTTCTAATTTGAGGAAGAAAGCTTCGAATATATACGGATTTTTAACAGTTGTGTGAACAGGTAAGTACAAGGAGCGCTTTGAATTTATAAATACGGCAAAGACAAAGAGCGCTCCTTATGTCTTACAGATATCGTATGAAAAGGAGGATTTATCATGAATAATCCTGCTCAAGAATCCTACAAGCTCTACATCGGTGGCGAATGGGTAGATGCTTCTGACAAAGGTACCCTCGATTCATTCTGTCCTGCAAATGGCGAAAAGCTCTCTACCATTGCTGATGCAACACGTGAAGATGTTGATCGCGCGGTAGATGTTGCCTGGGAAGCTTTTGAAACATGGGGCAAGACCGACAAGGCTCAGCGCGCCATTATTTTAAATAAGGTTGCTGACATTATTGAAGAAAATGCTGAGAAGCTCGCACTGCTTGAATCGCTTGATAATGGCAAGCCAATTCGCGAAACGCGTGCTATTGATATTGCTTATTCGGTGGATCACTTCCGTTATTTTGCAGGCGTTTTGCTGGCTGATACTGGTGAGGCAGATATTCTTCCCGGCAATATGATGTCACTCGTTTTACATGAGCCTATTGGTGTTGTAGGGCAAATTGTTCCTTGGAATTTCCCCTTCTTGATGGCTGCATGGAAGTTAGCCCCTGTGCTTGCTGCGGGCGACTGCACGGTATTCAAGCCTTCTTCAAGCACAAGCTTGTCCGTTCTTGAATTCGCCAAGTTAACTCAGGATGTTATTCCTGCTGGTGTTTTCAATGTTGTTACTGGTCGTGGTTCCAAGTCGGGCCAGTATCTGCTTGAAAATAAGCGAATCGCCAAGCTGGCCTTTACTGGTTCTACCGAAGTTGGACGCGATGTAGCACGCGCTGCGGCGGATAAGCTTATTCCTGCCACACTTGAGTTAGGTGGCAAATCCGCAAATATTATTTTCCCTGACGCTCAATGGGATATGGTGATTGATGGTGTTCAACTGGGTATTCTGTTTAACCAAGGTCAAGTTTGCTGTGCTGGTAGTCGTATTTTTGTTCATGAAGATATTTATGACAAATTTGTTGAAGATGCGGTTGATGCGTTCAGTAAAGTAAAGGTTGGCATGCCTTGGGAAGATGACACCCAAATGGGTAGCCAGATTGATGAACGCCAGATGAACAAGATTTTGAGCTATATCGAAATCGCCAAGGAAGAAGGCGGTAAGGTTCTTTGTGGTGGCGAACGTTATACCGAAGGCGATTGCGCCAAGGGTGCTTTCTTGAAGCCAACCCTTATTGAAATTCCTAACAATTCTTGCCGTTGTGCTCAGGAAGAAATCTTTGGTCCTGTTGCGGTAGTTATTAAGTTTAAGGATGAACAAGAAGTCATTGATATGGCAAACGATTCCGTTTATGGCTTGGGCGGTGCAGTCTGGACTCGCGATATCAATCGAGCATTCCGTGTGGCACAGGGAATTCATACTGGTCGTATGTGGGTTAACACTTACAACCAAATTCCTTCCGGATCGCCTTTTGGTGGGTATAAGCAGTCTGGTATTGGTCGAGAAACTCATAAGGTAATGCTTGAGCATTACTGCCAGACCAAGAATATTATGATTAACCTCAATGAAGTTCCTAGTGGATTCTATCCACAGCAGTAATTCTCTGCGAGGCTAGTCTTGGTTTTAATTAAAGGGCGTGCTTATTCTGGTTATGAATAGGGCTTGCCCTAAGCATGAAGCTGGCTTTGGAGGAGGTTTGTTTCACGCCATAAGGGTTTTGTGCGGTAGATTCTGCGCGGTATGATTTGCTCCATGTCATGCACGAAACATATCTTTCTCTATTGCGGGTATGCCCGTCGTAGAAATGCGGCGGGCATGTTCATGCCGTTTGCCCGCTAAGCGGTAGGCTTTACCTATGCAGAAAAAATACGCTTTCTTCCTGCGATAAGATGAAATGTCGGTGGGGATCATACAAAGCGTTAACTTTTAGTCTTGCTCGTCATAATGATTGGCTCATCAGGGCACCATGGTTCTGTTTTGTATGCATCCATTATGTATTTAGCACTTATTTATTTGGAAGGTTGCGATGGCAGAGTACAACAAGCTCACCCCTGAACTTATTGGGCAACTTAAAAAAATAGTTGGTGAAGAAAATTGCTATGTTGGTGACGACATTAGCTCTGACTATTCTCATGACGAAATGCCTATCTACGGCACTAACATGCCTGAGGTGGTATGCCTACCTGAAAGCACTGCTGAAGTAGCTGCCATTATGATGTTGTGTAACGATAATAAGATTCCCGTAACGGTGCGTGGTGCTGGTACGGGTCTTGTTGGCGGCGCAACTCCATTATTTGGTGGCGTTGTTTTGTGTACCATGCGTATGGATAAAATTCTGTACTATGACATGAACAATCTTTTCGTTCATGTTCAGCCTGGTGTTCGTCTGTGTGATTTGGCGGCAGATGCGCTTGAGCATGATTTGATGTATCCACCTGATCCTGGCGAGAAAACAGGTTCTCTTGGTGGTAATGTAAGCACCAATGCTGGTGGCATGCGTGCAGTAAAGTACGGCACTACGCGTGATTATGTTTTGGCTATGACGGTTGTTTTGCCAAATGGTCAAATTCTTGAATTGGGCCGTTCGGTTACCAAGACCAGCTCTGGCTATAGTTTGCTTCACCTGATGATTGGCTCCGAGGGTACGTTAGGTGTTATCACTGAGCTTACTTTGAAGCTTATCCCTAATCCAAAAGAAGATATTAGCTTTATTCTTCCTTTTGCAGACATCGATGCAGCAATTTCTGCAGTACCAAAGATTAAGCTTGCTGGTTTAGGCCCACAATCCATTGAGTTTATGGAACGTGACATTGTAGATTCTTCTGCAAATTATACGGGCAACAAGATTATTCCTACCATTATTGATGGCAAGGAAGCAGGCGCTTATATTTTGGTCACCTTAGACGGCAATGATCAGGACGAAATATTCCAGCGTGCTGAAATTCTTGCTGAGATTGGTGAAGAAATGGGAGCTTATGACACATTGGTGTTGAGCCACCCAGCTGACAAGCGTGCTGTTTGGGAAGCTCGTAGCGCATTCTTAACTGTTATTGAAGCCGAAACCGACCTGATTGACGAAATGGACGTAGTTGTTCCCGTGGATAAGATTCCAACATTCTTGGAATATGCCCATGAAATTGGCGACAAGTACGAAATGCGTATTCGCTCCTTTGGCCATGCGGGTGACGGCAACTTGCATATTTATTGCTGTGCAAACGATATGGACGAAGATGTATTTATGGAGCGCACTTCTAAGGTTATGCAAGCGGCATACGAAAAGTGCACTGAACTGCGCGGTCAGGTTTCGGGCGAACACGGTATTGGTTATGCCAAGAAAGAATACTTGCGTGAATCTTTGGGCGATACTGCTATTGATTTGATGGCGGGCATTAAGAAGGTATTTGACCCGAATATGATTTTGAATCCTGGCAAGATTTGCAACTAATTCATTTCTTTTAGTTAAGCCTTTTGCTAGGTGATATACACTAAAAAACACATATATTGGTAATGATATAAAGCATCGGGTTTCCGATGCTTTATAGTAATCAGGCGGCATAATGCTTGATGAAACTGATGAGAGAAAATACAGGACAGTATGAAAGGGGGCGTCATGATAACCACTACTTGTGATGAAAATTCAGACCGTCCTCTTGTCATAGTTGCGCATGCTTCAGTAGGGTCTGGCCATCGTAGTGCTGCCCAGGCCGTTGCTCAAGCGCTTGAAGATTTATGCGGAAAACACCCGAATCTTCCTGCTGATACTGAAATTGCTGTTCTGGATATTCTTGATTATGGCTACGTGAAATTTGACGGTGATAAAACCGCAAATGTAACGGTAGTTTTTAATTCGTTGTATGACTTTACATGGCATCACGTTTTTACGGGCCGTTTGCTTTGGGCAGGCGGTTGGGGCTGGTCTCCCTGCATGTTTAAGCCGTTTACCAGGCTTATTGAAAAGCGAAAACCCATAGCGGTTATTACAACGCATATTGTTGCGGCGAATGCTGCTGTTGCTGCCCGCATGATTACGCGTCAAGTGTTTCCTTTAGTGTGTGTTCCAACAGATTATGGCGCTGAAGGTTTTTGGCCTCATCTTGATTGCGATTTGTTTTGCTGCGCAGATGAGGAAATGGTCAAGGAACTTAAGCCAAGAAAAGTTCCTGATAGTCATATAAAAGTGACAGGAATTCCTGTTCGCAAGGGTTTTTCTGAACCTTGCGATAGAGAAGCGGTATTGAAAAGCTTTGGACTTCCGAAAGATAAAATAAACGTTATTGTTATGGCAGGGGCTCGTTTGGCGCAACCCTATATGCCTTTCCGTGAGATTGTGAATAAGATTCTTCCTTGTCTGTCAGATTTTCCAGAGATGCATTTTTCTTTTCTTGCTGGTGCGGATGAGGAATATGCTGCTAAGTTGCGTAAGTTTTTCGAAGAACGAAGAATTACCAACGTTACCGTTTTCAACTATATAGAAAACATTCCTGGCCTAATGGAAGCAAGCGACATGATTATTGCTAAGTCAGGCGGATTGGCAACAACGGAATGCTTATGTGCTCGCTTGCCATTAATTTTGGTAGGCAAATCGTATGGCCAGGAACGAGCAAATACACTTACAGTTACAGCGGTAGGTGCTGCTGTTACGGCAGAAACATCGGAAGAATTATTAAAACAGCTTGACCAAATTCATTCTGATCCTACGCGTTTGCAAACAATGCTTTCTGGTGGCGAAACGCTGCGCCGGCCTCATGCGGCTCGTGATATTGCAACCACCACGCTTGATATGGTGGGAACCATCAAGCCGCCAAAGCGCCATTTCGCAAAGGTATATTGGGGTAAAAAGCCTCATCGTGTGCGTTAAGTAATATTCCTTTGTTTGTGGCATGCTAATCCGCAGCGCTAGCTAACAGTGCCTATTAAAGCGCCTGTTAATAAGGTGTGCGTGCTGGTTAATGCTTGCAGTATCAATTCAAACAGTATCCGTGCGTTCTAATGGCAACATGGCTGGCGTTGATTGACCCGATAGTAAAAGTGCAACTGCTGTCGTGGCATGATGCAGCTAATGCTATTCCATGCCACATATACTTGAGTTGGTTGATAAATTATGCCAAAGCATTAAAGGCTTGCTTTGCATTTCGTAAACCCGAACAATTCCTTCTAATTCAGGCGCAACTTCGTTTGTTGCGAAAATGCTAGAGGAAACATCGGTGAAGTTCCTAGTGAAGGTTGGGCTATAAAAAACCTGTTCAGGGTCTTCTAGTAATGCACCATAGTAAATATCTGCCTCTACCAAATCTTGGAATAAGTGACTTCCATAGGACAGTTCAGGTGAATAGCCTGCTTCGGAGCTAGCAACTTCGCAGATACCTGCAAAATCGCAAATATCGGCAAATGAAACAGGAACACCAAGCTCAGGTGATGAAGTGCCAA
>ERZ1027247.658-NODE-658-length-12079-cov-5.507735_pt1 | contig 12079 bp, 10 predicted proteins | sample MGYA00519262_ERZ1027247 | MGnify/ENA primary metagenome ERZ1027247 (study PRJEB26926, sample SAMN06164776) | human gut metagenome | biome: ENVO:00009003; feature: ENVO:2100002; material: ENVO:00002003 | host: Homo sapiens | place: USA | collected 2012 ... | reverse complement strand
TCTACACCGTCTAATTCGTCGGCAGCGTCAGATGTGTATAAGAGACAGGATCATAGCTTACATTTTCCTGACCGATATCAGACAGCTTGCGCCTGAAATCATCAGCTATATATATATGAGTATCTATTTCGCTGTTTAACATCTGCAACGCAAAATATTTTATAAAATTTGTTCTGCCCATATTATCAGCTCCGGAGATAGTTATGATATTGCATTTATTATGATCTGTGTAAACCGGGGCGACTGTGTCGTATGCAATTCCTATAATATTCTCATCATTTTTTCTTCTGAATGTGTGATCCACATAGTCCGGTGTGAGCAATTCAGGAATTTCCGGTATCTTGTCAGCAGTGATATCCCCATATACAGCATTTATCTGATCTACAAATGCATGCATATTATTAACACGTTCAATTTCCTTAGTTCCCTCAAACGCTAAAAATGTCTGGCACTCGTATATTTCCCCATCAATTTCTGTCAGGCACCTGCCAGCAGTCTCATCCGGTCTGAGTTTACAGCTTCCATAAAGAGTCATATACTCACTTGATTCATTACAAAACATAGCTATTCTGCCGGAAAAGTTTGCCAGATACTTATATCCCAGTCCTGTTGTCTGTAAATTTGAAATAATGAAACTTATTCCTACAGAGCCACCTTCTCTGCACAGATTGAGCAGTATGTCACTATCCTGCAGATACAGTTCTTTTAATGCAGTATAATTGTCTATGAGTACCACTATCTGAGGTATATCTGTAAATCCCGCCTCGCGATATGATGTGTATGAGCTTACTCCCGCTTCAAGCAGTCTTTCACGCCTTTCTTCTATCTGTTCACTCAGATATTTAAACAGATTCTTCAACCTTTCATCGTCAGATGGGCATACTACACCTCCTACATGAGCCAGCTTCTCAAAATTTTTAAGTACCATTGATGCAAAATCAATAATATATATGCTAAGCTCTTCCGGTGAATAGTTTTCTGCCAGATTCCTCACTATCAATTCGAGAAGATTGGTCTTGCCAAACTGCGATGCTCCTATGATAATAGTATTTTTGTTACCTATCTCTATTACTGTCCGCCCCTGTCTCTGCCTGTCCGGATCGTCGTATATTCCTATTACAGCAGTCATGGAAAGAGGGGTATCATTATGTGCCAGTTCGGCATCATATACTATCACTTCTTCCAGCGCAGGCAGACATATATCCGGCAGTTTTTTTACTCCATCGGCTTTACAGTATTTATCTACATATTCGACGACCGCCTCCAATTGTGACCTTGACTGCTCTGAATTCTCGAGCTTATGCTTATATACCAAATTCTTTTTTCCCGAAAAATCAAGTTCATATATATCAAACGGTGTATCATCTTCACCATTTATGCTCTCGGGGCTGCCGGAATATCCCGACTGAAACAATTCAAATATCTCATTATTTCCGACCTGCAAATAAGCCCGGCCCGGTTCTTTTATTTCTGCTGCTAAAGGAGATTTCAAGACTTCATTACTATCCTCCTGCGTCTGTACTTTAAGACACAATTTGAACTTTGAATTACTCCAAATCTGGTCATTAACCTGTCCTGCCGGTTTTTGTGTTGCCAGTATCAGGTGAACTCCCAGACTTCGTCCTATTCTGGCTGCACTAATCAGCTCCTTCATAAATTCCGGCTGCTCTGCCTTTAACTCAGCAAACTCATCTACAATAATGACAAGGTGTGGTAATGCCACTTTTGCTTGTCCCTCTTTATATGCCTTTATATATTTATCTATATGATTAACATTGAGCTGTGCAAACAGATTCTGTCTTTTCAGCAGTTCAGCCTTTATTGACCTGAGTGATCTGTCTATTGCCTTTCCATCAATGTTTGTTATGGCACCAATCAAATGAGGCAGCTTTCTAAACTGATTAACCATTCCTCCACCCTTAAAATCAATTATGACAAAACCTATTTCATACGGATGAAATAACGTTGCTGCCCCAAGTATAAACGTCTGCAAAATCTCACTTTTTCCTGAGCCTGTTGTTCCGGCCACAAGTCCATGCGGACCGTGAAATTTCTCATGCAGATTTAGATAAACAATCTCATCCTTCACATTTACTCCCAACGGAACTGCCATTGTTTCATATATTTTTGATGAATTCCATCTCTCCTTCAAATTCAATGCCTGCACCGAGTTGATTCCAAGCAGCTCAAACAAAGATATGTTCTTACGCAAAGAGCCTGCCAGGCTTATTTCTTCACACTCCACCGGTTCCAAAATGCTGACCGCCTTCTGTACACGCCAATCAGGTATATTCTCATACTCAAAATATTTCTTTTGCGTCTTATTGACCGAATCATATATCATAGCACTCTCATTGTCGAATATATCAATTATTCTGCTACAATATAATGGCAGCAAAGACGTCTTTGATTCAAAAAATATAAAAACAGTATCGAGCTCTGATGCATGCTCTATAAATTTTGAAATAGGATGACTCTTTATGCCATAGTCCTGCATTACAATTATTATATTAAATCTGCCATGTACTTTTTCATCTTTTCGTATAGAAAGCTCTTTATACAAATTTTCAAATACTCTGTTTTTGCTTTCCTGATCGCAAACTATATTTCTATTGCCATTCGAGCTATTCAAAGCTTTTATTCCCCTAAGCCAATTATACTTTCCGATATTATCATCAAGTAATGCATATATACAGATATCACCATAATACTGTCTGCTGATAATATCCATAATCATATTCTTCATCATCGAATACAACGAATCCGCATCTCCGACAACCCCCACCGCATTAGCATCCTTCAGACTCATCACAACCGGCGCCTTTTCAATATCCATATATTCTCCTGCCACATGCTCAGGCAGACTGCTAAGATCATCTCCAACCTCAAGTTTCTCTTGTTTTTTATAGTCTACCTGCCGCAATGACTCAACGTTTCCCCTCCCCAGATACACTTCAAGGAAATCTTCATCTGTAGATATACGATCAAATAATACCGGATCAAAATTCTCTATATGTTCAATATCCTGCTCTATGCTATAATACTGAGCGTTTAGACAATCTAACTCCTCTCTTCTTGCAGCTTCTATCTCATTACGTTTTTTTGCTATGTATTCAAGATATGTGTCTCTTCGTTTTACAAGGTCTTTCTTATACTTCTTTTGTTTATTTATAATACCAAATATGGATGTAAAGACTCCAACACCCATGGAACATATACTAAATGCAACAAAAGCTCCATTTGACTTGCTCATCACTCCTCTAAGCAGCACTACCAGAGCAAACATAATAATCGAAGGCATCAATGAAGTAACCAGATTGAGTTCCGGTTTTGTCGGAATAGTGCCCGGATCTAATATTTCTATTGGAGTTTTATCTCTTTTTGCCTGTATTCGCGTATTACGAATAAAGACAGGATATGTTGTATGTATATCCAAGCTCTCCGGTCTGACCTCAACTCCATTTGTTCTGATAGCTCCATAATCAAAGAAAATTTTTCCATTATTGTAATATGCAGTAAAATCTCCTATTGATATGAAATCATGATTTTTTACTGTTGCAATCCTTTGAATACTTTTTCCATTTACTAATGTGTTGTATGACGAACTATATTCCGATAACATAGCACATGATATATCATCTTTCACCTGCAATCCTACTCTCACAGCTTTACCATATGCACTGTCAAGCTGTATATGTGCATCAGGTGCATTCCCTATTATCAGAACATATCCCGGATTTAATTCTATTGACCATCCATAATTTTCCATTTTCATTTTCTCCCAAATATAATTGTCGAACCATTCCTAACACCAAAATCCTCAAGCATCCTGTTTCCTTTCAAAAATGCAATTGGCTGCTCACAGGCCATATAACATTCATTCTCATTGGCTTCATCAATTTGCAGATTATATGCTTTGTTTAATGCAGTCACCAGAGCTTTTGCTGTTATATTCAAGGGGATTTCCAATTCATGTCTTTTTCCATTATTTTCATTCACAAAATTTACAATAACCTTTTCACTATCTTCCATTACGATGCTCCTCTTTACATTATTACGTCAATTTTTAGGTTGGTAATGTTTCTATTCACCATTTTCAAGTTTTCCCATACACTACATATCTTTATTTTATAACCTCATCTATATCACTTACCGGTGACCAGTCATCTATATTACAGTTACTTCACTTATTTCCATATATCTGTTTTCCTCTTCTTTTTGTATTCCACACCACAGCCTGTGGTGTGGAATCCGGCATTGAATGAATTTTACATGCTGAACTGATTTGCTATCTGTGTATCGGTTGACTCTACTGCCTCTGCAGTCTTGTCAAGTGCCGCTGCGATATCATCGATCAGCTCTTTTCCTTTTACAAATGAAGGTCTGAGCTCTGCAAACTTGTTGGCATATGCCTCTGATGCTGAGCCCTCCCACTCTGTGAGCAGGGTTTCAAGTAATCTGTCCATCTTGTCGATTACGCTCTGTACATTATCTGCTTCTGTCCTGTACTCTCCTGCCCTTTCTCTCATTGTGTCAGGTGTCATTCTGATCTGTCCTGATGCCATTTTCATGTCCTCCTTAAAATAATTTTTATATATAACTGCATAAGCAATCATACCGTATTTAATCTGCAGCCTGTGAGCTTTCCGCTTTTTCGCTGCCTGGGAAAACTATCATCTGCTCCAGTTCTTCTTTGGGAACCGCCTGGTATTCTTTGAGGTAATCCACTGTATTAACTGTGGTTTTCTCTGTTCCCGGAGTGTCATATACAACTGTCTTGTTCTCTGTGAATTTATTGTCCGGAATAATATCATACTCTATCAGATTCAAATTATCTCTTACGCAGAATGTCATGTATGTTTTTCCATCCAGCTTTATCCTCTCAAATGTTCCAAATAACACTACTGGAAGGTTATCGTTTTTCTCTGTCTGGTTCCATTCTTTACTTCCAGCATCCCTGCTATAAAGAGTTCCCTTTGAATACAAATACAGTGTCTCCAGCTGGGCATTATTTTCCGAATCATCTGTAGTGATTTCGCGCTGTACATAGCCTTCTTCTTCCACATATTTTTCATCTCCAAACTCATTATCATATCTTTTCCAGTTTCCACCATATGCGCCTATATCATATGTTGAATAATCCACTTTATTATGTATTATGTCACCAAGTCTGGTCTCCCCTCTGCGATTAGAGCTATTTCCATAATCAATAAGTTCTTTCCCGTCATACGATATAATATTTACGTTTAAATCCTCTGTTATTTCCAAAGGAGTCTTTGACGGACCAAAATGCATCCTATACATCATTATCTTTCCTTCCTCTTTAATCCTCTGATCTATCATCTCTGATATCGTGATTTCAGCTTCCGGCTCTGTGGTCACACGCTCTGCTGCCGTGCAATCTGTTTCTGTTGCCTGAACTGCTGATGTGTCATTTCCCTTTTTATCCTTTTTTTCACATGCTGTCACCATACATAACATACATGCTGCTATCATAAGAACTGATATTGCTTTCTTCATAATAAATTTTCCTTTCCGTCTGCGTTGCATTCATGCCTATTTATTGTTATCTCAATTTTTTATAACGTACTTAATATAGTTTGATACTCTTCGACACAAAGCCTCATAACTTTCGTCATCCTCTCTCTGATTTTTATTACCTGCTCCCTTAGCATAGTCTTTTAAGTCCTTAATACTTACCTTCATATCCAGCTTTGCCTGTGCATTATATGCATCCACCATCTTCGTCACTTTCTCCACATCCATCGTGATATTCTCACAGATATATGTGTCACCTACCCTGGTTATCTCCATATCCATGCCGAAATAATTGGCATCTTCTATCATGTCCTGACATGTAAAGTCTGTTTCTGTCAGTCTGTCTTTTGCTTCATCAATTTCTGCATTATTTTGTACATTTTCATTATTTTCATCATATGCTGCATTTAAGTCATTCAAATAATTTATTGCTGCATTAGCCTTGTTAATCTTATCTCCTACGGTTTCATTTATTATTACCGCTGAAAGGCCTATAGCTTCATCAATAATCTTACCTTTTAAAGTATTACTTGTTACATCAAAAAATACCCTGCATTCAGTCTTTTCCTCTTCCTTTTGATTTTCAAGATTCTGCTTTGTATTCTCAATCATGCCGTGTGGAAGTACATGGCTTACAATCTGATTATCTACCATTCCATACGCATCTATCTGATTGACCTTCTCATTTTCTTTTCCTACTTTTTCATTAATAGTTCCATTTGTTACCTTGACGTTATAATATTTGTCCAATATCTCCCTGTCATTGCTGTCTGTAATCTTGCATATGCTTACATCAAACGGCAGCTCTTTCAGGCATACGGATACGGTCACATTTTTCTCTTTATCGGAATGTATTGTAAATCCATCGTTTTTTCCATTATATGCAACTCCTATTGTCGGGTAGCTATCAACCATTGCTTTAAACAGGGATGACACTCTGTACTGCTCTTTCATCTCTTCAAGCGCTTCATCACTAATCTCGTCGTTTCTGTATGCACATTTTTCGCTGTAATAGTCAATTATATCCATACTTGTCTTATATATATCCACCGCCCTCTTAAATGTATTCGTGACACTCACACTGTAATACTTAGGGTCTTCCAGATCTGCATTATCTATCCACTCATCATCCTTGGCGTTTCCATAACCTGCGCGCAGCATGTTCTCTATATTTGCTATGGTTTCTTCCTCATCATCTGTGGACAGCTTTGGAAATACTGATACAAGTGCCTGCAGCTCTGCATCTGGTACAAATTCCTTCCGCATCTCATAGTTTATTTCGTCCCAGTTCATAACTGTCTTTCCATTAGAATCCACTGAATAGAATCGCTCTTTATAATACTCTGTTATCTTCGAGTCCACTTTTGCCTGTATATTACCAGCTTTTGTTTTCAATGTCTGGCAATCCATCGTATATATATTCTCAACGGATCTTACATTAATCAGAGCTGCCAGTTCTTTAATTGCAGTGCTGAATCTTTCCAAGTCCATATATTCGTCCCGAAACCTGGCTGCATATAGATCATCCACTCCATTTACATTATCAAACATCCTTCTTACACTATTGCTTGCCTCTTCATTTTGTCTCTGATATTCTGTTGCCGCGTTTCTTAGCTGTGATTCATAATCATATTGAAATATACCTTTGGTTTCCACTACACCGTAGGTTTTGTTTATTTCCTCCCACTGTTCTTCTCCTCCCATATAGCTTTGTATGTCATCGTATGCTTCCTGCGTAAAATCCTTAAATTTCATTATGCGTCACCCCTCCTTCTAATACGCTTCATATGTTCCTATACCATATATATCTCCATCTGCCTCATCTACATCTCTCACAAATTCATTAAGCTTTTTTGATATTTCCCTGAAGGATTCTCCCAGTATACTCTGATATGTATGAACAGCATCCTCGTACACTTCCAGCTTATCGTGCAATTCACCGCTTATAACCGCATTTGTGTTTATAATATCAAGTATCATCTGATATTCGTTCATCTGTCTATCTGCAATCTTTGCAAGTTCTGAGTATAAACGCACAAGTTCTGTAAATTCCTCCTGCTCAAACATTAAATTGTACTGTCCCATTACTTACTCTCCATTCTTCTTTTTTTTATTCTCAGCTGCTCTATATTGTCCTCATATGTACACAGCTGCTGATTTATTTCATATATCCTGTCATTTCTGCTCCTGATTGCATTCTCTACATCTCTCAGCATTGAATCTATAGCATTCATCGCATTGGCTACATACGATTTTCCGTCGTTTAATGAATTAATACTCTTAAGTCTGCCCTTCAGATTTGTTATATTACGACTGCTATATCTGTCCATGCCGGCTATATTATCAACTCTGCATTTAAACCGGTTTTGCGCCTGCCATTTATATTCCTTTATTTTCAATGCTTCCTGATCCAAAGCATCTATTTCATTAAGCAGCCTGTTTTTCTCAAGCTGCAGATTTTCTACATTTGCCCGGTACCTTGATATTCTGCGACTTAATTCTTTTAGTTCCATAATAGTATTATTCTCCTCACCTTTTATATTTAAAGCTATTCATTAAATATAAATTCCTCATTAGCTAACATCAGACAGTCTCCCGGTAATATCTCTGTTTCCTGCCCCGCCTTTATTATCCTTCCATTGATAAATGTGCCATTGGTAGAATTTTGGTCCATTACATAATAACGTCCGTTTCGCATGGTTATCACTGCATGCACCCTGCTGATATTCGTATTGTCTGCTACCGCATAATCTGACTTTTCCGGATTCTTTCCCAGCACAAACGATGGTTTGCCAAGCTCTATCTTTTCACCTGTTACCTGCCTTGTAAGACTTGCAAAATGATAGTTCACCGGTTGCATCTGCTGTACGGATATGCCATCATCTGACAACACTGTAGTTCCATCCATGCTGCCCTGCATTACCTGCTGCATTATCTGTTGCTGCATTGTCTGTTGCTGCATTGTCTGTTGCTGCATTATCTGTTGCTGCATTGTCTGCTGCATTGTCACTGCTTTGTTTTTCAGCACGTTCACAACTGCACGCTCTTCGCGTGAGATATATTTTTCTATTGCATTGCCGTTGAAGCCATGGAAGCTTCTGACATAATACATAAATCTGGATATATAATTCGTATCCTCATTGATAACAGGTGTCATTGTATAAATTATGTTTTCTATAAACCCGACAATATCTGCACTTTCCTGTCCTCCTACTATCGGAAAATATATAAAGTACATCTCTTTTGTCATCTCGTTTATGTATACGTCATCCATATTAAAACGAACACTGTTTACGTTCAGTCCGTTATTGTATACATCCTCAACCATTATTACTATCTGCTCAATCATGAAAAAGAAATCATATTTGCTTATGGCTTTTTTCAATCTATCGGTAAGATTTATATTTGCAGGGCACGTATATATGACACTGTCTTTTTTTGTTTTTGTCACATGCATGATTCCACATGGTTTTATTCTGGCTAGCTGGCTTAGTTCGGTTTCATTTATTCTTTCCTTTCGTCCTGCCTTCATCATGGCAGTAACGGTCGATTTTTTTATGCTTACTTTTAATTTAGACATTCGCTATTTTCCATTCCTTATGAGATACATTCTGTCGTATGTAAAAATTCTATTTTCTTTGTTACTTCGAACCTGATATTGGTTTTTTGCAGCTTTTCGGTTATATCTTCCAATACTGTGGTTTCATCCTGCAATACTTCTGTCGGTGCATCCAGCACAGTAGTTTCATCTATATTTTGTGTATATCCCGGCTTTTTCTTATTCTCCCCTGCCAGGTTATATGACGGTGCTATCGGACCGGACGATGTTATGTCAATATGTCCCGCTGTCTGCTTTTGTACAATTGCTGCAATTCCTTTCCGGGCAGATTTTCCGGTAAGTGCACCTATGACCTTAGGTATTTCAAGCACTATAAGTATGACTATTGAAGCTATAAGCATTATGGCAAATGCGGTGAAGGATACGTAAAATATCATCCTGTACTGATTATAAGTCATCTTTGTTTTCCTCCTTCACGCTCTGTGCCTTCTCAATTGTTTTGTCTATATTATCCTGCAATCCTGTTATTTGCTCGCGCATTATGGATTTATCCAGCTTTTCTGTTTTGTCCTTTATTGTCTGTAATAAATCCATAACTTTATCCTTATCTGTCACTGCTATAAATGATGTGATATTTGTGTCAACTATATCATCTATCTCATTCCATACCTGAATCTTTGCGTCTAAGCTGTCAAAATCCTCTGATTTTGCATATAGCTCATTTATTTGCTTCCATAGCTTTTTGTATTCTTCATATGTTTTTTCTGTCTGTTGTATCTTTGCTCCATCATACTGGCTAATCAATGTCAGACAATCTGATATCTCACAGTATATTCCTGCCTCCGGATGATTCTCCTTCGCTTCCTTGAACCACTGCGCCGCACTGGAGTATCTGTCTTTTTCCACATTGATTTCGTAGTAGAATAAAAAGCTTTCACCAATCTTATAGCATACATCCTCATATCCCTTTGGATTTTTTTCTTTCAGCTTTGCCATGACATCATATGTATGCACCCGGCCATTGTGGTCCTTGCAATCTATACCTACCATCAGCCTGTTCAATATCTGCGCCTCATCCCTGTCCAGCACAAAATCGTCTGTCAGTTTGTCATTCAGCTTAAGATATGCCTCCGTCCTTGTCGGGTCGGTGACTATAGCCGTGTAATATCCATTGTCATAATTGTCATAGGTATCCGCTTCTTTTAATATGCTATTATAGTTTTCATTTTTTTTGTGTTCTGCCGCACAATAGCTTAATACTGTGCTTGTTCCAAGCAGCATCGTCAAAACTGATGTGGTGATAAATACCGCAAGCTTTCTCTTTAGATTCTTCCTATACATGTCATCAATCTCTGTATAGTGCTCAAGGTCATACATCAGCTCAGCTGCGCTCTGATATCTGTTGTTTGGATCCGGCTGTGTACACTTTGTAATAATACGTTCAAGACCACCTGACAATGTTGGGTCAATTTCTCTGATCGGCCTTATTTCGTAAGGTGGCTCACAGGGATTCATTCCCGTAACAAGATGATACATTGTGGCTCCCAGACAATATATATCTGTTCTCGCGTCTGTCTGCCCCATTCCACCAAACTGTTCCGGTGCAGCATATCCCATCGTGCCAAGACATGTTGTATCCTCTATGTTATTTTCCTTATATTCCCTTGCTGTTCCAAAATCTATAAGTACCACATTCCCATCAGGCTTTAGCATTATGTTTGCCGGCTTCATATCACGATATATGATTGGCGGGTTCTGTGAGTGCAGATATCCAAGAACATCGCATAGCTGTTTGGCCCACTTTATCACATTTTTCTGCGACTGGGCTCCGTACTCCTGCAATGCTGTCTTGAGAGAATTTCCCTCTATATAATCCATTACGATAAGGAATCTGTCATCCTCATCTATGACATCGACAATATCAGGAAGACTGGGATGGCTCAGTTTTTTGAGCATATTGGTCTCCGCAACAAGACTTTGCTTTACCACCTCAAAATCCTTTACTCCATCCTTTCTGACCTCTTTTATTGCCCACTGTTTGTTTGCCCTTTCATTCATAGCCAGGTACACAACGCTCATTCCGCCGTGTCCAACTTCGTTTAGTATCTTGTATTTTCCGTCAATTAAAGAGCCTATTTCAAGCATCTGTTCCTCCTACTGTGCCTTTATGAGCGCTGCTGTTATATTATCGCGCTCTCCTCTTTGCATGCTGAGTCTGATGAGCTGCTCCAGTCTGTCGTGCATATTCTGCCCGTCTACAGCTGCTGCCGGTTTCAGCATCTCATAGATTTCCTGTTCTGATACCTCATGCCTGAAGCCATCTGAACAAAGCAGAAGTGACATTCCATTTTTCATTGCCCCGGTCCTGTACTCCGGCTTTACCTCTGCTGATGCCCCGACACACTGCAGCAGTACATTCCTTCGCGGGTCTTTCATAGCCTGCTCCTGTGTCATATTTCCATTCATAATTTCCCGCTGTACATATGTCTGGTCTGTCGTAAGCCTTTCTATATGGTCTGAAAGGCTATATATTCTGGAATCGCCCACGTTTATAATGTAGTAGGCTTTTTGCGTGACAAGCAGCGCTACCACTGTTGTTCCCATGTTTACTGCATGTGCTTTGCCATATGCTTTTATTTTTTTGTTCTGCTGCTGTATTACTTCATCCCACTGTCTTTCCAGAATCAGACTGTCAATATCCGGGTTCGACGATTTGCAAAGCTCAGGCAGCTGCTCGTCACTCCATCTGTCAAATGCTCTGACTACAGTGGCACTGGCCAGCTCACCCTTCGATAAGCCGCCCATGCCGTCACATAATACTGCAAATGCCATGTCTCCTTTGCATGTTGAGAAGCACTTTACCAGCAGACTATCCTGATTAGTTTCTTTTACGATTCCTCTGTCCGTGTCAGCTGCTATTTCAAATCTCATACACCTGTCTCTTATACACATCTCCGAGCCCACGAGACCGTACTAGATCTC
>ERZ1027247.657-NODE-657-length-12090-cov-4.481762_pt1 | contig 12090 bp, 9 predicted proteins | sample MGYA00519262_ERZ1027247 | MGnify/ENA primary metagenome ERZ1027247 (study PRJEB26926, sample SAMN06164776) | human gut metagenome | biome: ENVO:00009003; feature: ENVO:2100002; material: ENVO:00002003 | host: Homo sapiens | place: USA | collected 2012 ... | reverse complement strand
ATCTATCTGGAGGAGTGACGGGTCAAGCACGACAAGGGGCCGCTGCCAATGGCAGCGGCCCCTTGCGGTTCCTTCGGTTGTCACGCCTCACACCCTCCGCCACGGCGCACTGCTCACCGCTCCGCAAAAAACACCTTGCGCCTTCGGCGCAACTTCCATAAGGAAGTTGACACCCGCTGAAAAAAGTTGCTTTCCGGTGGGTGCCGCTTTATAATTGTCTCACCGGCAAATCAAAATTTGGGGAGGAGAGGACTCAGCATGGAAAATGAAGTTATATTAGGAAATGTCATGGTTGATTGCGATGACGAAAAGAAATTGCAGAAATTTTATGGTGAGTTATTAGGTTGGGAAATGTGCGAATTATTTGCAAGACCTGCTGTACGCAGTTCTACGGGAATCGTTTTTCTGTTCATTGAAGAAGCTGAGTATATTTGCCCTGTATGGCCCGAAGAAACAGGGAAACAACAGAAACAGATACATTTTGATTTTCAAGTTGATAATGTTATGGAAATGGTTAAGAAAGCAGAGCGGTTGGGAGCAACAAAGTCAAAAGCACAATTTGGCGGAAGTGATTTTGTAACAATGTTTGACCCAGCAGGACATCCGTTTTGCCTATGCCAAAAGTAACAAAGTACAGTTTATCGCTTCTCCCACGAATACTTTCCTTGAAAGTGTCATAGTGGGTTACACAGTATAAAAAGGACAAGGCAGACCGTTGCGGCCTGCCTTGTCCTTAACTTCTCTATAAATCCTTACACTTCGGCGCAACTGCTTTTTTGTCTGCGCAGCTCGCTGTGCGCCTGCTCCCGGGCATTCAGCGCTTCGCTTTACTTGAGATTGAAGAAGGCGTCCATACCCAGGTACTGCGCCACGTCGCCCTCGTCGTCGCAAAGTCCGCTCCCGTCGGGACGCCCATGCCTGGGCATCCCTCCCTCTGCTCCCTTGCTCCTCCTCTCCCCAACCGACCCACTGCGTTGAGCTCGGTTGGGGGCCCCACGAGCTGGGCGGCCAAAAAACGGGGCCGCTGCCAATGGCAGCGGCCCCTTGCGGTTCCTTCGTTTATTTGAGGTTGAAGAAGGCGTTCATACCCAGGTACTGCGCCACGTCGCCCAGCTCCTCCTCGATGCGGAGCAGCTGATTGTACTTGGCCACGCGGTCGGTGCGGCTGGGAGCGCCGGTCTTAATCTGGCCGGCGTTGACGGCCACGGCGATGTCGGCGATGGTGGCGTCCTCGGTCTCGCCGGAGCGGTGGGACACGATGGCGGTGTAGCCGGCCCGGTTGGCCATCTGGATGGCGTCCAGAGTCTCGGTCAGAGTGCCGATCTGGTTGACCTTGATGAGGATGGCGTTGCCCACCTTCTTCTCAATGCCGGTCTTGAGCCGCTCGGTGTTGGTGACGAACAGGTCGTCGCCCACCAGCTGGACGCGGTCGCCGATGGCCTTGGTGAGCATGGCCCAGCCCTCCCAGTCGGTCTCGGCCATGCCGTCCTCCAGGGAGACGATGGGGTAGGTGTCGGCAAACTTCTTCCACATGTTGACCAGCTGCTGCTGGGTCAGCTTCTTGCCGGACTTGGGCTGGATATAGCACTTCTGCTCCTCGTCCCACCACTCGGAGGAGGCGGCGTCGATGGCGATCTTGAAGTCCTCGCCGGGCTTGTAGCCGGCCTCCTCGATGGCCTTGACGATGACCTTCAGGGCGTCCTCATCCTTCTTCAGGTTGGGGGCGTAGCCGCCCTCGTCGCCCACGCCGGCGGCGGGGGTGCCGTTCTCCTTCAGGACGTTCTTCAGGGTGTGGAACACCTCGGCGCACATGCGCAGGGCCTCGCGGAAGCAGCAGGCGCCCACAGGCATGATCATGAACTCCTGGATCTCCACGTTGTTGGTGGCGTGAGCGCCGCCGTTCAAGATGTTCATCATGGGCACAGGCAGCTGCTTGGCGTTGACGCCGCCGATATAGTTGTACAGAGCCACGCCCAGGGACTCGGCAGCAGCCTTGGCGCAGGCCAGCGACGCGCCGAGGATGGCGTTCGCGCCCAAGGCACCCTTGTTGTCGGTGCCGTCCACCTGCAGCATGATGTCGTCGATGAAGCGCTGATCGTCGGCCTCGATGCCGATGAGCGCCTCGGCGATCTCCTCGTTCACGTGGGCGACAGCATCCAGTGTGCCCTTGCCGAGATAGCGGCCCTTGTCGCAGTCGCGCAGCTCGACGGCCTCGAACGCGCCCGTCGAAGCGCCCGACGGCACCGCGGCACGGCCGAACGCGCCGTCTTCCAGCACCACTTCAACTTCCACGGTCGGGTTGCCGCGCGAGTCCAGAATCTCGCGACCGAACACATCGATGATGACGCTCATGCATGCCTCCTAGTAGGTTTTCCCGCTTTGCCGCATCGCCACGGCAAAGATGCACTTCGCGGTAATCATAGCACGTCGGAAGCGCAGCGTTCGTCCCTTTGGCCGTTTTCCCGCCATTGTCGACAAGCGGTCGAGAGGGCGAAACGCGAGCCCTACCCCAACGCTATATCGTCGCCATCGTCCACAAGATGTTCACGCTCGGCTACGATTCGATCGATGAGTTCTTGTTGAGAGTGCACATCCAACTTGCGATAGATGGCGCGTACGTGGGTTTTCACCGTATCGGGCGACACGGTGAGTTCTTCGCAGATGGCACGCCGCGTCTTCCCCTGAGCAAGCAGCAGCATCACCTCGGTCTCTCGCTGCGTCACCGCACGCTCGGTAGCCACGAACCGCACGATCCCTGCGAGATCGCCAGCTTCAAGACCGCCTTCGCCCGGCAGCACCGTGCCCCAACCGTACTTCAAATTGCGACCGCTCGACAGGAACAGCGCACAGGCGAACAGGAAGCACGCGGCGAAGCTGGCGAGGATAGCCGCTTCCCCGTAGGGACGTCCGCCCAACACCACGTAAGCCACCGCGCCGCCCACGAGAACGCCGGAAAACAGCGCCGCACCCGGACAGCTGGCAACCCACGTGGCTGGAAGCCCCATGTTCTTCATGAGGCAGGCGCCCAAGCTCCACAGCACCAAATCGAGGTAGCAGAACCCGGCGACCAACGTCACGAAACCCAGCTGCGGCAACCCTGGCGCCATCGCAGCCAGCAAGAACCCCACAGCTACGAACGAAAACGCCACCTTGTAGATGAACCGGTTGAAATCGAGCCTCAGGAACACGAGCGTGGCGAACAACAGCACCACAGCTGCGAGCTGCCCGATCGCCATATGCGAGGAGCCGGAAGCAGGGACACCGAACAGGAACAGGCTGGCGTAGAACACGCCGGCGGCGATGCCCTGCACCGCCGAGGTGGCCACGAACTTGGCAGGAAACGGCAGGGGCACGTCGCGTCCATGCTGGAAATAACGCACTCGCGGAAAGCCGTGCACGACACGGCGCAGAAGCAGAAACGCCGCGAACGGTAACGCGAGCGCGACGCCGTACAGCACAAGCGGCGCTTGAGTCGCTTCGGCCAAGCAGGAGAAGCACGCCGTCATCAGCACGAGGGCCGCCAGCGTTCCCAACATGCCCTGATACAGCGTCTGCTGCGTGCCTATCCATCCGAACACGCGATCGATCTCCACGCGGAACAGAGCAGCCCCGACGCCTGTCAGCGCGCTCATCACCGCATACAAAGCGGCATCGGCGGCACCGGGCAGCGACCGGTCGAGCGCCCACACCAAGTGAAGCGCCGCCGCAAGCGTCATGATCGAAGCGATCGCCACCAACCACGACGGACTGTCCGGCACGCTGCGCGTGCGTTTGAACCAGATGGCAATCACCGCACTTGCCATGGCCATCCCCAGCAGCGAACCCGCCCATGCCGGCATAGCCACCATCGCTCCGCCGCCCAACGGCATCGTCACCTCGGGACCCATGCAGCACGCAACCATCCAAACCATATAGCATGCGCTCGTCAGCGCAATGCGCCCTCGACCCGCCGCAGACTGAAGCACGCCCGCGACGACGCCGCGCCGTTCGCTCGGTGCGTTAAAAAGATTGCGAACATGTTCGTTCGGCATATCCCTCCCCTTTTCTCCCTAAAACCAGGATACCGCGTCGCACCTCACCCCTCGGGGTGAAAACCCGCGATGCGGCTTTTTTCCCTGCGGCGGGCGACGAAAGCGCTGTCCGGCGCATGATACGGTACGGTCATCGCCCGGTGCGGAGGGCACGGGCAGGCGGCATCGGTATTGCGCGGGCCGCCGATCGTCAAGGGAGGAAGGGATCGACATGACGCAGGAAAGCATTCCCAGCATGGATCGACGCAGTTTCTTGAAAGGAGCCTTCGCCACAAGCGCCGTGGCTATCGCCGCCGTCGCTGGCGTAGGTACGCTAGCAGGATGCGCCGCGCAACCGAAGGAGGGCACGGCGGGCGCCTCCAAAGCCAGCGCGAAGGGCACGGCAGGTACGTACGAATTCGAAACCGCACCCGAGCCTATCGCCGACAGCGATATCAAAGAGACGGTCGATGCCGACGTCGTAATCGTCGGCGCGGGCTTCTCAGGCCTATGTTGCGCGTTGTCTGCCGCGGAGAACGGCTTGAACGTCGTGATGCTCGAGCGCATGGATCATGTGGTGGGACGCGGCGGTTCCATCTACGCCATGAACTCAAAGCTGACGAAGGAGAAGGGCTACGAGTGCTCAGTGGAAGAGATCGCTCGACGCTACAAGCGCATGATGGGATACCACTCCTACCGGGTGGATGGCCGCAAGTGGATGCTGCACTTCAACCGTTCAGGAGAAGCCATGGACTGGCTCATCGACCGCATGACCACGGCAAGCTCCGTGGGCGGCAGCGACCTCACCCCTGTCATGGAGCACTGGTACGAGGACCCGGAGGAGATCAACGGCGAATTCCCCGGTACGCACGAATTTTTGGACGGCCCGAACGGCAAAGGTCCCGACGACAACCCGCAACAGGACGTATGCGACAACATGGCGGCGTACTGCGCAAAGGAAGGCGTAGACATCCGCTACCAGACCGAGGCGAAGCAGCTGGTGAAGGACGGCGACAAGGTCGTGGGCGTCGTGGCGAAAACCGGCGACGGCTACACCCGCTTCAATGCCAAGAAAGGCGTAGTCATGGCTACGGGCGACTTCGGCCAAGACAAGGACATGCTGGAAAAGTTCATCCCCTGGGCAGCGCACCAAACAGACTTCGGCGGCATCTGGGACGGCTCAGGCCACAAGATGGCGTACTGGGCCGGCGCGGCCGTGGACAAGAACGAGACGCCCACGCCCATGATCTTCTGCTTCCAATGGCGCTCCATCACCCGCCAGGTGCGCGCGTTCCAAGGCCTCATGGTGAACTCCGACGGCCGCCGCTACGATAACGAGGACAACGTTATATCGCACGGAGCCCTAGCGTTAACCCACGAGAAGGGCCACTACGCATATGCCATCTGGGACGATGATTATGCGAACGAGCCGCAGTGGCAGAACCACCGCTACGTGGACGGCCCCAAAGTGTTCGAGACGCCCGACGACGTGCGCGCCTACTGGCAGACCACCATCGACGGTCCTGGAACCATCAACATGAACGGCTCGGGCGACATCGAGGTGAAGATGATCAAAGCCGACACCATCGAGAAGCTGGTAGAGGAGTTGGGTCTGCCGAAGGAGGAGACGCTCAAAACCATTGAGGCTTACAACGGATACTGCGACAAGGGAGTCGACGAAGAGTTCGGCAAGCGCAAAGAATTGCTGCTCCCTGTCAAGAACGGCCCGTTCTACGGAATCAAATGCACGCCTTGGTTCCTCACAACTACCGGCGGCATCCGCTGCAACGACGACATGCAGGTGATGGACGAGGACAACGAGGTCATCGAGGGTCTGTACTGCCTCGGATCCACCGTCGGCGACATGTACTGCAACTGCTACTCCACGCACTTCCCCGGCCATAACCTGGGCGGCACGTGCCTCACCTTCGGCTACGTTACCGGCCGCAAGCTGGCTGGCGCCGAATAGCTTCGCCTTTTCCCGTCGCAGCCCGGACGCCCTCCCTCCGCGTCCGGGCTGCACGTTGTTTCGGCGCGTTAGGACCGGAAGACGGCGCCCCCATCGAAGCCGCCGGACGTCTCTACGCCGTCAAGCCTCCTGAGCTCCGGGCAGGCACGCGCGGATGAGCGATGCGATCAGACAACCACGCATACCGTGAAAATTCCCCGATCTTCAACATGACGCCCTCCCTCTTCAACGCGCTAGCCCGATCACGAAGCCCAGAGAAGGTGCGCGGCGTACCCGTACGAGATGATGCCCCCCACCTCCGTCTCGCGCCAGCCTCGCTCGCCATGGGAGAACTCGGATAACGCCGACGTTGAAGCGAAGCCGTTGGCGAACGAGCATACCGCGTCGAGCAGGCTCAGGTCGGATGCAGAAAAACAGGTGGGATCCTCCGCGCGTCCCGCAACGATCACCTGGCCGTCGCCCTGTTCGCGCAATGCGAGCGCCTCGTCGTCGACGAGACCGGCAACCAGCAGCTCGAACCGGTCGGGAACCGGACCGAACGGCGCCTTCGCATAGCGCAGACCCGTGAACCCCTCCCCGCTGTCGCGGTAGGCGGCGAAATCCAGGTAGAACAGCACCTTGTTCAGCTTCGTACGATACAGATCGCGAACATGCCGGGCAAGGTAGACCACGGTCTCGCGCATGCGATCCGAATCGAACGCGCGCATGCCCGTATCCAGCGTCTTTTCCTTCGCGATCTCGTCCAGCACGTTGAGCCGAACCACCGCGTAGTCGACCCGGGAGAGACCGCGCTTCCGCACCGTATCGCACGCTTTGGCGCGCTCTTCGTCAGAAAGCTTACGTGCTCCCCGTTCCAGGCACTTCAGCAAGAAGCGCGGATCGCGCGCGTTGGCTAGCAGCTGCGCATGGGAATCGGAAGCGAGGCTCCCGCTTTCGTATCGTTGCAAGCTCGCAATTCCGATATCGAGAGCAGCGGCAAACACCCGCTGCGAAAACCCGTACTTCTTACGCAAGGCCACGATTTCCTCGGGCTGCATGATGCCCATCTTTTCGCGATACGCTCGATACAGTTTGTCGAAACCTTCATCGACGAGAGGAGCCCATCCGATGGAATTTCCGCATTTCGGACATATCAAATGCTCGATATCCACCTCAACCGTCACGCCTCGGACATCCTCAACATGATGCCGAGTCTCATATGTCGCATCGACCTCTTCCCAGCATTCTTCGCACAACAGCCGTTTCACGGTCATCCGGATCAACTCGCTTTCCTATAGGGATAGACGAGCGGCCATTCAGCCTCATGGAACGAGACGCAGACTGCCTGCACATCGTCCGCTTTAAGATATGCAGTTAGTTTTATATATACTTCGTATTCTTCAAGGTATCTGCCAAACACCCACAGATCACGCGGCCGTCCTTTGTCGTCTTGCAAGGGGCCGCTTGAATAGTCAGCGACTTCAAGATCTCGAACAGCTCGATGCACATCAGCTTCACGATAGCCAATGGCCTTCATAAAAGCACGCGTCTTATTTCTCGGATCTCCAGACCCTACAACACGAAAGCATTCAAAGCGCGCTCGCCGCACCAGCGCCAGCACCGCTTCGATCTTCCAGCGTTCTGCAACCGTCCCCATCGCTCACCCCGCATCACATCATTTGATGTGATCAGTATACCATGAAAACATGCCGAATGACATCAAATGATGCGATTGCACTACTACAGCCACACGGCCAGAACGACGCATGCCAGCAAGCCCACCGCCAGCACGAGGCCGCTGCGCCCCGAGAACGCGCGCGGCGCAAGCGAGGTGCGCTCGACATCAGGGGCGCCGTAGCAGCGCGCGTCCATGGCGACAGCCAGCGAATCGGCACGCCGGAACAACCCGACAAACAGGGGAATCAGCACCGTCTGCCACGCGCGCAGCCGTTCCCACAGGCTGCCCTCGACAAACGAAGCACCTCGCGCCCATTGGGCGTCGTGCACGCGACCGAACTCCTCGGCCGTCACCGGAATGAACCGCAGCGCCAACGAGAACACCATGGCGATGTCGTCGGTGGGAACGCCCAAACGCTTGAGCGGCCTCAGGAAGAAGCCCAGCGCGTCGGTCAGCTCGGTGGAAGTCGTCGTGTACGTGACCGCAAGGCTGGCCACCACCAGCAGCACGATGCGCACCGCGAAGAAAAGGCCGCGCGCAAGCCCTGCCGGCACCAGCCCGAACGACCCGATCAGCGCCACCGGCTCCCATGCGGCGAGCACTCCCGCCGACACATCGCCCAAGGCCGGCGGAGCCGCGCTCGCAGCCTGCCCCACGTCAAGCGAGAACCCGTTGAACAGCACGGTGAACGCCACGATCACGTACACCGGCACGAGCAAACCGAAGAACCGCCGCGCCGGAATGCGCGACACCTTCGCCACCGTGACGAACAGCAAAGCGCACAGCCCTAAGCCCATCCAAGAACGCACCAAAAACAGCGTGACGGAATACGCCGCTAGCAGCACGATTTTCACGCGTGCGTCACACGCGTGCACAGCAGAGGTTCCGGGGATGTACGAACTGACGTTGATACGCATGCTGGCAGTATGCCACAACGGCGTTTCCCGCGCGACGACCAGGGTGACAATTCCGCGCGATCAGCGCGTCGGCTCCCCCTTCGCCTGCCCGGGCCGCGGCCTGTCTTCCCGGTAGAGCGCAAGCAGCGCCAACCCCACGAGCGAGCAAATCCCCACCAGCAGAAACGCACCGCGAAAGCCTTCGTCGACCGTGCTCTGGAACGTGCTTTCTATGTCGCCTGCCCGATCGTCGATGGCGGCGAGGTACTGTTGCTCCGCCGCGTCGACGGCTTCGGCCGGCATGCCCGCCGAAGCAGCTTCCTGTTCGATCTCGGTTTTTGCCAGCGTCTTCACGTTCGCGACGATCGTGGTCACATCCGACCCCTTCATCAGCTGTTGAAGATCGTCGGGCAACCCAGCGCCATCGCCTCCCTGCGCTTGCCCGCTCGCTAGCTGCGCAATCGATTGCCCGCCCGGCGCATCGGGCAGAACGCCCATGATGCGATCGGGAATGGCCATGCCCGCATGCGCGATGAACGCAACCAGCACGGCAGGCGCGACCGCCGTGCCCACCGAGCGCACCAGCGACAGCGTCGCCAGCGCCGAGTTCGCCTCGCGCTCCTTCGTCTTCGCCAGCATCATGTAGTTGAGCGGCGTTCCAATCGTGAAGCCCATCCCGATGCCGATGGCCACGAGGCTGATGATGAGCGTCGCCATATTCGCGAACTGCGTGGCCACCAGCGCCAGGAACATCGCTCCCGCAGCCGAAGCCGCCAGCCCGAACGCGAGCACCGCCTTCACGCCGAAGCGATCGATGAGCTTGCCCGACACCGGCGCTCCCACCCCGGCGAACGCCGCCAGCACGATGACTACGTAGCCGCCGCTGCCCGAGGGCAGTTTCAGCACGTTCTCGGCGAACTGCGGGATGAAGATGATGCCCATCAGGATGACGCCGGTGATCACCGACAGCACCAACGTGATCACGATGTCGCGGTCGCGGAAGTACGACAGGTTGAGCACCGGGTCGGCCGCGCGGCGCTCGATCAGCACGAACACCGGAAGCAGCACGACGAACGCGAGCAAGAACGGCCACACGTCAGACGAGGTCGCAGATGCTCCCAGATCGAAGAAATCGAGGTTCTTCAGTCCGTACAGCAGCGACAACACCATCGCCACCAGCACTGCAATGCCCCACCCGTCGATGGGCTTCACCTGCTCGGCTCGCGTGTTCGGCAGCACGAACAGCCCCGCCACCACGATGAAGGCGCAGATGGGAACGTTCACGTAGAAGATGAACTGCCAGTTGGCCTGCCCGAACACCGATAGGATCAGGCTGCCGGCCGACGCTCCGAAGATGTTGGCAATGCCGTACACGCCGCCTACCAGACCCAACGCCAGCCCGCGCTTCTCGGGAGGAAACGTCGTGCCGAACTCGGCCGTGGCAACAGGCACGATGCCGCCTCCGCCCACCGCCTGCACGGCGCGCGCGGCTAACAGCATCCAAAAGCTCCCCACGTCCTGCGCCAACCCGCATAGAAGCGACCCGACACCGAACAGCAGGATGCTCGCAAGGTACACGTACTTGCGTCCCGAACGGTCCGCCAGCTTGCCCATCACCGGAATGGCGGCCGCGTAGGCAAGCGTATAGATGGTGATGATCCACACGCCCATCTGCTCGCCGATGCCCAGATCGCTCTGGATGACCGTGCGGGCAGGCGTGACGATGCCGGTATCGAGCGCCCCGATGAACAGGCCCAGCAGATACACGGCCGCAACAAGCGCGAACCCCTTGCCGCGTCCGCGCGAGGCGGACGAAGCAGATGAGGAAGAAGACGGAGCCATGGCACGACCTTTCAAGAGTGAATCAACCGGCAAGAAAAAGCCCGCGGCGCTGGCCACGGGCTTCGGAGGATGCCGGGCGCGCTCGTTTCCAAGTGCGCCCGGGGCGAGGACGAAAGCAGCGTAAGAGCGCTTTCGCCCTCGCCGCTGACGGTCGAGCGCGTGAGCGCCTAGCGGCCTTCGCGAATGTTCTCGACACCCTGCTTTACGTTGTCCTTGGCATCGACGGCGGCATCTTTGATAGCCTCGCCGGCCTTGCCGATGGACTCTTTGACGGACTCCATGAATCCTTCGCCCTTCTCATCCTTGCGCTGCTCGTGCTGCTGCGCGCGCATAGCGGCCGCGGGGTCGCCCGTGCGCTGCGCTTCCTCGTGCTCGCGCTTCGCGGCGGCATCCTCGGCCTTGCGCTCGTTCATGCCGGCCTTGGCCTCGTGGTAGGCATCCTTCATGTTGTTCTTCACGTCGTGGCCCATATCCTTCGCGCCGTTCTTCATATCGACGGACGCGTCGCCCGTCTTGTAAGCCCGATCAACCATGATAGTTCCTTTCAGATAGAGGTATCGTTTTCGTGCTACGCTTCGTCGGCTTCGCCGGTGGTCTTGATAAGCAGCTCTTCCGTCTCGGCTTCGGCGCGATCGAAATCGAACGCCGTAGCCGCCGCCTCCACGGATTCCTTCTCGTTGCCATCGCCGTCGACGGCCTCGACGTACTGCTCGGCCTCGCGCTTCACTTCGTTTTCGATGCGCTCGAGGTCTTCGGCCGCCTCCCGATTGAGCTCGTCGGCATCATCCTTGTCGATGCGGACGTCTTCCTTCGTGGTCGTGCCATCCATGTCGGCTCCTTTCCATTTGCACGGCGCGAAGCACCGCGCTTTGCGTGCTGAGTTCATACCCCGATTGTACTGAGGAAGCCCTGCGCGCACGACCACCGCAGCGCTACGGTACTGAAACGGCTGCGCGACAGCGCATGGATGAGACATTAACCCTGTCCCTTTGTCTCATTTTCATCCTCTGAAAAGCAGAACGGGGACCCGCAGGTCCCCGTTCGGAAAAGCAATCTGAAAAGAAAAGGCTACTTAGCAGCCTCTTCCTCCTTGGCATCGGCCGTCTCGACCTCGGCGGCTTCCGCGTTCTCGGCGGCAGCCTCTTCGGCCTTCTCGGCAACCTCGACGGCGGCTTCCTCGGCCTTGGCCTCGGCGGCCTCCTCCTTCGGAGCCTCCTCCGCAGCCTCGACCTTCTTCGGAGCGGCCTTCTTCGTCGCCTTCTTGGCAGCGGGCTTCGGCTCTTCCTTCTTCTTCACGGGCTCGGTCACGAGCTCCATGATAACCATGGGAGCGTTGTCGCCCTTGCGGTTGCCCAGCTTCATGATGCGGGTGTAGCCGCCCTGGCGGTCGGCGAACATGCCCTGCTCGACCTTCTCGAAGATCTCGCGCACGAGTTCTTTGTCGCCCAGAGCCGCGATGGCCAGACGACGGGAATGCAGGTCGCCCTTCTTGGCCCACGTGATGATCTTATCCACGTTCGGACGGATCTCCTTGGCGCGGGACTCGACCGTCTTGATACGGTCGTTCAGGAACAGGGCGTTCACCAAGCTCTTCTTCATGGCCTTGGTGTGGCTGAAGTCGGTGCCCAGCTTGCGGCCCTTGTAGTTGTGTCGCATGATTCGTATCTCCTATAGCTTCAAATTGAGGTCCATGGAAATGAGCTTGTCCTTCACTTC
>ERZ1027247.640-NODE-640-length-12463-cov-6.510074_pt1 | contig 12463 bp, 10 predicted proteins | sample MGYA00519262_ERZ1027247 | MGnify/ENA primary metagenome ERZ1027247 (study PRJEB26926, sample SAMN06164776) | human gut metagenome | biome: ENVO:00009003; feature: ENVO:2100002; material: ENVO:00002003 | host: Homo sapiens | place: USA | collected 2012 ... | reverse complement strand
TCTAGTACGGTCTCGTGGGCTCGGAGATGTGTATAAGAGACAGCATTAATATAGTTTTCTAAGTTGGAAAGTAGACGAAGTATATCATCCTTGTTATCTGGCGGAGTGTAAACGGTCTCACCATATGAATTCTTCAGTACTGTTCCGGGTAATGAACGGATTCCGTCTGAACGTTGCTTTATTTTATGGAATAGTTCGATAAATATATTAATTCCTAATGGACGTTGCTTGATTTCATTGAATCCATACCAAAGGGCGTCTTTATAATGAAGGACTTCTTTTGTAGATGGGGAAATGATTTTACTGTCCGGTGCCGAAAATGCTTTATATAAATCATCGTTTGTGGTAACAACATTTTCTATTTCACTGGAAGATTTTGCTTCTTGTAATGATACCGTCTGCAACAGCAAAAGCGGATTTGCCTGCATGTAAGTCCATCCGTGTAGTTCTGCCAAGGCCTTATGAGCAGAAACCGTTTTCTTTAGTATTTGGACTGTTTCCAGTTCTGCATGCGGAGGTAATATCGGAAGGTTATTATATGCTGTTTCTTTTTTGTATGGCATAAAAGCTCTCCTAACAGGTGTGCATTATCATCCTATTTGGATAATAGGGTGATTTTTGGAGTAGAAATAAACCTATTTGAATAATAGTATGATTGAATAAACCTGTCAATAAAATAGGGTGATTTTTAAGGTGAAAATAAACTTGATAAAAATTGACACAAATGATTTCGGTATATAAATGGATTTTTGTTACTAAATGGCAATATCAAATCAGACAGTCACTCAGAAAAATTATGTAGCAGATGAAAGTCGGGCAATCTGTTTTCTTCTAACGTGAACTTGTAATTCAAATTTGAATTTGATACCATGGAGAAAAGAATGGAATTCATGAAAGGGCAGCGTTCAGGAAGAAAGGATACTTGAAAATGGAATGGCTGGAGCAGAACAGGAAATCGGTCATTATTGCCGTGGTTTTGGTGATCGCCTTTGCTGCGGGATATTTCTTTTATAAGAGCAGGAATGCGGAACAGGGAAGACTGATCCTTTACGGAAATGTAGATATTCGTCAGATTTCTCTTGCTTTCAACAGCAATGGGCGGATCGAGGAAATGCTGAAAGAGGAAGGCGAAGCGGTGAAGGCGGGAGATGTGCTGGCGCGGCTGGATACCCGTCCGCTGGAGCTGGCGATTGCCCAAAGGAAGGCAGCGATTGCCCAGCAGGAAGCGGTGGTGGAAAAGCTGCACAACGGTTCCCGTCCGGAAGAAATTACCCAGGCGGCGGCACAGGTGGAATCTCTGGCGGCCGCGGAAAATAATGCCCGCGCTTATTATCAGCGTATGGCATCGCTTCTTGCCGACGGTGCGGTAAGCAGGCAAAGCGCCGATGATGCGGAAGCACGATGGAAAGCGGCGGCGGCCAATTTAGAAAATGCGAAGGCTGCATTGTCTTTGACAAACAAAGGACCCCGCGATGAAGATATCGCGGCGGCGGAAGCGCAGCTTTCCGCTTTGAAAGCAGGTCTTGAAAATGATCTGTACAATTTGAGCCAGGCAACGCTTATCGTGCCGCAGGACGGCGTGATCCGTTCCCGTTTGATGGAAACGGGGGATATGGCATCTGCTGCGAGGCCGGTGTATCTTATCGGTCTGTCCGATCCGAAATGGATCCGTGCGTATGTGCCTGAAAGCCGTCTTGGCGAGTTGCGGGAAGGTATGGAAGCGGACGTTTATGTGGACAGTTTCCCGAATGAAGCGATTCAGGGGAAAGTGGGATATATTTCCGATACGGCGGAGTTCACGCCAAAGTCTGTACAGACGGAGGAACTCAGGACATCGCTCCTTTATGAAGTGCGCATTTTTGTGGATGACGAAAAGAATCGCCTCCGCATGGGAATGCCGGCAACGGTGAAGTTTTGAAATCACGGAAAGTTTTTAAATAACGGGAAAGGATGTATCGTGGCTGACGGATATGTGGTGGAAGCGGCCGGTGTGACGAAACGGTTCAGGGATTCCCGCGGGGGAGCACTGCTGACTGCCGTGGACTGTCTGGATATACGGGCGGCGCGGGGGAAGATGACAGCGCTTATCGGGCCAGACGGCGCGGGGAAGACGACATTCCTTCGCATGGTCTGCGGGCTGATGTTTCCAACCGAGGGAATCCTTTCCGTACTTGGCATTTCTGTGGCGGACAAACCTGCAGATGTGCAGAGGCGTCTTGGATACATGCCCCAGAAGTTTGGGCTCTATGAGGATCTGACGTGTATGGAAAATATGAATCTTTACGCTGATCTTCATGGGATTTCAGCGGGGGAACGGAAAGAACGGTTTGAAAAATTATTTCATATGACCGGTCTCGCACCGTTTGCACAGCGTCTTGCGGGAAAGCTGTCAGGCGGCATGAAGCAAAAACTGGGACTTGCGTGTACTCTCGTGCGGACACCGGAGCTGCTTATTCTTGACGAACCGACAGCAGGCGTCGATCCTCTTTCCCGACGGGAGCTTTGGGAAATATTGAAAGACCTTGTGAAGGGCGGGCATATTTCCGTCCTTGTATCCACAGCCTACATGGAAGAGGCGGAGCTTTGCGACGAGGTATACATCCTGAATAAAGGGAAAGTTCTTGACAGAGGCACGCCGGAGGAGCTGAGGAAGGAAACGGAAGGCCGCTGCCGGATGGCGAAAACGCCGGAAGGGATACCGCCCCGCGTGCTTCAGGCGGCATTTCTGGATGATCGGGAGTCTGTGGAGGATGCCGTTCCCGAAAAAGGGAATGTACGGTTCGTTTTAAAGGAAGGGGTGCCGCTTGAACGGGTAAAAGCGTTTTCCTGTTATCCCCGTTTGGAAACGGAAAGCGTGCCGTCCCGTCTGGAAGACAGTTTTATGTGCTGTCTTGGGAAATTGGAAAGAAAAGAAAGTCCTCTTGAAGGATTTGAACTGGATTATAAAGAACCGGCACATATTTCTGGCAAAGTGGATATTGAAGTGAAAAATCTGGTGCGCCGGTTTGGTGATTTCACCGCTGTGGACAATACATCATTTCAGGTTCATGAGGGAGAAATCTTCGGGCTTTTGGGGCCGAACGGCGCAGGCAAGTCGACAACGTTTAAAATGCTCTGCGGACTTCTTCCCGCTAGCAGCGGCGAATTGTCGGTGGCGGGGGTAAACCTGCGGACAGCACGGGCGGCGGCTCGGGCTAATGTGGGATATGTGGCACAGAAATTTTCTCTCTACGGTATGCTTACTGTCCGGGAAAATCTGGAGTTTTTCGGCGGTGCTTACGGACTGCCCCGGCAGAAAATAAAAGAAAGAATGAAAGAGGTGCTTTCTCAGTTCGGTCTCAGCGGCGTGGAAGACAGGATGGCCGGCGATCTGCCCGGCGGGTACAAACAGCGCCTGTCCATGGCGGCGGCTCTTCTTCATGAACCGAAAATATTATTTCTCGATGAACCGACAAGCGGCATTGATCCCCCTGCCCGTCGGGTTTTCTGGCGGCAGATAACAGCGCTGGCCGCAAAGGGAACGACAGTGATCATCACGACGCATTTTATGGACGAGGCGGAATACTGCGACCGCATCATGATACAGGATCAGGGAAAGATGCTTATTCTTGGAACGCCCGAGGAAGTACGGAACAGGGGCGGGAAAAATCTCACCATGAATGAAGCGTTCATTGCCATTGTGGAAAACAGCCGGAGAAAGGAGGAGTTATGATGGAGGCCTTCCGCCGTATTTCTTCACTGGTGAGAAAGGAATATAACCAGCTTATCCGTGACCGGAGCAGTCTGGTGATCGGGATCGTTATTCCCATCATGCTCATTCTTCTTATCGGGTACGGCCTGTCGCTGGATGTGAAAAATGTGCCTGTGGCGGTGGTCATGGAAGATGCGTCTCCCACGGTGCAGGATATGCTTTCTTTTATGGACGGCTCCGACTATTTTGATCTCCGCTATACCACGTCCATGAAAGAAGGTACGGAAATGATGAACCGGCGGGAAGTGGACGCCATAATCCGTGTGCCGCCGAATTTCACGGAAAATCTTTTCAGGGGCGGCAGCCATGTGCAGATTATTCTCTGGGGTGTGGACGCGGCTTCCGCGCGGACGGCAGAATCTTATCTTGAGGCAGGCCTTGCTTCATGGCAGGCGGCCAATGCGTCAAAGTACATGACCGTATCCGACGGACTCGGTTTCGTATCCGTCACGCCGCGGCAGTGGTTTAATGACGCCAATACAAGTACATGGTTCTTTATTCCCGGGCTGGTGGTGCTCATCATGACGCTTGTCGGCCTGTTCCTGACTACAATGGTCATGGCGCGGGAATGGGAAAGGGGCACGCTGGAAGCCCTTTTCATCACGCCGGTGAGACCGATAGAAATACTTCTTTCGAAAATGATCCCTTACTTCGGCATCGCCGCAATCGGCTTCTGGCTCTGCATGGCGGCGGCGCGTTACTTATACGGCGTGCCTGTGCACGGTTCATTCTTAATGATCCTTCTGGGATCGGTTATTTACCTCATTGTGACGCTGGGCATGGGACTTACGATTTCGTCGGTGATCAAAAACCAGTTCTTTGCGTGCCAGGTGTCTATGCTGGTGAGTACGCTTCCTACGGTCATGCTGTCAGGATTTATTTTCGATCTGCGAAGCGCGCCTGCCGTGGTCTATGCCGTGGGACATGTCCTTCTTGCTACATACTACATGGAACTTTTGAAATCGCTCTTCCTTGCGGGAAATGACTGGGCGCTTATCAGGGAGAACTGTCTGATCTTAGGGGGATACGCTGTGTTCTTTACGGGACTCTCCTGCGTGGTAACGAAAAAGAGGCTGGAATGATGGAACATATTATGCTTTACATCCGCCGCATCCTTTTCATGGTGCGGAAAGAAATGCTGACCACCCTGAAAGATCCGAAAAGCCGCATTATCCTTATTATGCCTGTCATTATCCAGTCCCTGCTTTTCGGTTATGTGGCATCGTATAATCTGGACAGTGTGGATTATGCTGTCCTTGATTTAAGCAGGAGCCGCTGCTCCGAAGAATTGATTGCCGAATTGGACGGAAGCGGGATATTTAAACGGGTGGCGACACTTGGGAGCACATCGCAGATCGCCCGATTCATCGACGGGCGGAAAGCAGGCGTCGTCCTTGTCATCGGTCATGATTTTGCGGATAAGATAACCGCAGGGGAAAACGCACCCGTCCAGGTGATTACTGACGGAAGGAATACGATGACATCGAGCATTGCATCAGGATATATTTCCGCGGTGGCAGCGGCATATAACAGCCGGCTTCACGGCGGTCATCAGCTTCTCCATATAGACCCGGTAGCATGGTATAATCCGAACCTGATTTCCCGATGGGGGTTCCTCGCGTCGCTTCTTCCCATGGTCAGCCTGACACAGGTAATGATCCTTGCGGGGCTGTCCGTGGCGAGGGAAAGGGAAAACGGTACTTTTGACCAGCTCATGGTGACGCCGCTCCTTCCCATGGAAATACTCATCGGCAAAGCGGTACCGCCGCTCCTTATCGGTATGGTCCAGTCCTTCATCGTTCTGTCGATTGCTGTTGCATGGTTTAAAGTGGCCCTTGTGGGCTCCCTCTTTACCCTCGCCCTTGTCATGGCGGTATTTCTCCTTTCCTGTGTAGGAATCGGTCTTTCCATTTCTGCTGTCGCCAAAAATATGCAGCAGGTTATTGTGTATAACTTTGTGGTGCTTCTTCCCATCATGCTCCTGTCAGGCATGGCGACGCCTGTAAGGAATATGCCCACAGTGCTTCAGTATTTCACCTATATCAATCCCATGCGCTTTGCCATCGACGGCGTACGGCGCGTATATATCGAGGGGGCTTCTCTTTCCATGATTGCCTCCGACTTCATTCCCATGCTTATCGTGGCGGCGGTGACAATGCCCCTTGCCGCATGGATGTTCAGACATAAATTAGGATAAAGGAATTGCAATGAAAGAAAATCAGAAAAACGGACGCCGTATGGACGGGCGGGAAACCGAAGAGAAAATCATCGAATGCGCGGGACAGCTCATTGCAGAGAAAGGATTCGCTTCCGTGACAAGCAAGGAAATATGCCGGGCGGCAGATGTGAATCTGGCGGCGGTCAATTACCATTTTGGAAGCCGTGACGGACTCTATCTTGCCGTATTGGAAAACGTCCAGCAGTACCTTGTCGGGCTGCAGCAGCTGATCGACCTGTATGAGTCGGATCTGGCACCGCGGCAAAAAATGGAAAAACTTATTGACTTTCTGGCAGGAAATGCCTTCCGAAAAAATGAATGGCAGATCAGCGTGTGGGTACGGGAAGTGATGAATCCTTCTCCCATGCTGGAAAAAATATTTCAAAAAGAAGCGCTCCCGAAAATCTCCGTCATCATAAAAATATTTTCAGAATACACAGGCTATACAGCTGATGATCCCCGGCTGTACAGCGGAATTATTACCCTTGCCGCGCCTTTTGCCGTGTGCCTCCTCGGACGGCACCATTCCCTGCGCAGGGAAATGCCTGTCCATATACCGATAGAAACCATGGCGGAAAACATCAAACAGCTGGCTCTTGCCAATTTGGAAAATTTAAAAAAGGAATAAAAGGTGAACATGGAAAAGACGACAGAGCGGTACCTTACAGCATGATTACCGTAGCCAAAGACAAAAAAGATAGAATAAGTGTAGCAGGGGAAATGTCGTATTTCTCTTTGCTGTACTTACTTATATGGTACTAATGACAGCTGAGGGACGGAAAGGGCTGCCGGTTTCTGTTATCCGTGCTTACAGAGCGTGGGACGAATGATGTATTCTGCTATGCTGTATCGATTGACACAAATAATCGTTTCTTAGTACACTACGGGCAGGAAAGAAATGGCAAGTTGTTTTGAAAAGAGGGATGCATTATGGCAGAGGTATATACATTCCGGGTAAGACTTTGTGAATTGAAAAATGTTATATGGAGGGATATAGAGATCACGTCCGTCTCCTCCGTCGCGAAACTTGGATATGCTGTATTGGCCGCATTTGATAGCACGGCAAGCCATTTGTTTAATATACGGTTCAAAGGCAGACGTTATGAAATCATGTTTGACGAGGATGATTTTTTCGGTGAGCCCGTTTTTGATCCTGTCCATACGAAACTTTCCGCGCTGAAGCTTAAGGCGGGAAACCGGCTGAGTATGGAATATGATTATGGTGCAGGCTGGGAATTGGAAATAAAATTATTATCCATTACTGGAATGGAACGGGGCAGAGGGAGACATTATCCGTATGTTGCCGGCGGAAAGGGAAAAGGCATTATTGAAGATACTTCCCCTTATGAACTGGCTGAAATCATTGAGAAAACAAATAAAGACGGGACTCTGCCCAAAATCACGGATGGATATTCGGGAGAAGAAACTGTATGGGATTACAGGGATTTTGACCTGGCATACTGCAATATGTTTTTTAAAAATGATGTATTGGGAATACAGACTGCATACGAAATGTATGAATAAAGCCGAGATGAAATCATAAGGGCAGACTTGTCTTCGTGCTTTAGGAAGCAGAAAGGGCAGAACCGTTTTTGATGGCGCTGCCTTTTTTATTGCCCGGAAATTATAACAAAACCTGCTTCTGCGAAAGAAAAGGCTGTTCATTTTGCGAAAGGATTTTGCTGCTTGCGGTATATTTCTTCTATATCATGGCAAAAGACAATACGGCAGGAGTTGCCGCGGCGGGGGAAGTCTGATACGATGGAAAAATGAAAGCGAGGAGTTATGAGGACATATTATGATATCGGACTGAATTTATTTACCCGTTCTTTTCCTGATCCGGAGCGGATCATCGCGGACGCGGAAGCGGCGGGGATCTGCTGCATTCTTACGGGATCGGAAGCGCGGGAGAATGAGCTTGTGAATGAGTTCGTGAAAACCCATGATGTTTACGGCACGGCGGGTATCCATCCCCATGCTGCTGATGGTGCCGCAGATAAGGATCTGGAACGGATCGAGGAAATCATTCTTTCCAATCCGAAGATCGTGGCGGTGGGGGAATGCGGACTGGATTATGACCGGATGTATTCGACGAAGGAAAACCAGCTTTATTATTTCAAAAAGCTGATTGCTCTCGGCGAGAAACTGAAGAAGCCGCTGTTCCTCCATGAGCGGGACGCGGAGGAAGATTTCATTTCCTGCTTTGACGGGCATGAAGACATATGCAGGCGTTCGGTGGTGCATTGCTACACGGGAAATAAAGAGACGGCGGAGACGCTTTTGGACATGGGGTTTTCTATCGGGATCACCGGATGGATCTGTGATGAGCGCCGGGCGGAGGCATTGCGGGAAGCGGTGAAAATCATTCCCCCGGACTGCATTCTTTTGGAAACGGATGCGCCCTACCTCACCCCGCGGGGGATTCCCGGCCTTAAGCGGACGAATGTGCCTCAGAATATCGTATATGTTGCCCGGACCCTTGCCCGCTACATGGGGGTCAGCGAAGAGGACGTGATCCGTCACGCGAAAATAAATACGGAGCGGATTTTTGGGTTATAGAGCTGTTTCTGTGAGAAGGGGCGCAGGAAAGATTGCAGAAAAGGTTTAAGAAAAATACAGAGAGAGAGCAGCACAGGCCGAAGGGAAATTATGGACAAAATAGCGGTTTATATACATGGAAAAGATGGCAATGTAAATGAAGCGGAGCATTATAAACCTCTGTTTCCCCAATATGACGTAAAAGGCTTCGATTACAAAGCGCAGACACCTTGGGAGGCAAAGAAAGAATTTCCGTCCGCTATCCGTTCTCTGTGTAAGGAATATGAGTCGGTGACTCTGATTGCAAACAGCATAGGGGCGTACTTCGCGCTGCATTCGTTAGCCGGACAGCGGATCGAAAAAGCATTTCTGATTTCCCCGATTGTTGACATGGAAGAACTGATTATACAGATGATGGCACAGGCGGGCATAACAGAGGGTGAATTGGAAAAGAGAAAAGAGATCTATACATCCTGTGGGGAAAAAATATCGTGGGAGTACCTGTGTTATGTCAGAAAGAATCCTCTTGCCTGGAATATTCCTACCGAAGTGTTGTATGGGGAGAGCGACCATATGACGTCCTGCGGAACGATATCCGCATTTGTGAAGTTGACCGGCGCGGGGTTGACGGTGATGAAAGGCGGCGAGCATTGGTTTCATACAAAGGAGCAGATGGCATTTCTTGATGCATGGATTAAACGGTCGCAGTGATGGAATTTATAGGAGGTACACTGATGGAAATTTTACTTATGTCGTATTTAGCCGGAACCAAGGCGATTGTTGAGAAATATCTTTCAAAAATGACTGATAAGAAGATAACGTTCATACCTACTGCCGGAAATGTTGAGGAATATACTGGGTTTATCGATGAAGGTGTCGGTATGCTGAAAGAATTAGGCTATGAAATAGAGATTGTCGATATCGCAAAATATGAAGAAGAGATCCTGAAGGATAAATTTTTAAAAGCGGAATGTATATGTATATCGGGAGGCAATACCTTTTATTTACTGCAGGAATTAAAAAGAAAGAATCTTACAGAGCTTTTATCGGACAGGATTAAAGAAGGCATGTTCTATATGGGTGAATCGGCAGGAGCGATGATTATGTCGAAGGATATCGCATATAGCCAGATCATGGATGATAAAAATGTCGCGACAGAATTAAAAGATTACTTCGGATTAAATGTATTTAAATACTATATTCTGCCGCATATTGGAGAATATCCTTTTGAGGAAACTGCGCAGGAAACCTTGGATTTTTATAAGGATAAGATAGATTTGATACCGATAAACAATAGGGAGGCGGTATTAGTGAAGGATAATGGATATAAAATATTAAAAGAAATGGAAAATGAATAGGACGGTTTTGTCTGTTCAATTGAAACAATGAAAAAATCTGTTCAGCTATTCACAAAACGGTAAATCGAAAAGGTTTACTGTTTTTTGTTGCCTGCCGTATCGCATATTTCTCTTGGGAAAAATTTTTTTACAAAAGCATATCGAATGACTTGAATATTTCGATATGCCCTGTTATAATAAAGATACAAAATCGGATGAGCCGAAGAATACTGTGTGAATCTATGTCAGGTGATGTCTTTGGTTAGGATGACTTTGAATGAACTCTCGGACCTCCGGCCAATCGTAAAAAACTCCGGGAAGACAATCTTTTGTTTCACAGTTTTTTTGAAAGGTGGTTTATTTATGGCAAACATTCAGAAACAGTATGATCTTTTCATTGACGGCAAATTTGTACCCGCCTCTGACGGCAAAACTTTTGAAGCCCACAATCCCGCCAATGGTGAAGTTTTAGCTTCTTTTGCGGAAGCGACCAGGAAAGATGTGGATCTGGCGGTGAAAGCTGCCCGGCGCGCCTTGAAATCCTGGCGCAAGACTTCTCCTATTGAAAGACAGAATTATCTCCTGAAGATTGCGGATATTATTGATCAGAATGCTGAGCATCTGGCTCTTGTCGAAACGCTGGACAATGGTAAGCCGATTCGTGAAACCAGTGCGGTGGATATTCCTATGGGGGCTGACCATTTCCGTTATTTCGCAGGCTGTATCCGTGCGCAGGAAGGCACGGCGACGATGCTTGACGACAATACGATGTCTCTTGTGATTCATGAACCGATCGGTGTGGTCGGACAGATTATTCCCTGGAATTTCCCATTCCTTATGGCCTGCTGGAAGCTTGCTCCGGCGCTGGCGGCAGGCGATACGATCGTTATCAAGCCGTCTTCCCATACGTCTCTGTCTCTCATGGAACTTGTCAGGCTGATTGCCGATGTGCTGCCGGCAGGCGTGCTGAACGTGATTACCGGTGCCGGATCTAAATCCGGGCAGTGGATTCTTGATCATCCTGATTTCGACAAGCTGGCATTCACAGGCTCTACTGAAATCGGCCGCAGCGTATACCAGGCAGCTGTAGACAAACTGATTCCTGTCACTTTGGAACTTGGCGGCAAATCGGCCAACATGATTTTTGACGACTGCGATCTGGAGCAGGCGGTGGAAGGTGTGGCGACAGGCATCCTCTTCAATCAGGGACAGGTCTGCTGCGCCGGTTCCCGCGTATTTGTGCAGGAAGGCATCTTTGATAAGTTTATCGCTAAGCTGAAGGCAACTTTTGAAGGCGTCAAAGTGGGCGACCCGACAGATTCGTCTACCCAGCTGGGGGCGCAGATTTATAAGAGCCAGCAGGAAAAGGTGCTGAAATATATTAAGATCGGTCTGGAAGAAGGCGGCGAGCTGGTGACCGGCGGCGAACGCTACACGGAAAACGGATGCGACAAGGGCTTCTTCATGAAACCGACCATTCTCATTTCGAAGACAAACGCGGCACGCGTATGCCAGGAAGAAATCTTCGGGCCGGTCGTTGTGGTGCAGAAGTTCAAAACGGTTGATGAAGTCATCGAACTGGCGAACGACAGCGTGTACGGTCTGGGCGGAGGCGTTTTCACGAGCAGCCTGAATACGGCCATGAAGGTCAGCCGCGGCGTACAGACGGGCCGTGTCTGGGTCAATACGTACAACGCGATTCCCGCGGGCGCTCCCTTCGGCGGCTACAAGCAGTCCGGCATCGGCCGTGAAACACACAAGGTCATGCTGGAGCATTACAGCCAGACGAAGAACATCATGATCAATTTGAAAGAGGGCACCACGGGCCTCTATGATGTGAAATAAGGCAGGAAAATAAAAAAGACGCGGCGGCGTCTTTTTTATTTCTCCGGCGGAAGCCGGAAATGATGTTTTGGCTGTAGTTTTTATTTCTTCTGAAGAATCTTGATGATTTCCCCGATGTAGGCGCTGTGGTTATTGCCGGCGCGGCGCCCTGTGTTCCATTCATCATACGCGCTTTTATCGGTATAATGGTCCGGCGTCATTTCGGCGGTATAAATTTTTTTGCATACGAAGATGAGATCTGCTTCTTCAATGCCTGCCGCGTCGCCGATGGCAAGAGGGTGGAGTCCGGAGCCTTCATACTTGTTTTCATCCTGGCCGGAGTGGCTGCCCATGTAGCTCATCTGCGGTTTATGTTTCTCCGGGAGGAATGACAGGGTGAAATAATCCTGGCTGTCGAGAATCGTTTTGGTGAAACGGCTCTGTCGGATGTAGATGGTGGCGGTTTTCTTTCTCCACATGACGCCGAAGCCGCCCCAGGTGACGAGAAGCGTATTGCATTTCTCTATATTTCCTGCGGTCACAAGGACGTACCTGCTCCATGAGGTAAAGGGATTGATGTTTATTTCTTCCGGGGTGATTTCTGTAAAAGCCATCACAAGCCTCCTTTTATAAATGATTTGTAATTAATTATAAACAGTATAACAAATCCGTGAGAATCAGGCGAGGAGGAAGAGGAGCGGGGAAAGCGGCGCGGCAGCCATTTGACATTCGGGAATGCATTGGATATAACTGTATATCTGTCTCTTATACACATCTCCGAGCCCACGAGACCGT
>ERZ1027247.629-NODE-629-length-12682-cov-7.051081_pt1 | contig 12682 bp, 12 predicted proteins | sample MGYA00519262_ERZ1027247 | MGnify/ENA primary metagenome ERZ1027247 (study PRJEB26926, sample SAMN06164776) | human gut metagenome | biome: ENVO:00009003; feature: ENVO:2100002; material: ENVO:00002003 | host: Homo sapiens | place: USA | collected 2012 ... | reverse complement strand
CACCGTCTAATTCGTCGGCAGCGTCAGATGTGTATAAGAGACAGTCGTACCGGTTCGTATGGGGCAGCCGGGTCTGTGCTTTTTGCACTGCTTCTGCCTTACGATAGATCATTGGAGCCCGCCGGTGCAGCCCCGCTGCACCAGATCAAATACAGAAGGAAGGTTATGCATCATGCCTGAAAAGAAAGTTTCTACTCCCGCAGCCGATGCTCCGGCTGCCGAGGGCAAGACCCGCAAATCCACCAAGGCTCCCGCCCGCCGCGGCCGCCCGCCGCTGGCACCCGAGCTGTATGTAGAGATGGGCGGTGAGCAGTACAACATCACCGACATCATTGACCGTGCCAAGGCAGACTACCGCACCACCCACAAGGTCGGCGTACAGTCCTGCAAGGTATACGTCAAGCCCGAGGAAGGCGCAGCCTACTACGTCATCAATAAGTTTTCCGGCAAGCTGGAACTGTAACTTTTACAGGGCCGCAGACAGCACCGCACTGCTGCCGCGCCCGCCATTCCCACAATACGGCTCCACCAACAAAAAAAGACACCGCACAGCTGTGCGGTGTCTTTTTTGCATAGGTAGCGGCTCAGAACCCCAGCATCCGCCAAAGGGTCTTACGCTCCTCGGTCGGTGTCGGGTCCGGGATCTCGAACACATAGCGCTCGGTGGCGTTGATAACGGTGGTGTTGCCGCGGGTGCATACCCGGGGCAGCTTTGCATCGTAATTCAGGTGTACGTGCCCGTGGATGAACCATTTAGGCTGGTACTCGTCCAAAATCTCGTTGAAGCACTCAAAGCCCCTGTGGGCACAGTCGTCCCCATCGTTCAGTCCCTTGGCCGGGGCGTGGGTCAGCAGCAGGTCGATGCCGCCCCTTTTGTGCGCCTGATGCTTCAGCTTGTGCACACGGCGGCGCATGGCTTTCTCGGTGTACTGGTAGGTATCCTCTTTATTATAGCGCTGACAGCCCCCCAGCCCCATGATGCGCAGCCCCTTCCATGTGTACACCTGATCGTCCACGCAGATGCAGCCGCCGGGTTCCCCCTGAGTCTGGTAGCTGCCATCGTGGTTGCCGTGCACATACAGGATGGGTGCAGCGGTAAAGTTTGTGAGATATTCCAGATACTTTTTGGGCAGATCCCCGCAGGAGAGGATCAGGTCGATGCCTTCCAGCCGGGCGCGGGTGTCATAGTCCCACAGCGCCTTGGACGGAACATCTGAGATGGCAAGAATCTTCACGTTCGTATGCTCCATTCTGTTTCCGGTCAGGCCGGCTCATTTCTCCAGACCCTTTACGTTGTCCAGTCCGTTGATCGCCAGCACGGTACGAGTCTTGACGTCCAATTCATCGTAATGGGGCAGCTTGCCGTGTACACAGGCATCCAGCCAATCCATCTCCATCAGCTCTTTGGGGCTGTAAACTCTATTCTCCGGGGAGTGCAGGTTGTCCTCGTTATCATACAGCTTTTCCGGGAAGATGTGCACATTATCCGAGCCCTGCAGCGTTTCCAGCAGATCCAGCAGCTGCCGCGTACCGCTGGGCAGCGCTTCCTGATACTCCAGATCCTCTGCGCCGCTGCGCAGACCCCACCAGTAGTTCACTGCGCGGGTGGTGGCTGCGTTGTCCCAGCTGCCGTCAAAAATGGAGCGCACGATCTGCACATAAAAGGTATCCCACCGCCAGATCGGCAGACCCAGCGGCTGTAAGCTGCCGTCCGGCAGTTTGCGGCACAGGCCGTAGTCCCGGTTGGTGTCGGCAGGCTCCCGACTGTCCCGGGCGTAGACCATGTCGATCTCCGGGCAGTCGGTAAAATCCAGCGGATGGGCGGTATCGGGCTGGCAGGCCCAGCGCAGCCAGATGCGTCCCGCCGGGCGCACGCTCTTCAGCCCCTGCGCAAAGGCGTTGATTGCAGCGGGCACGCCGTACACGGGGTTTGCCGCCACATAGCCGATGTGCCCGGTCTTGGTCATGATACCGGCCAGCATGCCCAGCAGATAGGTCACCTCATAGGTGCGGGGGTAGTAAGTGCGCACCAGCGGGTGCGGCGCGTTCAGCGAGCAGTTCAGGATGCGGGTCTTGGGGTGCTGCGCCGCCACCTTCAAGCAGGCGTTGTACATCCGCACGCTGGTGGCGAACACCACGTCCGCATTGTTGTGGGCTACCTCCTCCAATATCTGCTCCGCGTCCACCTCCGGGTTCACATCCTCGTAGCAGCTGATATACACCTTGTCCGGGAAGACCTTGGCCAGCGCATCGCGCCCCTCGTCATGCGCACGCACCCATGCGCTGATCTTGGCGTTGTACTCGTGGAGGAACACCACCCGCAGCTCGCTGGGCTGCTTGCTGGGGCTGAAGATATTCAGCTTGGACAGCAGCGGCTCTGCGGGGCTCTTGGGCGGTTCCAGCGAAAGCTCCACGCCGTGGGGCTCGGTGAGCACCTTCACCTCGTTCCACAGCTTTTCCAGGTTCTGCCGTACCTGCGCCGGGGTGGCGTCGTAGGTGTCAGAGTAGCGGTACACCGACAGGTACACCAGCAGCGCATCACCGGTGGTCAGCCCCAGGGATCTGCCGCCCAAGGCTTCGAACTGCTGGTGGAACATGGTGTAGAAGGCGGCAAAGTTCAGCCGGTCATCCTCCGACCATGCCTCGCCGCTGGCCTTGCACACCAGCGTCTGCAGCTTGTTATAGCCGCCCAGCTTGGAAAAATGCACATAGTTCACTTTGGACAGCTTATAGAAATCCAGAAACTCGTAGTAGATCTTATTTTCCAGATCCTCGGTGCGGGCGGGGATGAGCCGGGTGACCGTGCCCGGGATCTTGACGGCGCCGTAATACTTGAGCACCGAGACCCGCTTGTTGCCCTCCTGCACATAGAACCGGTTCATGTACTCAAAGGCGATGATGGGAGTATGGATGCCCTCTTCCAAGTGCGCGTCACACAGGTTCGACCACTTGACAGCAAACTCGGTGTCCGGCTCCAGCAGGGGCATAAAATCATACGAAAAAGCGGTGTGCCGTCCGCTGGTCTTGGTGCCCACAAGGCTGTCCGACGGAATCTCCACCAGCCCCAGCGGCTCCTGCGCCACGATATCCACGCCCTTGAGCACATCGTCCAGAACAGCCAGATAGGGTGACTGGCCGCGGGATATGCGGGCACGATAGGCGCGCTGCCCTGCGCGCAGTGCACTTTTATAATCTTCCAGCATAAGAACTCCTTTTTTCTGTAAGCGAAGCGCGGTGCCGCAGTCCCCCTGCCGCACCGGAACATCCCCAGTATACCACAAAAACAGAAATAAGGCAGTATTTTAGGGCTAAAACGGTTGATTTTCCCGGTGGTTTCAGGTACGATAAGAATGATATTCAAAACCGACAGGAGTTTACGATCATGCAGACCATTTCTCTGCCCGTGCTCGAGGCGGGCGAATACGCCGGCGGCATCTGGTATTACGAGCCCCACACCTACCAAAGCTACCGTTACGTTCTGGGGCGGGTGGGCAAGCACCCGCTGGTGTGCATCGGCATCAATCCCAGTACCGCCCAGCCCGGTGCTCTGGACCCCACCTTAAAAAGTGTGGAGCGGCTGGCCGCCGCCAACGGCTTTGACAGCTGGATCATGTTCAACGTCTACCCCCAGCGCGCCACCGACCCCAACGATATGGACAAAGTACCCGACCGCGCCCTGTGCGATGAAAACCTGCGCTGGCTGCAGGCCGTGCTGGCCCAGACCGAGCCCACCATGTGGGCAGCATGGGGCACCCTGATCGAAAAGCGTGACTACCTGCCCGGTCTGATGCGGGAGATGGTAGCCCTGACGCGGGAGCGGGAGATCCCGTGGGTCACCTTTGGCAAGCGCAGCAAAAAGGGACACCCGCACCACCCGCTGTATCTGCGCAAGGATTCCACCCCGGAACCCTTTGATGTGGAAAACTATCTGGACACCTGCTTCTGATGTCCGCCCCGACAGGAGGAGAGCTGCTTTGACCGCAGAACAGTATAAGCCCATCTATCACTGGTTCAGCAACCACCCGGCCGTAAAGCGTCTGGTCGTTTTTCTGGACCGGTGGCTGCCGCTGGTGCCCTTTGTGTGCTATCCGGTGCTGCTGTGCCTGCTGAATGTCCGGCTCTCGCGGCTGTTCCTCACCCAGAAGCAGGCCGCGCTGGACTTTATGGTGCTCATCGCCCGCTCCGTCTTTGTGCCGGGGCTGGTGTTCTGGGGCGGCACGCTGCTGCGCAGTCGGCTGCACTTCCCCCGCCCCTACGAGCAGCCCGGCTTTACCCCGCTGGTAGCAAAGGAGAGCCGTGGACACTCCATGCCCTCCCGCCACGCGCTGAGCGCCGCCGTGCTGGCGGCGGTGTGGCTGTATTTCTACCCCGCTGCGGGCTGCGTGATGGTAGGCGTTGCCCTGCTCATCTGCTGCCTGCGGGTGCTCACCGGGGTGCATCATGTGCGGGACGTGGTGTGCGGCTTTGCACTGGGCTTTGCGCTGGGCGCCGCCGGGATGTGGCTGCTGTAAGGCCGTTTTGTGCACGCCGGAGCGTCTGTTTTTGTCCACAGCGCAAAAAACTTGAAACTTTTTTCAGATTTTCCTTGACAGAATGCGATGGGTATGGTATTATTTCTCTCGCAGCCTGTGCCGACACAGAACTGCCGCCATAATGGAACCCATTGGGATAACAACGTGCGCCCGTAGCTCAGGTGGATAGAGCAACTGCCTTCTAAGCAGTGGGCCGGGGGTTCGAGTCCCTTCGGGCGCATCTATGTGGTGCCCATAGCGTAGTCGGTTAACGCGCCAGATTGTGGATCTGGAGACCGTGGGTTCGAGTCCCACTGGGCACCCCACCAAAAAGTCCGCTGTTCAAAACAGCGGACTTTTTCTTTTTGGCAGGATACTACAAAAAGTACGGCACCCCGGCAAAGCAGCTGCTTTGCCGGGGTGCCTTTTCTCTTATTTATTCATCTCCTGTATGATCTTTGCGATCTGGGCGGGGGTATAGCCCTCCTGCCGCAGGGCGGAGGTGATGGCTACATCGTTCTTGCCCTGACTGCGCAGCAGCGCTGCCGTGTAGGGTACTCCGGCGCTGATAGTGCTGTGGCTGCCGCCGGAGGCAGAGCCGCTGCTGCCGGTGGCCTTTCCGCTGCCGGAGCTTCCGGACTTTGTGCCCGCAGCCGCTGCCTTGCTGGCGGCCCGTGCGGCCTTCTGCTGGGCGTTAGCCTGCTTCAGTGCCCACTCGCCCTTGGCAATGTTCAGCTTCTGACTGGTCACGTTGTTGTTAAAGGCCTGCTGCTTCAGCGCATCCTGATAGGCGCGCTCGCTGGCGGTGTTGTCGTACTGCTGCTGGGTCAGTGCGTCCTGCCGCTGCTTTTCCTGCATCTGCTGGCTCCACTGGGTATCGGCGCGCTCGGCCTCGTAGGCGCGGTTGCCGGAGTAGATGTTGTACCCGGTGTTCAGCAGGCTGCCCGCCAACGTGCCCAGACCGGTGGTGCCGGTAATGGCCAGCTGCACCACGTCCCCGATGACGCCCAACACCGTCATGATGTTATTGAAAGTCTGCTGGCGCTGGCTGATTTCCGCCTGCTCCTGCGCGGTGTAGTAGCCGTGCAGGGTGTCCAGCCGGTTCAGGTGCTCCTGATACTGGCAGTAGTCCTTGGCATAGGCGTCGTTGTAAGCCTCGCCTTTCTGCTGCAATTGGGTGTAGTAGTCCTGCAGCTGACGGTCGTACAGGGTCTGAGCATTCTGCTCCTGTCCGTTCAGCTGGTCCAGCCGGTTCACCAGTTCTTCGCCGCCGCTCTGGTAGGTATCCAGCGCCAGATTGTACAGGGTGGGGATGGCGCTGGCCAGCCCTCCGATCTGCTGCTGATAGGCCTGCTGCGCCGCACTGGTGGCATAGCTGGAGCCGTAACCGCCGGTCAGAGCAGCGGCCTGCGCCGCCGCGTCCGCGCTGGCGTTGTGGGCGTTCTGGGTATACAGCTGTTCGTACTGGCGGTAAAGCGGGTCGCGGGTGTAGCTGTACTGAAAATTCTCCCGTTCCAGCAGCTGCCCCAGCAGGCTGTTGATCTTATCCTGATAGCTGCTCTGGTAGTCTGCGGGGCGGTTCTGCTGCCACTGCTTCAGGGCGTCGGCCGCATCGGTCACCTGCTGACCGGGGCGGTAGCTGACGTTTGCCATGGCCTTTTCCACATCGGCGCGGCTGTTCAGCCCCTCGGCGCTGTAAGTGGACTGCGCAGCGGGCTGTGCCTGCGTTTGCACCTCCGGCTGCAGCAGTTCCTCCTTCTTTTTGGATGCCATATAATTCTCCTTTCGTTCTTATAATCCCTGCAGCTTGCTGCGCAGGGTGTCGGACATATTTTCCGTATCCAGATTGGTCAGTACATACTGCAGCTGCTCCTGCATCTGGTACAGATAGCTGCGCAGTGCCCGGGCATCCTCCGGGTCCATGTTATCGCTGAACTTGGGCAGGCCCAGCTTGCTCAGGCCGTTCATGCTTGCCATGAGGCATCCTCCTCCCATAATTTTCCCTTTGCCGGGGCGATGGTGCGCACAAGTCCGCGCAGGGTGATCTGCCCTTTGCCGCGCAGCCGCAGCCGCAGCGACCCGCACCGCCGGGGCACAAAGGGCAGGTCATAGCTGCGGCGGCTGCCTTGGGCGGCAAGGGAGGCCACTGTCTCCCACGCGCCGCCGTCATAGCTCACCGCCACTTCTACTGTGCTGGTGCACTCAGCGTCCAGCCGCAAAGTCAGCCGGGAGAGATACCGCTGCTCGGTGCCGTCCAGCCCCACATCGCCGGTGACCAGCTCAAAGGGGATGTCCGTTTCCACGCCGTCGGTGGTTTGCCAGTCCGGCTCGCGGGTGGGGTCTGCTGCCCACAGCGCCTGTCCGTCCCACAGATAAAGCTGCCCGCCGGTGCTGGTCATATCGCAGGAGCAGACATCCTCCTCGCTCCACAGCCCCTTCTCGGTATCATAGACCAGCAGCCGGGCATTCTCCCGGGAGATGTGCAGGTAGTACCGGCCATCCAGCGCGCCGCCCACGGCGCTTTGCACGTTGGAAAGCTTTGCAGCGTCCAGCGCACCGGACACCTTGGTGGGCAGACTGCCGTCCCACGCCATAACACCGTCCGGCGAGAGATAATACAACGTCTCGTTCAGCACGCACAGGCTGCGGGCGGCGTTTTTGGCTACGCCCCGGCAGCGCAGGCTGGAAAGCTGAAAATCCGAAGGCTTGGAGCCATACAGCTTGTGCAGGGTGTTCTCCTTGAAGAACAGCGCATAGCCCATGCAGGAGGCTGCCCCGGTAAAGGCACCGTCGCTGCCCACGGTGACGGCGTAGCTGTCTGCGGCGATGCCCCGGTAGCTGAACCAGTTGGTGGGGTCGCCCAGCTTGCAGCCATAGATAACGTTCTCCCTGCTGTTGCAGCCCCACACCCGGTTGTCGCACTCGGTCACAAAATCCAGTTCCGGCACCCGGCGCTCCATGGATACCGTCTGGGCGGCTTCCACGCTGCGGTGCTGTTTGCCGTCCATGCTCTGCCACTGGGCGGCGGCGGCGTTCTGCACCAGTGTACCGTAGAAATACTCGCCCTGCGGGGTGCAGCGCACCCGCAGCCAGTCCTCGCCCACGTCATACACGATTTGGTCTCCATTCAGCTCCGGGCTCTGCCCTGCCGCTTCGGCGGCTGCGCCCTGCACGGTCACGGTGTCCCACTGCCGGAACAGCTTGCCCAGCCCTGCCGCCGTGATGCGGCAGTATTCCAGCGGGATGGCCGCCCAGCTGCCGGAGTTTTTGCTGTACATCTCCAGCGTGCTGTCGTACCGCCACGGATGGTCGGCATCCTCTACCTTTAAAAACAGCTGTCCGTCTGCGGGTTCGGCGGGCTCCTCCCGGCCAAAGGCCTCCACCTGATAGGTCTTGCCTGCGGCATCACAGGGGGCAAAGGTCACGCTTTTGCCCGCTGCCGTCCACAGTGCCCCCAGTGCGGCAACGCTGCCGTCTGCCGTATCAAAGGCCAGCTTGTCCGGGAAGATCAGAATCTTTGTGCCGATGCCAACCAGCGCCTTGCGGCCGTCGGTCACGGCGTCCAGCTTCGCCACCGCCAGGGCGGCGGCATCGTCCGGGGTATAGGTGATATCCCGCCCGCAGACGGTCAGCAGACCGTTCAGGTGGTACATCCCGTTCAGTCCGGTCAGCGCCCGCAGTTTGCGGCGGGGCGTGCGGGTGCTCAGTGCGGGAAAATCCCGGGTGGAAAAGTTCACTCCGGCGCTGTACTCTGCTTCCGAGCAGCCGTAGGTCTCGTTCAGGCCGCCAAAGGCCCGCAGCAGCTGCCGGGTGTTGGCAAGCCGTATTCTGTCTGCCAGTACCATCACCTCACCTCCTTACCAGCGCCACTGCGCCCGGCTGCGGGGCGGGTAGTTCTGCCGCAGCCAGACCGCCAACTCTGCGTACAGGGCGTTGTACTGTGCCTGCTCCCCGGCGTAGCGGTCGGTCTCGCCCAAGGCGGCATCCATCTGCGCACACAGCAGGTGCGGGTACAGGGCATCAAAGGGCGGCGGTGCCAGCAGCGTCTGGTCGTCCTGCACCGGCTGCTCCCACGGACGGTCTGCGCCCACGGCGTCAAACGCCCCGGCGGCGGCGCGGTCAAACAGCTTTGTGCGCAGCAGGGCGTCCGCCTCCCGCAGCCATTGCAGCCGGGTCTCGGTTTCAATGCGGCAGTTTGGGCGCAGCTGTTCGGCACACTCCAAAGCCTCTCCTATGGTCATCTCATCACATCCTTTTTATAAAAAGCCCGGCCGGGGGCATTTCTCCCAGCCGGGCAGCGTTTATTTTACTGCGCCGCGTTCTCCGCAGCGGCAATGCGGGCAGCGGTCAGTTCGTCCTGACGCTGGCTGTGCTCCAGCACCTCGGCCACAGCGGGCGGCACCTCCACTTCCACGCCACGGCGGATCTTGTAGTTCACGCCGTTGACACTGACGAACAGATCGCCCTTGTAGCGGCTGTTGTCCTTGAACAGCCGGATGCGCACATTCTTTTCAGCCATAGGCACCTCCTTAGTTGGCGGCAGCGGTGGCAGAGTAGCTGGACACGCTCTCGATGCGCACCATGTACTGTTCCACCAGACGCTCGGCGGCGCGCATCCCCTTCCAGCCCACAGAGGCGCGCTGGTTCAGCGGGTCGTCACCGTAGCCCAGCTGCTTGACGATGTGCTCAAGGCCGCCGCCCTCCAGCTCGGTCACGCCGTAGGCGTGGGCACCCAGCACCAGCGTGCCGAACACCGCAAGACCCGCCGGGCAGGTGTCGTCCTTCCAGATCTTGGCCTCGCTGGTCTCGATAAAGCGGATGTTGCCCAGCTTGCCGATCTCGCCGCGGAACATGGTGTCGGGGTCGGCGTACTTGTGCACCTCCATGAACTCCTTGCAGGTCTTGAGGTCATAGGCCGCATAGGGGTGGATAATGGCAACGTAGCTGTCGCCGATGGGGTCGGCGTTCATTGCGCCCAGCTGCGCCGCTGCCTGAAAGAACAGCTTCGGGGTCAGGGTGCAGCTCTTGTCCAGCGCCTTGCGGCTGGTAACGGCGGTCTCGGCACCGTCTGCGCCCAGCTTCGGGGCGTAGATGACGTTGGTGCCGCCCGCCAGCACATCGCGGGTGATGCTGTCCATGGTGCGGCCGGCCTGACTTGCCAGCACACGGGTAGCCTGCACCACGTTGTTGTCGATGGCAGTCATCTGCAGCACATCGGTCAGCGGGGTCCAGCCGCCGTACTGGTGCAGGTCGCTGGTGATGCTGGTCACGTTCAGGGCCTGACCATTGGGGGTAACACCCTCGGTCAGCGGGGTGCTGGCCTTGGGCAGGCTGTCGTACTTGCGGAACTCGATGGTCTTACCGCCGTTCTGGGGCACAGGGTAGTAATCCGCAAACTGGTCGTGCACAAGGCGCGGCTCTGCCTGATCGATCAGGCGCTTCTCGTAAAAGGTCTTCATCTCCACCGACATGGTGCCGGTGGTGTTGGTCTGCGCGTCCGCAAACAGCTGGATGTTAAAATTCATCATGCTTTTTTCCTTTCTCCTGTCAGATTAAAGTTCGATCTGTGCACCGTGCAGCACACGGCGCTCCAAGGCTTCCCGCTGGGCGCGGGTCATGGCGGCTACGTCCGGCCGTACCGAGGCGGCAGCGCCGGGGCGCAGGCCGTTTTCCAGCGGACGCGCAGCGCGCTGCTGCACCCGCTCCACTACCCCCTGCTCCACGATCTGTGCCGTGGTGCACAGGGCATCCTCGTAGTGGGCAAGGCGGTAGGCGTCCTGCACCCGCATGCCGGGCAGCTGCATCAGGCGGCGCATTTCCGGGTTCTTCAGCTCTGCCTTCAGGTCAAAGCCCGGCTGGCTGCGGCGCATGGCGGCTTCCTCTGCCGCCCAGCGGGCGTGCAGGCTGCGCACCGTGTTCTGCACCGGCAGCGGCAGAGGCGGCAGCATCGGGCGCTCAGTCTGTGCGGGTGTTTCCGGCTGCGGCTCCGGCTCTGCCGGGGTCTGCTGAGGCGCTTCCGGCTGCGCGGCTGGGGCTTCCGGCTTCAGGGTACCCGCAGCCACTGCCTGCCGGCTCTGCTCCGGGCTCAGCGCGGGGGCGGCTTCTCCCTCCGCAAACAGCTGCAAGTCCATCATGCTCTGCTGTCCGCTGCGGCTCACATCCGCAAAGCGCAGATTGTCCGGGTAGCGCTCTGCCAGCAGGGTAAAGCCTGCCTTGGCCAGTTCAAATGCGCCCTGCACCCACGGCGCTACCGGGGCCTGTGCTGCCACGGCAAGGCGCGGACCCTCCGGCTCGTCCCAGGCATCGCTGCGGGCGCTCTCCTCCCCTGCCAGCAGGTACACCAGCGCCTGCATCAGGGTGCTTGCGCCAGCGCATACGATATCCTGCCCGGCGGGCGCGTAGCCCGCGTGACCTGCGGCTTCCAGCCGCAGGCTCAGCCCCTTGGGGCCGTCCAGCTCGCTGTAACATACCTTGATCATCTCACTTCACCTCCTTTCCGTTCCAGTTCATGGCGCGGGCAGCCGCCGCCACCGGCAGCTGTGCCGTCAGACTGGCGGTGTCCTGCGCCGTTTGGGTGCCGCTGGGCTGCTGCGCAAGAGCGGCGGTCAGTCTTGCCATCTGCCCCTGCAGCTGCACCAGCTGCTGCGCCAGCGTGCCGTTCTGCCGCACCCGGGCGCGCACCTTTTCCACCCCTTCAAAGTCCATCATTTCCAGCGCCGCAAGGGCAGCATCCGCGTTGGCAGGGTCGAAGAAGCCCAGCTTGTAGCACTCCTTGGCGGTCTCGTTCTGAGACAGGCGGCTGAAGGTGCTCTTTTTGGCGGCGCTGACCACGATATCAAAGACAGGCTCCCGGCTGCCCAGCTCCACCCCGCCCACGGCGGGCACGGGCTTTGCGCGCAGTCCCTGCGCCGAGAAGGGCACGAATTCGCTCTCGCCGCGCTGCCCGGTGATGCGGAACACCCGCTGCTCGTCGTAGAACTGCCGCATCAGCTCAATAACGAGGTAGCACTGCCTTGCAAAGGCGCGGTAGGCGCTCTTGAGCATATCCCGGCTCAGCTTGCTGCCTGCCTCCTGCAAGGCAGCGATGGCGCTGGCGGCGGTCACACCGCCGGTGGTGCCGCCCTGCGTCAGGTCGCGGTTACCGCTGATCTCCTTCAGCTCCTCGATGCGGCTGTTGCGGTAGCTCAGGCTGTTGCCCTGCAAGCCCGCCGTCTGCAGCGGACGGAAGCTGTCCTCGTTCAGGCGACCCACAACGTGCACGATGTCCCGGCTCAGGTCGGCAAGCTCCTCCTCGTTCACCCCGGCGGTATCGCTGAGCACATACCGCTGGCGGGAGGCCAGCAGCACGTTCTCATCCATGGCGTGGTTCATCTTATCAATGGCATTCTGGCAGTCCTTCATCACGTCGATGTAGCCGAACCCGGCAGGGGAATCCTCCTCCACGAACAACGGGTCGAACACAAAGGGGTACTTGCCGTGGTCGTACAAGCCGCGCGCCGCCAGCGCCGGGTCGTTCTGGCTGGCATACAGCACCACGCCGTTGCAAAGCTTGCAGTAGTGCAGCCGCAATTTGCCGTTCTCGTCCGGGCGCTTATAGTACCAGTCCACCACCACGCTCTTGTTGGCGGTGGTCTGGCCATCCTCGTGGATGTACCGGGGCACGTCCACCACACCGGCGGTGTGCCCTGCCAGCTGCGGGTACTGCGCGGTCAGCCGGGCGGTGTCCTCTAAGCTGAGGTGGAACAGATCCGGCGAGTCCTGAATATCCTGCACGCCGGGCTCCCAGTAGAGCATGAGCAGGTTGACGCTGCGCACCGCAATGTCGCCCAGCCCGCCGCGCGCCGCCGGGTCCCAGAAGATGCCGGTAACGCCAGTGCCCTGCTTGAGCTTGCGCCACCAGACATCGCTGTACACCTGCTCGTAATCCGCCTGCTCCAGCACCACCGGCAGCACGCTGGAAAGTGCCTGCGCTGTGGCCTGATCGTCTGCCGCCCGGGGCAGCACCATGGGCTCGGGGTAGTTGTCCATGGCATCGGCGTGCTTGTTGGCGATGCTGTTGAACAGCCACCCGCTGGAAGGCTGCGCCTTGCCGGGCATCAGCGGGTCACGGTAGTTTTTCCAGTGTCCCATGCGGAACCACAGTTCGTTGTCCACCAGGCGCCTGTCCAGTG
>ERZ1027247.620-NODE-620-length-12850-cov-9.011567_pt1 | contig 12850 bp, 9 predicted proteins | sample MGYA00519262_ERZ1027247 | MGnify/ENA primary metagenome ERZ1027247 (study PRJEB26926, sample SAMN06164776) | human gut metagenome | biome: ENVO:00009003; feature: ENVO:2100002; material: ENVO:00002003 | host: Homo sapiens | place: USA | collected 2012 ... | reverse complement strand
CGAGATCTAGTACGGTCTCGTGGGCTCGGAGATGTGTATAAGAGACAGCTTTTATCGTTATCATCTAAATCTATTTTATAAAGAAGATTAGCAAACGATATAATCAATGTCTTGAAATCATTACACAATGCTTTATCTGTTTTCCTTCCTTTCCAAGAAATAAACTTTTCAAAATCTTCATTTCCATATTTAGGCTGCAATCCAAGTATTGGATTAACCAATAATTGTGTAGATGACAACATTAGATTAACATACGCCCCAAGTTCATACTGCTGTGCTTCTGTCATTGCATCATAATCTGTGCCAAAACTCTTTACCTTTACAATCGCATCTCTTAACAATTTGCTTTCTTCATCAATTCTTGTAATTCGTTCACTCAATTCAACAACTGCAAGTTTATATGATTTGACATCACGTTTGCTAATCAGTGTAAAAATTTCTTCGATTCTTTTTTTCTTACTTGATGACCGCCAAAACATAATTCCACTCGCTACAAGTGCAACGCCTGCAATAGCCCACCCTACTGGTCCCGCAAGGGTTAGAAAAGCTTCTCCAGCTGCCATTCCACCACCACCTGCTGCAAGTGCTCCACCACCAAGCCAAGCTAAAGCTGCATTTGTTGCAGCCGCCCCGCTTAATGTTGAAATTGCCGTTCCTGTTGAAGCAACTCCAAAAGTAGTTGCAATTCCCATAGCTGCTGTCGGACCCATTGCTGCAACAGCAACACCGGCACTTACTCCGGCTGCTCCTGCTCCTGCATTTTTTACCGCTGCTGCTTTATAATCACTTTCTATTTTCTCAGCTTGTTGTTTCCAATTCAATCTGATTTTTTTTAATTTTTCACACTCTATTTTCTTTTCACTTGGTATATTCCGAATCTCATCAAATAACTTTTGAATGTTATTTAATTCAATGCATAAATTGTTTGAATGTTTTCCAAGTTCTTCAATTTTTTTGTTCGTTTCATTTATCGCTGCTTGTGCTTCGTCTTGTGCTTGCTGTAATTTAGATTTCTTCTTACTCATTTCAATGAACCTCCTCGGAAATAGCAATCTATGTCTGCCTTTGATTTTATTCTTTCATTTTCAGGCACATTTCGTAATTTTGCCAATTCAACTGATTTGTTAAAAGACTCTTTATATGCATTACTTGATTTAAAATCGCTAACAAAAGTCATCAACAATTTATCATCATATGTCTTGGATAGAATTTTCAATCCTTCCATATAATCATCTATAATCACTTTTTCTCTTTTCATGAATATAGCTTCATTATTGGCTTTACTACGCTGTATTCCTCGTTTTGCTTCTCCATAAAGAGAGATTGTCAACCGACCAACACCGACTATATTCAATCGCATAAAGAATTCGACAACATTGAAACTTCCTATTCCTTTTTCAAATCCTCTAATTGTTGCATCGCCAATATCTATTATACAAAATGTCCCATGTGCAACTGTCAGCATACGCTTTACAGTTGCATTCGAAAATGGTTCACACGATTTCCAAAGTAATCCCCAACTCCTATCTTTTTTAGGTACAGATATATAATATCCAATCAGGCGTCTTATTGAATATAACAATCTTACGACCATTTCATTGATAAAAACTGGTATTGCCTGAGTAGTTTGAAATCTTACATCGTATCCCTTTTCAAATAACTTCAAAGCAAGCTCATTTACGGATTTATCAAATTCAGTCACTGGAATATTTAGTTTTGCCTTAATTGCAATTACATCATTACTCCAAGCCCATATTGGAGATGGTATTCCCATTCCTCTGCCTTTACTACTTGACGAACCAGATACATCTGAAATCAAATGACCAATCCAATTTGCAATACCGCAAAATAGTTTACTTGGTATGTTTTTTCCTTGAAGTTCAAATTTCCCATCTGAATTATTTAACGAAATCAATTCTCCATTTGATACGAAATCTGAAGTATTTGTAAACTGATTAAGGATGGAAAAAAACAAACCTAAAAGTGTTGGATTATGTCCCAACGATTTAAAATGATGGTTTGATGGAGTCAAATCAATCAACTCACGAAATATTCCTCCACCAACACTTTGGTCATATGGGATTTTAAATTTCTTCTCCAAAAATTTTATTGCTGATGATAAAGAATTCTTGTCCCCCGTATATCCACATATTTTTGCAAAGTCTATTGTTCTATTTGCAAACCATTTATCTGTTATATCCCCTAATGGTGACTCTCCTGGTTTACCCACAAGAAAAACATCAATTATTCCACATAACGCACCCGAACTTGCAGACAATATATAATCCAACTTATCACATTCTGGAGTCAACAGCCTTATTGTTTCAAGTGTTTCATTAAGCTTATCTTCCAAATCTTTCAGTTCTTTATTTGCATCAATAATTGCATCTGATATTGTGTTTGGAAATATACATCTATCATTTTCTATATTTAATTCAAATAAAACAGCTTTATTATTTTCCAAATCAATTCCCTGTACCTTTCCAAATGAAACATATTTTTCGCATTCTATGCTCTTATTTTAGCAAGCCATTCTTCTGCAAGTAATTGATAAAGCAATCAATCATCTTTTTATATCGGTCAATAATATCATTCTCCGTAAAGTCAGTCGATGTAGCTGTCAGGTCAAGAAGTTCAACAACACCTGTTCCCTCTTTTACCTGACCCTTACTGTTCGTAAATCCCTCATAATACTTCTTCTTATCAGCAAAACGATAATCAGAAGCACGAATGTTGATTCTTTTCTCAAGTAATGCTTTATTGCCCAATGACTCTACATTCCGAGCATCTGTTAATGAATTTTCTTTCTCGTTCCTATTCCGAGCATAAATATGTTCAATCTCAAAAGTAGTTTCAAGTGAAAGTAGTGGCTGTTTATCATTCTGATATGCCCACCAAGCTATCATTGCTTTTGTAATTGGGCGTGCATTATTGAAGCTGAAATTATCAAATATACTTCTTATAGTATCCGCATCGAACTTGTATTTTGAAAATTCAACAGGCTTATCATTTACGATATTTACCATCTCAGCATACACCGGGGTTCTAAGTGCATTTACGCCCGGATTTGTAATAGCATATGTCCATATAAATCCAGTTATCTTTTGCAAGAATGTATAGAACTTCTCATCATCAAGCAAACCTTCATCATCTTTATTTTGCATAAAATATACGGATACAAAATATGTCCACATTCCGTTTGGAGCATAGTTCAATACAAAAAATCGCTTCAAAACTCTATTTGAAAATCTTTCGGTATCTTGATTGGAAACATCTTCCCAAAATTCAGCCAATACAATCAATTCCGTTAATGTATTAGTGTCTTTCAAAAGGGCATAAGAATTTTTCTCATAAAATTTTCTTAAAGCTTCTGTTGTAGATGATACAATCCCCATTTTTGCACGGACAAAATACATATATCGTGTAAACAATTCGTCCATCGGTGTACCAGAAATCGGATGGAATATTCTCTCACAAAGTTCTTCGAGCTTTTTCCATTGAGCAATAAATTCTTCTTTTTTACCCAATTTAGAAAAATGCTTATAAAACTGTGCCTTAAAAATATCCGCATCAGACAGCGGCTTTCCTCTATCATTAAGCGTTGAAAAAATACGCAACGCTGTATCCTGCGACTCAGCTTCAATCGGAAGGAGAATACAGTTATTCATAATACGGGTAGGTAAATAAGCAAAGTAAGTAGGATATTTGGACAAAAATTCATCAATATTATTCTGAAAGAATCTGAAGTTGCAAGCATATTTGCTTTTCATTTCTTTATTGACAATTCCTGTTCTTAATATTTCAAGAAATTCTTCCTTGTCATTATCAGTAGCAACCTCAGAGTCTATCTTGAGCTGTGACATATCAGGCTCCCCAAATTCATCAGTTTTCCATAAACACTTTTCAATATTCTGCTTTGTTGATATAGAAGCCTTGTCCTGCATATGACCGAACTTAGAATAAAACGCTCTTAAAAGCAGCATAAGAGTTGTCAATCTCTGCTGTCCATCAATAACCTCTAATTTATCCTCATTTCTGAAAGTTACAATCGGACCGAGGAAATACTCGCTATTACTATCAAATTCTGTCTTTCCTTCATCAGGAATAGCAAATGAGAATATATCATCCCAAAGCGTTCTGCATTCAGCTTCGCCCCAAGCATAAGGTCTTTGATAATCTGGTATTAAAAAATCCGATTTTTTACTCTGAAATAAATCTTTTATTGTTTTTTGGTCAACATTTAATTTTGACATAACCCAATTCCTTTCTCTTCTAAGTTCTATCTTCTGAAAATTACTCCTGATACAATCAGTTTTTAATTCGCATATTTCTTGAAGTTCTCTGCCTGCTCAAGAACTTCCTTGTAAACATCATCAATGGTTACTGGCGGATAGCCGAACTCATCAAGTAGCAATATCAAATCCACTTGCAAGTTTGCCTTAATATCATCACGGGCAGACCAATCGGTATAGCGTGACTTATCATCAACAATCAGCTTTATCCTCTTGGATAATTCAATCATTTTATCGTCCGGATATTCAAACTCAAATTTCTTGGAAACTGCTTTCAAAATATCATAGAAAGCCTTTTCTTCATAATCTATACCCATATTCTTGAAGGAGTTCTTTTCTGTTTTCAGTTCAGACAATAACTGTGCAAGTTGCTCCGCAACATCATCAAGGACTTCGTTGGCATACGCTTCATCACGACGTCGGTTATTATACTCATCAACAACTTTCTTGAGTCTGTCTGCAAATTCCACACCCATAATCTTATTGACTTTCTTAAACTCGTCAATCGCCTGAGAAAGAAGTCTTTGAAGTATCTTGATTTTCGTATTCGGCAACTGAATAGCATTTATCTTATCCATATACTCATCGCTAAAAATATCCACCGATATATGCTTTCCGGTTTCAAATAATTCCTCAATACCATCGGATTGAATTGCACCCTCAAGCATTTTGCGGACACGAGCGTTCATCTGCTCAATATCCGGTGCGTCGCCCTTTGTCAACTTGAAAAGGATAGAACGGACAGCACAATAAAAATGGATATAATCCTTATCTTCATCGGAGAATTTCTCACTTGAACTACAAAGGTTAAATGCCTGTTTCATTCTCTTGACTGCTGCCATGAATCTTCTTTCCAGTTCTTCAGACAACTGCACATACTCAACCGCACGGTTCAGGCAGGCAAGCTGTTCGGTAGGCGAACCATTGAAGAAATCACTGCTGTTAAAGTTATGGAACATCTGACCAAGAACTTCTAACTGGTCTTTTACAATCGTGATAGACTGCTCCACACCTTCAAATTCTTCGCTCTCAAAATTCGTATATTTCTTGAGGGCAGTGTTCATATTTTTCTTGATACCTATATAATCAACAATCAAACCTTTATCTTTGCCCTCGCATACACGATTTACACGGGAAATCGTCTGAATAAGGGTATGCTGCTGAATAGGCTTATCAATGTAAATCGTATCAAGCTCCGGCACATCAAAACCAGTCAGCCACATATCTACAACAATGGCAATCTTAAAGTTTGACTTCGGATTTTTAAACTGACGGTCAAATTCTTTCCTATCCTCTTTTGTGCCAAGCATATCAAAGAGGTCTTTTTCATCATCTTTATTACGAGTCATAACCAACTTGATTTTTTCCATTGGCTTCAACTCTTTTTTATCTTTCTCACTCAGAACAACACCGTCATCACAAATCTTCTTTTCTGTCCATTCCGGTCTGAGTTCCTTTACTATCTTATAGAAATCGTATGCTATGTTTCGGTTGGAACATACAAACATTGCTTTGCCTGCTACGGTTGCACCTTCTGCCACACGGGTTTCATAATGCTTGATAAAGTCCTCCGCAACAGCACGAAGTCTGTCAGGGTCGCCAATAATAACTTCCATTTTGGCAACTGCTTTCTGGCTTTCTTCTACTTGATGTTCATTTGCCCCCTCAAGCTCACACTGTGCATAATATTCTTCAATCTGTCTTACCTTGTCCTGATTAAGCATAACTTTAGCTGCACGACCATCGTAAACAAGGTTAACTGTAATACCGTCCTTAACAGCTTCCGTCATTGTATATGCGTCTACAACACCGCCAAAGACTTCGATTGTTCCATCAACCGGAGTTCCAGTAAATCCTACATAAGTTGCATTTGGTAAAGAGTCGTGCAGATACTTGGCAAAGCCATAGGTTTTCTGAACGCCGGAATCTGTAATCTTAACCTTCTGGTCGAGATTGATTTGGCTTCTGTGTGCTTCATCAGAAATACAAATAACGTTCGTTCTGTCTGTAAGAAGCTGCAAATCCTCTGTAAATTTCTGAATGGTAGTCAGATAAACACCGCCACTCTCTCGTCCTTGAAGCTCCTCACGAAGTTTCTCACGGGATTCAATGCTTACAACAGTTTCATCTCCGATATATTTCTTTGAACCTACAAACTGTTTGGAAAGCTGGTCGTCAAGGTCTGTTCTGTCTGTAATAATGAGAATAGTCGGGGAAGAAAAGTATTTGCTTTTCATCAGCATACGGGTAAGGAAAAGCATTGTATAACTCTTGCCGCACCCTGTCGCTCCGAAGTATGTACCACCTTTACCATCTCCTTCAGGGCGAAGATGAGCCTTGATATTCTCATACAATTTATTTGCCGCAAAGAACTGTGGATAACGGCACACTATCTTCAAATCCTTATCTGAGTTATCCGGAAAATAAATAAAATCTTTGATAACTTCAAGTAAACGGTCTTTTCGGAAAAGTCCCTTTATCATTGTTACAAGAGAATTGATACCGTCCAGTTCTTTATCGTCTGAGTTTATCTTTCTCCACGCATAGAAGAAATCATACGAGCTGAAGAAAGAACCGTATTTATTGTTTGCTCCGTCACTGATAACAACAAACGCATTGTATTTGAAAATCTCCGGAATATCTCTACGGTAACGGATTGTAAGCTGCTTATATGCGTCCATTATGGTCGTATTCTCTTGTACCGCACTCTTAAATTCAAGAACAACAACAGGAATACCATTTACAAACACTATGCCATCAGGAATACGCAACTGATTATTTACGCCTTCAATTTCAAACTGATTAACCACTTTAAAAATATTGTTTTCAGGAGTGTCGAAATCAATAAGTTCAATGTAGAGGTCTTTCTGCGTTCTATCCTCACGATTAAGAATAAAACCATCGCAGAGCAACTTAAATACAGCCTTGTTTGCTTCATAAATCGTACCGGAAATATTACGCAGCATTAGAATGACACTATCCACCTCACTCGGTGTGATACCGTCTTTCGCATAGCGATTATAGAGGTATTGCTTTAGGTCGTTCGTAAGCAGAACCTCTGTCCTTTCTCTGTGTATTTGGTCGCCACTGACATAGGTGTACCCCTCGTCTTTGAACAACTCCATTATTGACATTTCCAATGCGTGTTCATTAAAATTTGCCATTGCGTTCACTCCTTTTATACGCTCTGTGTTTTATAAAATATCAGCAAAATACCTTTTCTTCTCTTTAGTAAATACAACTTGTGACGGGAATAAATTTTCTCCCATATTTGCCATTCCAATAGCCGTATATGCCCAATCACTCAATTCTTCCGGCAAGCGATAACAAACCGGATTGTTCTCATTTGAAATCGTAATCAACGGAATGCCCGATTTATTCATTCCAACAGATAAAACCATTTCCGTTTGACTGCCTTCGGCAATTTGAAGAATAGGCTGCTTCGTAATATCATAATAAACTTTTGCTCCACGGTTATTTAGAAAATAATCCTTATCATTTTCATCAATAAAGTCTATCGGTAATTTACTTTGTCTGCGGTTAAAATAATCGGATAACTGCCGACAAACATATCCATTAAAGTATTCGCTTTGCATTTCAAGCTTTTCGTTGATAATCTGTTCTGTATTCTCAAAATGAGCCATATAGCCAAGCAGTCCTATAAAACATACCAAGTCATCAGAATAAATTCCCGCATACGACTTATACCAAGCATTATCCCATTCACAAATTATCTTGTATAACTTTTTATATAAGTTCAGTTGAGCTTCATTAAGCTGAAACCATTTTGTATCTAACAGTTTTTTCTCCGGTCCCTCTGCAATGGAATGATAGTGCAATTCATCACACAAGGCTTTTAGCAGCTTTGAAATGATACCCGCCATCATATCAGCCATACGCAAGCCGCAACTGTCTTTTGAATTTTCCTCTGTTACATTAGACAGTCCCACTTCACACGTAGCCTGCATTGTTCTACTGGCTTCGTTCTGTTCTCCCTCTTTATCTAAAACTAAGGCATAATTCTTAATTTGTTCTTCCTGCAAGTATTTCGTAAAACCACTAAACGGCATACGATAATCCCATTGCAGTTCCGGAATAGCTGAAATATCGTCCAAAATATACAGTATATTTTCAAAAGCTTCATTCTCCTGCTCTTTCAGACTCATATTTGAACGGTTACATTCAATTCGTTCTCTAAAAAATCTTTTCAATTCCTCTACAAATTCTTCCGGATTATCATAAATACTTTTGATAACATTCTGCGGACGATATGCAACAAGAGCCTTTGTAATGGAATACTTAACCGCATCTGCATCTATAATAAAGTTGTTCTGATAACCTATAAAAAGCTGCAAAACTAAATATTCTATCTTACTTGCAACAGAAAAATACAACTTGGTACTTTCATCAAAAATAGATAAAAAGTCCATTATAAACTGTGTGTTGGCTTTATCGAGCGAAGCAAATCCACATTCAAACTTCCTTTGCTTCAAGGTTGTGCTTTTTAATTCTCCGTTTCTATCCTTACGGTCAGCATATTTATTTTCAAAGTCCTCATATTTCTTGAAAACTTCTCTTTCCTTTTCTTTCGCCCAACCAACTACAACCGTAACAAAATTATCGTAATAATTTGGAGCAGTTACGGTATTATAGTTGATTTTTCTACTGTGTTCTGACTCATCATAATAAAATTTATATGTATCCATAACTGTTCCATCTCCTTTCGGTTAAATGATAATTTAGCGGCAACCTTAGACGCTTTATTCTCTGAGTTGTATGGGCAGCTAAATGATGACGATAGTGTTTCATTAGATACCGTTTGTTCTTTAGCTTCAAGTAAGCGTGTATTTGCCGATGATTATTCTGATATGGGCGTTCCTTTTTATAGAGGTAAGGAAATAACCTTGAAACAAGCAGGACAGCCAATTATAGAGCCTTTATATATTGAAAAAGAACATTTTACTTCTTTGAAGGAGAAATATGGTATCCCGATGAAAGGCGATATTCTTATTACCGCTGTCGGAACAATCGGTAACAGTTACCTTGTTCGAGATGAGGAATTCTATTTCAAAGATGGAAATATCATTTGGCTAAAAGATTTCAAGGGAAATCTAAACTACTATGTTTACGACTTTATGCAAACAAAGATTTTCAAGCAAATGCTTGATGGTATTTGTATTGGCTCAACTCAAACTGCTTTAACCATTGTGGCTTTATCAAATCTTCAAATTAAGATACCTGATAGCCGCCTTTTGAATGAATACACGAAACAAAGTATGGTAGTGAGAACTCAAATTGAACTGAATACGGATGAAATTTCACATCTGTATGAGCTTCAAGCTATTTTGCTTGCAGAATTAAGCCGCTAAATTATCATTTATCTTCTGCTTCAAAGCAATTCTATTTTCAATAGCAGTATTATAATCCACTATTTTTTGCTGTTCTTTGATTGGCGGAAATTCTATCTCAATTTCAGAAATATTACCAAATCTGCAATATTCTCTTGCGGAACCTTGTCCTAAGAACTCACAATAACGTGTAAACCACTTCTGTCTTATTATCAGTTTCAAATAATGTGGCAACAACAAATCTGTTCTATGAACATAAAACACTTCATATAAAGAGGAACATATAGCACGGTCATACATATCATTGATAGCTATTGAATTTAATTCCATTCGAGCCGGATTAAAAATAAAATCATCTCTATAAAATACATTATAAATTGATGTATCGGCATCTTTCTGTTTTGGTGGAATTAACCCATCTTTTGATACTCCGCAGATTGGCAAATCAGAGCCATCATTTTTCTCTCGCCTTTGGGTTATAAGTTCTCCGAGTTTGCACTTAGTTAATTCCATAACCCAGTTCCTCCATTACCTTTAGTAAATCTGCCTTGGATTTTTCCTCTTGAACAAGAAGTTCTTTGAGTTCTCCCTGCAATGACTTCATTTTTGTATCAAAGTCGATGTTCTCATCACGGTTGACAAACTCAATATATCTGCTCGGTACAAGAGTAAATCCTTTTTCTTTTACTTCTTCAAAAGAAGCAGAATAGCAAAACTCCGGCACATTCTCATAAGTTTCCTCATAGCCTTCCTGCTGCCAGTTATGATATACACTTGTAACTTTTGCTCTATCTTCCTCTGTCAATTCAATGTACTTCTTCTCATAAGGACTGCCCATCTGTCGTAAATCCATAAAGAGTATTTCATCTTCTCGGTTACGATAGCGTTTGAGCTTTCCGTTCTGTTCCACAACACGAGCCTTTTTATTCTTATTGAGTACCCAAAGGGTAACGCTGATGTCAGTGGTATAGAAAAGGTTTCTCGGAAGAATAATAATCGCTTCTACCAAGTGATTTTCTATAAGCTGCTGTCTGATTTTCAGCTCTGTACCATCATCAGATAATGCACCATTGGCAAGCAGGAAACCTGCCACACCGTTTTGAGAGAGTTTGGAAACAATATTCAGTATCCAACCATAGTTTGCATTACTTGTCGGCGGAACTTCATAGCCGTTCCAACGAGGGTCATCTACAAGCTCATTTTCGGCTCTCCACTGCTTCTGATTGAAAGGTGGATTTGCCATAATGAAATCTGCTTTAAGGTCTTTGTGTTGGTCGTTGGTAAATGTATTGGCTGCCATCTCTCCAAGATTTGCAGAAATACCACGGATAGCCAAATTCATTTTTGCCAGTTTGAAAGTGGTATTTGTGTATTCCTGACCGTAAATAGACACTTTCTTTTTATTACCGCTATGTGCTTCTACGAACTTGATGGACTGCACAAACATACCGCCCGAACCGCAACAAGGGTCATAAAGTATTCCATCGTAAGGCTCAAGCATTTCGGCAATCAGGTTTACAATACACTTTGGTGTGTAGAACTCTCCTTTACCTTTTCCTTCTGCAAGAGCGAACTTACTAAGGAAATACTCATATACACGACCTATAATGTCGTTCTCTTTATCATCTGTATTGATACGATTGATTTCATCAAGCAAAGAAGCCAACTTTGCCGTATCAATATGTAAGCGGGAGTAATAGTTATCCGGCAAAGCACCTTTCAGTGCCGGGTTGTTCTTTTCAATCGTATAAAGTGCTGTATCTATCTTCAGGGCAATATCGTCCTGCTTTGCATTTTCAATAATGTACTTCCAACGGCTTTCTTCAGGAAGATAGAATACATTTTCCTGAGTATAGAACGGTTTCATATCCGCATACTTTTCGCCGTGTGTAGCAATAATCTTATTACGGCATTCTTCAAACTTGTCACTGGCAAATTTAAGGAAGAATAAACTCAGAACAACGTGCTTATACTCCGCAGGCTCAACAGAACCTCTCAGTTTATCAGCACTTTTCCAAAGTGCTTCTTCCATTGATATTTCTTTCTTTGGTTTAGCAGCCCTTGCCATCTATAATTACCTCCGTGTTTTAATCTTCGTCTAAAATAACCTCGCATATATCTCCAATGTCACAATGAAACACCTGACATATTTTCATCAGCACTTCAAGAGATACCGGCTCATTCTTATTTATCTTCGTTGCAGCGTATGATGTAATTTCCGCTGCACGCATTAAATCTTGTCTTTTCATCTGATTATCAATCATAAGTTTTTGAAGTTTGTTATAACATATTCTCATCTGTAACACCCCTTCATCTTATAATTTTCTTCGTTACAGTTAGTCATCTAACATTATATATTAAATTTTCAGATATTTCAAGATTTCGGGCAGAAATGTAACCTTTCAGACACTAAGGTGTCACTTTTTGCTAACACCTAATACTACACTTTTGAGGACACAAAAAAAGAGATGCCGAAGCACCTCAATTATACATTCTATTATTAACATTCAATGCAATCATTGCTATGACCTTTTCTATCGGCGGCTCTTTTCCGTCCGGAGCAACTGCTTTCCAAAAAGCGATTGCTTCCGGTTCAGCACTTTTCATTGCTTCCCGAATGGCAAACTGCATTTCCTCTTTTACTGCTTTTTCGGTTGTTCCATTTTCTTTCGCTATTTGTCTGAAAATGTCATTCACTTCTACTTCCTCCTATGTCTATTAGTATGTGTCTATCACTGACAGTTGTTGTTATAGCATATTCTCTCTGTCGAAGTCCCGAAAAATTTGTCGATAGCAGAAATTTTTTATACAAAAAAAGAAAGCTCGTCGATTAGGACGAACTTCTGTGTTTTATGGAAGTATTTGCTTTGACTGCTTCACAAGTGTATCTATGACTTCATAAATTCTGTTTCTATCTTCAGGAGCAAGTTTTTCAAGCTTCTCATTCAACATTGAGTTCTTGACTGTATATCCCGTTTCGAGGACATCAGTAAGAACCATATCCGATGATACTCCTAAAGCATTTACTATCTTTATGAAAGTTTCGAGTGACGGAATTTTCTCTCCACGCTCAACCATACCAATATAATTTGTTGTCAAATCTGTTTTCTCAGCCAAATCTTCTTGGCGTAATTTCCTCGCAAGTCGGAACTTTCTTATATTCCTGTCTCTTATACACATCTGACGCTGCCGACGAATTAGACGGTGTAG
>ERZ1027247.618-NODE-618-length-12903-cov-4.353596_pt1 | contig 12903 bp, 8 predicted proteins | sample MGYA00519262_ERZ1027247 | MGnify/ENA primary metagenome ERZ1027247 (study PRJEB26926, sample SAMN06164776) | human gut metagenome | biome: ENVO:00009003; feature: ENVO:2100002; material: ENVO:00002003 | host: Homo sapiens | place: USA | collected 2012 ... | reverse complement strand
CGAGATCTAGTACGGTCTCGTGGGCTCGGAGATGTGTATAAGAGACAGTCTCTAGACAGAACAAAACAGCACAATATAGAGCAAAAGAACGTGGCAGATCGAAACAGAATGTCTCTTTTCTAGACAGAACGCCTCTCTTCTAAGCAGAACTTCCCTTTTCTTTGGTTAAAAACGTTTCTTGTATGCCTTATTCGCAGCGAACGTGCCATAATAAAAGCAGCAAACTAGTTATTGATTAGTCGGCGTTTCCACCACTTGGTGGGAGCTTTTCCTAGTTTGCACCAACACTTCAAAGGAGGGGTTTCTTATGAAGTATCATCGAATTCTTGTTCCCTATGACGGATCTGACCATGCCAAAGCAGCATTCACGGCAGCTCGCACCCTAGCATTACCTTCGGATGATGCTGAAATTTATGTTCTCAATGTTGTTCCTATGGCGCTGGCCACCACTATGCCTGTAGCACCCGACCCTATCACTGGTGGCGCTTCTTCCTTTATTGATCAGGAAGGTTACACCGCCATGATTGATGCAGCGCTGGATAACATCAAGCAGGAAATTAATGATGTGGTTAAGGAACTGCTAGATGGCATGCCAGCAGAACGCGTACATATAGACGTTGCCACCTACCCTTCTGCAGTAAGCGGCATCGCTGAATATGCCAGCAACCATGATTGTGATTTGATTGTTATGGGCCGTCGCGGTGTAGGCGGTATTCGTGGCGTACTTGGCAGCGTAAGCTATGGCGTTTTGCGATCGGTTGATATTCCTGTTTTGACTGTAAAGTAGCGCTTGATACACCGCGCACGAATCCAGCGGTTCCATAACTGGTAACTTTACTTTGCCAGTTTTCTAGATGCACACAGAAGATCCCGCAACCGCGGGATCTTTTTACGAAGTCTCTAAAAACCATTTCCATGCAGGAATCTGAACTATACGTTTTTTACCTTGCTGATATTCAGCATGCTCCCCTTTTTCCACAATTAGTTTCGCTTCACTAACATGAAGTTCTTCCATCGCTTCCCATAAAGCTCGCGTTTCTCGTTGTAACGTTTTTTCATTTTCAACCGAAACACTTACTTGGTAAAGCTCCAAATTGCCTGCAAGAACATCCCCTGCAACAAAATCTATTTCGAATCCATGCAATTTAGTTTTATACGAAGATATCTCATCTTTACGCATTCCTACCAAGCGCCGTCTTAGCTCAAGATAAACTGCATTTTCTAGGCACTGCCCTTCATCAGTGGAACTCGCGCGGCTGTTCGCCAAGGCTAGACCAGGATCTATGGCATAAACCTTCTGCGGAGCGGTACTTGTCTCTGATAATGCACGTGAAAGCTCTCGTACTGTAAATACAAGATACGCCTCTTCGAAATATGCCAAAAGATCGCGCATAAAGCCTCTGCTAGTAGCAAGACCCACCGAACGAAAATCGTTTTCAACCTTACGGATAGAAAGCTCACGAGCATTCGATGCAAGAATACGCGTTGCAAAGGCGCTAACAACACGCGGACGACTAAGGTTGTGTCGCTCCACCACATCACGCGCTACAACACGTTGCGCATACGACTGCAAAAGAGCAATTCGTTGACTTCTTGGAAGTTGCTGGATAGACGGAAATCCTCCGCGTTCCAAATAGACTTCAAACGCGCCAATAAGTTTTAGTTTTTCTTCAGTTGTGTATGTATTCTGATTCGTTTCTACGAATTCTTGCGAAAACCTTAGGCTTTCTTTAAATGAACAAGGCAATAATTCAAAGTCAATTGCCCTTCCTCGAAACTCAGTACTAATTTCTGAAGATAGCATCTGCGAAGACGAGCCGCTAACGTAAATGGTTGCTTTTTTGGTGTCTACAATTCTCCGAAGCCAGCTACCCCAATCCTGCATTTCTTGCAGCTCATCAAAAAAGAAATAAACGCCTTGTGTTGCTTCAGGATGAAGAAAAGTGAATGCTTCAATTACCTCATCACCCGTTTTCGAAGTAATAGGGCGAAGTCGATCATCTTCAAAATTAAAGTAGCAAATTTGACTCCAAGGTACTCCAGAATTATGCAATGCATCCATTTCCTGAAAAAGACGATAGCTCTTTCCACTGCGGCGCATGCCCTTAACTACCTTTACCAGATTGCCTACTTTAGGCGTAAACGGTTGTCCCAAGTCAAGATCACGTTTAACAATGGGATAGTAATTATCAATTGAAAAATCACGCAGTGATTGAAGAATGGTCTCGTTCATTAAAGCCACTCCATTCATAAAGAAAGATAAGCATATTAGACAGAGTGATATCAAACATTTTGTATAACTGGTAACTTTACTTTACCAGTTTTCTAATAATTGGCAAGTTAGAGTTACCAGTTTACACTGTTTTATTCATTAGGAGCATATGCTTGCTCGACACAAAACAAAGAGCCCGAGAAATTATCTCGGGCTCTTAAATGTAAGTGCATGAGTATGTGTACTTACTTAATTACTTTGTGTGACGTCCACGCGGACGACGACTCTTGTATGCTGCAAAAGAAACACATGCAGCTGCAATAAGAACGATACCGATTACCACACCAGGCATTACCATATCACTGGTCTTAACAAGGCTAGAGCTGTTGTCTTCAGCCTTTGTCTTGCTAACCAGCTATTCAATTCCCGGATAATCACTTAACTCACCAAGATTTTCGTCTAACGAGTACAAATCGCCATCACCGTCTGCATTGAGTCCCGTGAGCAAATAGCCATCGTTAGGCTTTACGAAAAAGACGACATACCCATTATGTGATGAGTGATAAGACCAATTTTCAAAATAGCCGTTTGTAACAAAGCAATCGAAATGAATTTTATCGTCATTTTGCACCTGAACGAATTCTGCGTTTTGAGAATCATCTTCACCGGTGAAATACGCATAAGCAACCTGGGCATTATTTATTGTAGCAGTACCATCAAGAATACTTCTTCCATCTAATATCCCCATAGGCATAATGTCGTAGTCGTTACTTTCGCTGAAATAATTTTAATTATCGAGGGAGGGTACGATCATAGAGAATACTAAACCCCTGAAACATAAAGCCGCTATAAAGCTTTAATAAAAAAAAGGAGTTCCAATACGCTTCATAATTTAAGAAACTACATTCACTAACGTCCTGCAGTCCCAATCATAGCTATTTAGTTGTAGAAATAAATTTTGTAAGAATTACTTTACACCGCAATAAGCACCTGATCAATGTTGGTTTTTTATACAGTTAGATTATTCAGCCCCATAAATCAAATACTTCTGAACTAATTCACATCATTCATCCCCAAAATCCATCACAGGGCGAGCCCAAAAAACCTTCGGTGTCCCAGTAAGAACGCAACAAGAGCCTGAATCGTTATGTCTGCAAGACAGTCCATGCAATACCAAGCAAACTAAAACCACTAAAGGCAGTACTGCATAAAATAAGAACCATTACATTCAAAAAAGTCCCTATTAGGGACTTTTTTGAATGTAAAAGCAAACTGTATTGTTAGAAGAGAATGATCATATCGCTAACTCGCAATAGCTATTACACCATGCAAAAGACTGTCACTAACCCTGAACGCGAATAACAGAAGGATAGCCACCCGTTACTACATCTCCAAGTGACGAAATCTCATCAATAGTTTTGCGAACCTTACGTTCTTCGGCGGTATGGGTGACAAATACTAAATTCACATCTTCGCGTGCTGCATTACCGCGCTGGGTAACCATACGAACTGAAACGCCATTCTTCGCAAAAATATCTGCAGCTGCTGCCAAAACCCCAGGACGGTCCGCCACAACAAAGCGAATGTAGTACTTGGTATGTAAATCATCCATAGAAATAATGGGCAAGTTGTCAGTACAGGTGCAACCAACAATAGGCTTAATGCCCATCTGAATATGACGTGCAACCTCCAGCACATCACCCATTACGGCACTTGCAGCAGGTCCCGCACCAGCACCTTCACCAAAGAACATAGTTTGACCAACAGCATCGCCTTCAACAAAAATTGCATTGAATACGCCGTTGACCGTTGCCAGCTGATGATTTTCAGGAATCATTGTTGGATGTACGCGCACATCAATGCCTTTTTCGGAACGGCGAGCATGAGCAACTAGCTTTACTACATAGCCCGAATCGTGTGCCATTGCCAAATCAATAGGAGAAATACGACGAATGCCTTCGGTGTATACCTGGTCAATCGTTACACGCGAATTAAATGCGATAGATGCCAAAATAGCAATTTTTGCCGCAGCATCATAACCATCAACATCTGCCGTAGGATCTGCCTCAGCAAAGCCACGTTCCTGAGCCTCTTTAAGTGCAGCATCATAATCCATGCCGTTTTCATCCATACGAGTAAGCATGTAGTTAGTTGTTCCGTTCACGATACCCATAATGGAATCAATCTGATTTGCAATAAGCGAATGTTTTAGTGGATCAATAATAGGAATACCGCCACCAACGCTTGCTTCAAACGCAATTTCTAAGCCCTTTTCTTCAGCAAGGCCCATGATTTCTTCGCCCGCCGAAGCCATAATGGCCTTATTGGCAGTTACAACGTGTTTGCCTGCTTGAAGAGCCTCAACAATAACGTCTTTGGCAACGCCCGTACCACCAATAAGCTCCACCACAATATCAATTTCAGGGTCATTGATAATATCGTGATAGTCGGTAGTGAAAATATCCTGCAAGCCACGCGAAGCTGCCTGCTCTGAGCTGCGAGAACAAACCCGTGTCAGTTCAAGATCAATCCCAAAATGGCGAAGGAAATCTTGTTTGTGGTTGCTCAGAATATCCAAGCAGCCGCCACCAACCGTGCCTGTTCCAACCAAGCCAATCTTGACAGCCATAAATATGACCCCTTTCTACGTAGCGCAGAACGTAATACTTTAGGTTCTTGCATTGTATACAAAAAGCGCTCCCTAGCCGTTCTTCCACCAGAGAGCGCATCAAAGTTCACGGTATCAGGTACTTGCAAGCATAACGCGCGCGTACCTGTACGCGATATACCAACAGCAACTGCTTCACTGCATGATCAAAATAATCAAAGCCGATATTTCGCAAGTTCTTAATCAATATCGCATGCCATCAAATCATCATAGGTTTCACGACGGGTAACTAAGCGCGCCACTCCATCCTTTACAAATACAATGCCCGGTCGAGGCTGACCATTATAGTTGCTTGACATGGAATAACAATAAGCGCCTGTGCCAAATACACAAACAATATCACCCAAGTCAGGATGTTGAATGGAAGCGTCCAATGCTACCGCATCGCCGCTTTCACAATGTTTACCGCACAGTGTCACAATTTCAGTACGAGGCTGCCCAGCCTTATTAGCGATTACAGGTTCATATTCTGCATGGTAGAGCGCGGTGCGAATGTTGTCAGACATACCACCGTCAATAGCTACATACTTGCGGATACCTGGCAAAGTTTTCAAAATACCAACAGTATACAGTGTTACGCCCGGCGTAGCCACCAATGAACGACCAGGTTCGCACACTAGACGAGGCTGCTTCAAGCCATACTTTTCGCATGCCTTGATCATTTCTGAAGTGGTAATTTCGGCAAAGTCCTCAATAGAAGAAGGTTTGTCTTCAGCGGTATAGGCAATGCCCAAGCCACCGCCTACGTCAATTTCTTCAATTTCATAACCGTAGGTTTCCTTGATGCGGTGAGCAAATTCAACAATAACGTCAATTGCTTCGCCAAATGAATGAAGGGCAAATATTTGTGAGCCAATATGCATATGCAAACCAGCCAAACGAACATTAGGTGCATCCAGCGCATCGCGCACACAGGTGAATGCAAAATCCTCACGCATGGTGAAGCCAAATTTTGAGTCCTCACAACCAGTGCGAATGTATTCGTGGGTGTCCGCCTCAACACCTGGTGTAATGCGCATATAAATGTCCTGCGTTACACCCATTTCCTGGGCAATGGCAGAAACACGAGCAAGCTCAATGCGAGAATCAACTACAATACGACCAACACCCGCTTCGATTGCCTCACGCAATTCCTGAGGTGTTTTGTTGTTACCGTGCACAATAACGCGATCCATAGGAAAGTTGACCGCGCGAGCGACAGCCAGCTCACCGCCACCAGAAACATCCAAGCACATACCATGCTGGTCAGCCAAGCGGCAAACCGCCTTGTTTAAAAATGCCTTGCTTGCATAAGCAATATCAGAATTGGGATAGCGCGTTCTAAAGGCATCACGATAGGTGTCCATGCGGTTTACCAAATCCGCTTCATCGTACACATATAGCGCAGTGCCATATTCGTGCGCCAATTCAACCATGTCGACGCCACCAATAAACAGATGGTCGTCTTTTACTTCGGCGGTCATAGGCAAACAAGCGCCTAATTCCATGGTGGTGCGATTGTCTGCTTGCTTATTCACATTAGATGCAGGAAGAGACATAGGAATTCCTTGTTTTCTAGGGTTTACTTTTCTTGCCTATCATACCGTTCCCCAAGGATATGAGCAGTATCAAAACGGCTTGCGAGCTTCGTTATCACTAAAACAGCGCAAAGAACTTATCCAAAAGCGTTTCTTCCGCTTCGGGTTCTTCTGGCTGTTCCGGCTCAGTAACCTTGATGGAATCGGTAGTCATTACGAATTGCACCAGTGTAACATTGGTATTTTTCGAACTGGTAAAACTTGCCGGCTCAAAGTCCGATTTGTCATAGGTTGCCATTAGCGCATCTATTTCAGCTTGCACCTTGTCAGGAATTCCCTGGGTTTCCTGAGCAAGGGCTTGAGTACCCTCAGTAAGCGATCCAACGCCAGAGGCTAATTCGCCCGTGCCACCCGCGAGCTGGTCAAGACCGTTTGCTAACTCTTGCGCACCGGTGCCGAGCGAAGCACTGCCCCCTAAGAGCGATGAGGCGTCATCAACTGACCCTAAGCCGTCAGCAGCACCCGTTAGAGCTTCGGCTGCACCCTGAGATGCTATTTGAGTAGAAACAACTGTAAGCAAGCTTTGCAATGCAGCATTCATAGCTTGTTCTTGAGAAGAACCCGCGAGTTGCTGAGCTGCTGCCTGCAGTGCCTCTTGCTGAGTCATCTGTGGATTTTCAGTCATCACCTGCCCATATACCACCGTAAATGCAGCAGCATATTCGCCAAGTGCTGCCTCATAGTTTTGACGAGCAGCCGCAATATCTTCTTCAGAAACTGAATTCTGTGCCGCCGCTGCACTATCACGCAACCCCCGCTGATACTGCTGCAAGCCTTGCGTCATTTGAGTTGCGCCCGTAGCCAAGTTAGCTGCACCCGTTGCAGCCTGTTTCGTTGCCGCATCAACACTTGATACCCCCGCCGCTAAATCTTGGGCACCAGAATGCAGCTGTTCGGTTCCGTCAATAAGGGCATCAAACTGAGAAACTAAGCTATCCGTATCGGGAAAATCAAGTGCCATCGAAAATGGAATAGCCGCAAAGCTAATGCCACTCATTTCAAAATTAGTTACATCAGCACTCAAGCTCACGTTCCCATCCGCATCGGGCATAACCATGAAGCTAACCGTTACATCTGAACCAGAAAGTGCGATTGATCCCTGGTCGGTTTTAACGTTGGTAGCGTTTTCCATAGGGAGCGTGCAGGTTATTTGCATAAGGTAGTTTTCGTAGTAGCGCGGATCAACCGACTGATTTTGGGCTGTTTCGATGCGCAACTCCAACGAACCCGTTTTACCCGCTAAATCCTCTACAGAAATTTCTTGCCCATCCAGCAAATACGTAATTGAAATATTCCATGGAATTTGGGCATTAGGAACACTTCCCTGATAAGAAAATTCGGTATCTGAAGCAGTTTCGCTTTCAGGCATGGTGAGAATTACTGAATCAGAAAGCTGGTTAATTGTAGACGTATCAGTCAAGTTCACTACCTGGTCATACGTTCCAAAATCTTGAACGGTTTGCCCTGCAGCAGCCTTTAAAACATTCACTACATAAACGCTATTCATGCCGCCCGCATTATTGAGCGAAGCGTATACCACCTCCTGCTTTTCCGCTGATCCCGAAACATCAACAGGTGCGCTGATATCACCAGCAATTTCCTGAGAGGCAGTACTGTTTTGAGAAGCTTCTTCAGCATTCACCATAACTGGTGTAGCAGTAAGAGGAACGGCAAGCGCCAACAATACCAGTGCCACTACCACCGCAGCGACTGACTTTAGCATTCTGCCTTGTTTCGTTGAATTCGTATGTTCAGAATTTGAATAGCGCATACGATCTAGTCCTTATCCGAGGGTAATTGTTGTTTTGAAGTCGTGGCTGCTTGCCCAGCTGCAGCCTGCGCAACTACCGAACGCGCCGTTTCGCCATGATAGAAACGCGCTTTCCATGTGGTTTTTTCCACCACCTTATCAAGCAGCATGAACAAAATAGGAAGCAGCAGGAATGTATTAAGCGCAGCAATGAAGGCTCCGCGGCCGATTAAAGTGCCTAATCCTGCAATAACTCCATTACTTGAAATAATGCCAATAAAGGCACCGCAAACCGTAAGAATAGTAGCCGATGTAAGAATAGTTATGGCCGAATCCGAAATAGCGGAAAGCATTGCCTGATGCTTTTCCATTTCGGCACGCCTATCCAAATAAGCGCGCGACAAAATGATGGTATAGTCCACCGTTGCGCCCAACATAATCGCACTAATAATAAGGTAACCAATGTACTGGATGGTTTCGCCCATAAAGTACGGAATTGCCAAGTTAATCCAAATAGATATTTCAATAGTAAGCAGCAGCATAAGTGGGATGCTGATACTACGGAACATCACCAATAGCACCAAACCAATCGCCAAAACTGACGCTATGAAAATACGCATAGAGTCATCATTTACGATGAGCGACATGTCGTACGATGTAACCGCCGAACCTACTAAATAGTTTTCTTCGGGGTAAAATTCGTTGGCAATATCGCGAAGCGTTTGCACCAGAGCGAACGCTTCGTCGGTTTCCCCTTCGACCGACGTTGAAACAACAATGCGCGAATAACCATTTGCAACAAGCTGCGACAAGCTATCAGCGGGCACCATTGCAGTAGGAATATTGGCAGAAACTGCAGTGACATACGAAGTTACCGCTGTTACATCATCCAAGTCTTCGATGCGCTGCACCATTTGGAGTTCGCGACCCCAATCGCCCTCAGGCACCAACATAACCCACTGTTCGTCTGCACCAAAAGCATCGTTGATGGCGTTTGTCTCTTCGTACAGTTCCGAGCCAGGCTCCACAAATCCACTAGCGCCATACACGAAATTCGGTTGCTTTTGACCCAGATAAGCAGGAACCGTAATAAGGGCAATAATGATGGTAAATGGCACCGCTAAGCGCAAGCATACTGCTGCGAACTTATCAAAAGATGGCAGGAACTTTCGATGTGCTGTTTTATTGAGAAGTTTCTCGCTCGAAAGTACCAAAATTGGCAGCAGGAATAATACGCACAGGAAGCTGAACACAATACCTTTCGCCAAGACCACGCCCATGTCAGCACCAATAAGGAATGCCATAACGCACAGCGAAAGAAACCCGAAAAAGGTGGTTGCCGCAGACGATGCAATAACTGCCGCCGCCTTATGCATTGCGGAAACAGCAGCATCGTACGAAGCCATACCTTGCGCTCTGAACCCGCGGAACGCGTGAAGCATCACTATGCCGTAGTCCATGGAAACCGCTAGCTGCAAAACCGCTGCACACATCTGCGTGATGAACGATATTTCGCCAAAAATAATATTGGTACCCATGTTGTACACAATTGAAATGCCAATAACTAGCAAGAACAACATTGGTTCAAACCAAGCTTCGCTTGTTAACAGCAACAAGCCCAAAATAACAATAACAGCCATAACCAGGATGAGCTGAATTTCTACATCCGAAGACCCTTGCGCAACAGCAGAATTAATAGCATCACCCGACATATATACCTGACTAGCGCCTATCGACGATGCAGTTTCACGGATAAGATCCATGGTATCCATAGCAAGCGAAGTATCCAATGCTACTTGGTACAGATATGAATCGCCATTTTTGTAGGCAGCAACCACATCAGCATCATAGGTTTCAAGGGGCATTGAAATATCGCATGCTGCTCCAAGCCACATCACATCTTCAACGCCTTCAATGGCTTCCATCTGATTTGCAAGTTCGTTTGCCTGCATTAACGTAAGCCCCTCGACCATGATGTTCGAATTGGGCGTTGGAGCATCAAAAGATTCTTCCATTACTCGAAGAGAAACAGTAGATGCAGTTTCTTCAGGTAAGTAGTCAGAAAACTGGTAGTTAATTTTCACATTGGGAATGCAAAGAGCTGATGCGACAAAAAAGAGCGCAGCAAACACCATAACCACCCGTCGGTGATTTAGCGCCCCACGGAATAATTTGTCTACAAAACTATGCACGGCTTGCGATCCCTATAAACTGTACATGCTTGCAATCCCTTACGGCTGCACTGCTCCGCGATCCCTCACGGACTGCACAGCCTGCAATCCCTTATACTTTTCTTGTCCTTATTGTAAAGGAGTATTCATGCTGTCTATAAGCATTTTTGCCGTCGGGAAATTAAAAGAATCATTTTGGAAAGATGCCTGTGCCGAATATTTGAAACGCTTAGGCGCCTATGCAAAAGTTTCCGTAAAAGAATTGCCCGATTCTAACAAAGAGCGTGAAGCACAGCTTATTCTGCAAAGCATTCCAGAACACACCCCCATTTTGTTATTAGACATCAAGGGTAAAGAAGTATCTAGCGAACAACTTGCCACAAAAATTGACACCTACGCGCTTAATGGGGAATCGCAATTAGCTTTCATCATTGGTGGCAGCGATGGCGTTACTGCTGAAGTAAAACAACGCGCAACGGAGCGTATAAGTTTTGGACCTATTACCCTGCCGCATAATCTTGCCCGTGTGGTGCTGCTAGAGCAAATTTATCGTGCGTTCAAAATTTCCCGTGGCGAGCCATATCATAAGTAATTGAGGCGCAAACCATATCACGAATAATCGTGACGGCAAACCGCATCAAGGACAACTATGACGAGCCATGTTATGAATAATCGTAGCGAACCGTGCCAAAAGCAATCGTGGCGAACGATACTACGAGTAATAAGCGTTATAAAACTTTCCCGTTAAAAGAAAAGGTGCCTGCAACTTGCAGACACCTTTAGGATTAAAGAAAATTGGGTTAAAGACAATTCATGGGGTGATGGCGTCTAACCCCAGTCAGAACCAACCACAACTAAGAAGTCACCAGAGAATGCATAGGTTCCGTCATTCTGCTTCACCTGTCCAACACCCAGTAAATCGGCAATTTTCTGAGCTTGCTCGCTTTGAGAAGAATTTTCATACACGATGATTGTTTGCGAATAATTAAAGTCGTCCGCATTGCCTGTTTCAATAATGGCACCATCAGGAGTCAATTTTGCTGCAGCTTCATTAGCACATCCTGAAATACCACTACCATTCTTTACAGAAATATGCACACCTGAAAGCGAAGCATTACTTGATGAATTACTACTTGAACTCGTACCATCTGCATTAGCAGATCCACCGCTACCAGCTGATGACATGGTCGCACCTGATGCTTCGTCAATCTGGGTTTCTTCCGTAGGAGACAAACCTTGCTTTACACGGTTCATCATTTCTTCCCATGCAGCTTCATCAAGCACTTCCCACCAAAGATTATCTTCATACACCGAAGTAGTAGGAACTGCTGCCGTGTATACATTGTTGGAAACATCAATTCCCATCATGGATTGCGCAAGACCAATTAAGCCAGTCACACTATAATCAGTCGTTACATATTCAGCCAATGTTGATACCGTATTAGTAATAGTAGCAACATCAGAATTCATAACCTTTTTCATAATGGCAGAAAGAACAAGGCGCTGATTTGCAGCACGAATAGCATCGCCATTACCAATATCGTCATAATTATGACGACTACGACAAAGAATCAAAGCCTGTTCGCCATTGAGTGTTTGTAGACCAGCATCCACGTGGCCACCTGCCATGTCGTCATTGATTTCCATTGGAACATCAACTTCAACGCCGCCCAAAGCATCCACTACTGCTTTAAATCCATCGAAGTCAATTTCGGCATAATGGCTAATAGGAACACCTGCCAATTCAGATACGGTATCTACCGCCAAGGAAGCGCCACCAAAAGCATAGGCAGCATTGATCTTTTGTTCACCGTGACCAGGTATATTAACGCGTGTATCACGCGGTACGGAAATTAAAGTTACCTCTTTTTCTTGCGGGTCAACACGGGCAAGAATCATTGAGTCAGTTCGGTATGAACCGCCAAATTCACCTGACGCATCACGATCCTCTGATTTATCCGCGCCAATTAATAACATATAAAACGGATCCGATGGAGAATCGGTTACCGCAAGTGAATTTAATAAGTCGGCATCTAAATCATCGCGCAAGGAGCTATCTACCTGGGTAATGTAAGCCCAAGCAGCACCAATACCGCCAAGCATAAGCACGCAAACTACCGCAAGCGAAATAAGTGCTATGCGCTTACGTTTACTTTTCTTTTTGCGTTCATGCTGTTGTCGAACAAATTCACGACTTTTTGCATTTTGTGCATAGCGCTGGTTGGCACCTGCAGGCGTAACTGGAACATACCCACCAGTAGAACGATGAGTGGAAGAGCCATAATTGCTTGCGCTATAAGCCTCTGCACCTACAGGATTGCGACGTGATTGGGATGATGAAGAGCCGCCTTGGTGTCCATAAGAAGAACGATCATAAGACCTCACACTCTGCTGTTTTCGCGGAGTACGCGAAGCAGACTGAGAGGCCTGATTAATGCGTTTCATGCTCTTTCTTGGATGAGCAGAACGTTTTGTTGGTTTGTTATTTGAAGCAAACATAAAATTAATAATGCAAATAATTACTG
>ERZ1027247.611-NODE-611-length-12953-cov-4.262056_pt1 | contig 12953 bp, 15 predicted proteins | sample MGYA00519262_ERZ1027247 | MGnify/ENA primary metagenome ERZ1027247 (study PRJEB26926, sample SAMN06164776) | human gut metagenome | biome: ENVO:00009003; feature: ENVO:2100002; material: ENVO:00002003 | host: Homo sapiens | place: USA | collected 2012 ... | reverse complement strand
GGGCCCGCCTCCTGTGTAAAGGCCGGAACCAAAACAGCGGGGAAGACCTCTGTCTCCCCCGCCCGGGTCAGCGGTTGATCTCCCGGTTCTCCGTCCGCCCCAGAAGATAGTCCACCGACACGCCGAAATAGTCCGCCACTTTCATCAGCTTTGGAATCGGCAAATTGCTGCCTCCGGCTTCAATCAACTGATAATGCCGGACCTGGCATCCTAGGAAATCCGCCATTCCCTGCTGAGTTTTTCCGGCCTCATTGCGCAATATTTTCAAGCGCGCGCCTAAAATCTCCATTTTTTTGCCCTTTCCTCTTGATGGATATAATATCCCACGATATAATATAACGTAACAAGTCCCGAACACGAAAGGAGCGCCTAGTATGTATGACCTGATCTCCATCCTTCTGGACTATGTGGAGGCCCTTCCCCCCACCCCGGACATGGACCGGGTATCCGAAGAGAGCTTTCCCTTCCTGCAGCGGCTGTATCAGCTGACAGGCGAGGACGAGGCGGACCGCATCTGGGGCGCGGCCATGGAGGTGGGCGCCTCCGAGGGCCGGCAGATGCTCCTCACCGGGCTGGCCCTGGGCCTGGAGCTGGGACAGGAGCTGGACCAGCTCTCCCTCAGCCGTTGAACCGGCTCATCCCCCGGTCGATGCCCTCGGCCAGGATGCACTCCACCGCGTCGGCGGCCCGCTTCACCGCCTGGTCGATGGCCTTTTTGTCCTCCCCCTGGAACTTGCCCAGCACCCAGTCCGCCATATCATAATCCGGGTGGGGCTTCTCCCCCACCCCCACCCGCAGCCGGGGAAACTGGTCTGTCCCCAAGTGGAGGATGATGTTTTTCAGGCCGTTATGACCCCCGGCCGAGCCTCCCCTGCGGATACGCAGACGGCCCACAGCCAGGGCGGTGTCGTCAGAGACCACCAGCACGTGGTCCGGCGCCACCTTATAGAAGTCCACCGCCTGGCGCACCGCCTCCCCGGACAGGTTCATGAAGGTGACGGGCTTCATCACCAGCACCTTCTGGCCGGAGATGGTGAACACGTTGGTCAGCGCCTTATATTTCAGCCTCTGGATGGGGGCGAGCTGGCGCTCGCCCAGCTCGTCAGCTACCATGAAGCCCACATTGTGCCGGGTGTTTTCGTATTTCTCCCCCGGGTTGCCCAGGCAGACCAGGACCCAGTCCACCCCGCCGGTTCCATTTCCAAACAGCATATCGGTCTCCTCAAACAGTCTGAAGAGGGGCGGGTATTGGCTACCCGCCCCCTGTTTTCGCGCCCTTCCGGTCCCCGCTCTCTCTTACAGGAACAGCGGGGAGACGGAGGTCTCCATATAGATGTGGCTGATGGCCTCCGCGAACATGTGGGCCACCGAGATGTACTTGATCTTGTCGCACTTGACGCCGGGCTTGGCCGGGATGGTATCCAGGAAGATGACCTCGTCCAGCACGCTGCTGTTGATGCGGTCGATGGCCGGACCGGAGAGGACGCCGTGGCTGGCGCAGGCGGTCACATCCTGGGCGCCGCCGATCTCCATCAGGGCCTGAGCCGCATGGCACAGGGAGCCGCCCGTATCCACCATATCGTCCAGCAGGATGACGTGCTTGCCCCGCACGTCGCCGATGATGTTCATGACCTCGGAGGAGTTGGCCTTCTGGCGGCGCTTGTCCACGATGGCCAGGGGCATGTTCAGCTTCTGGGCAAAGGCCCGGGCCCGGGACACCGACCCCACATCGGGGGAGACCACCATGGTGTCGTCATGGCAGTCCGCGTACTTCTTGGTGAAGTGGTCCACAAAGATGGGGGAGCCCAGCAGGTTGTCCACCGGGATGTCGAAGAAGCCCTGGATCTGGTTGGCGTGCAGGTCCATGGTCAGCACCCGGTCTGCGCCGGCCTCCGCGATCAGGTTGGCCACCAGCTTGGCGGAGATGGGGTCGCGGGGCTTGGTCTTGCGGTCCTGGCGGGCGTAGCCGAAGTAGGGCATCACGGCGGTGATGCGACCGGCGGAGGCCCGCTTGAGGGCATCGATCATGATGAGCAGCTCCATGAGGTTGTCGTTGACCGGGGAGCTGGTGGACTGGACCACGAACACGTCGGAGCCGCGGACGGTCTCATAGATGGAGACAAAGTTCTCCCCATCAGAGAAGGCGCCCACCTCGGCGTTGCCCAGCTCCGTGCCCACCTCCTTGCAGATGGCCTCGGCCAGGGGGCGGTTGGAAGTGCCGGAAAAGATCTTGATGTCCTTACCGTGTGCGATCATTCTTGTAACATCCTCTCACATTTTTTCTCTATCCTGTATCCCGCGGCGGCGGGAAAGAGCTACTTTCTGCGGTTGCGCCGCTTGGCGGCCCACTGCTTCTTGACGGTCTGGCGGGTGCGGGCGATGGCCAGGGAGTCGGCGGGCACCTCGTCGGTGATGGTGCTGCCCGCAGCGGTGTACGCCCCCTCCCCCACCCGCACGGGGGCCACCAGGTTGGTATTGCAGCCGATGAACGCATGGTCGCCGATGACCGTGCGGAACTTGCTGGTGCCGTCATAGTTCACCGTGACGGTGCCGCAGCCGAAATTGACGTGGCCGCCCACGTCGGAGTCGCCCACGTACGTCAGGTGGGAGATCTTGGTACCCTCGCCGATGGTGGAGTTTTTCAGCTCCACAAAGTCGCCCACCTTGACGCCGGGCCCCACGTGGCAGTTGGGGCGGATGTACGCGAAGGGGCCGATCTTCACCCCGTCGCCGATGGTGCTCTCATTGAGCTGGGAGGCGTTAATGGTGACGCCATCCCCCACGGTGCAGTCCCGCACCATGGCGTTGGGACCCACCTCGCAGTCCCGGCCGATGACGGTCTCCCCCCGCAGGATTGTGCCGGGCAGCAGGACGGTGCCCTCCCCCACCTTCACCCGGGGACCCACATAGCAATGGCTGGGGTCCATAATGCGGACTCCGGCTTCCAGCAGGCGGCGCACACCGTGCTGCCGGGCCACCATCTCAGCCTCCATGCGGCCGTTCCAGCCGGAGCGGATGGGATAGGCGCCCTGGAACCAGACGCCGCGGCTGTTGAAGCGGTCGCCCTTCTCCTTCAGGGCCTCCTCCAGGCCAACGCCCTCAGCCAGAGTCTGGGACAGCAGGCCGCCGTCGATGCGGTACACGCCGGTGTCCTTGCTGTCGAGTACGCCGCCGTTCTCCAGGCCGGCCAGCGTCCGGGCATCCCCCCAGTCCAGCAGCACCGGCTTGGTGATCACGATCACCTTGCCCTCCAGGGCGTTGAGAAAAGCCGACAGCTGCTCCACCGCGTCGCCGCTGCCGCCGGTGACAAACTCGGTGCCGGCGGGGAAGCAGGCCGCCGCCCGGGCCTGGTCGTCGGTGTGGCAGACCACGAAAAACCGCTCCACTCCGGCGGCCCTGAGCGACTCCGCCAGCCACAGGGCCGCGGGATCGAAGAGGAGCTCCTCCAGCATCAGGGACGGGCCGTTGCCCTCCCGTGGCAGGAATACGACCGCTCCAGTCGCGTTCATGTTGAAATCACCTCAAAAACATGGATTTCTTGCAATCAGATTATAGCAAAGCAGGACTGAAAATGCATCGGAAATTTCAAAAAAAGCGGGTAATTTTTCGCTCTTGGGAGGCTTGCACAATTTCCCGCCCCTTTTTCCGTTCCTTTCTTTGCAAAACGGCCCCTCGCCGTCCCCATTTAAAAAACAAAAGCAAGCCTGTCAGAGACAGGCTTGCTCACGCGCCGCTCAAAACCGCCCGGCGCAGGCCCAGGTTCCGCCAGATCTGCATGATTTCAGCCGTGGCGCACAGCTTGTCGGCCAGGCAGACCGCGGCCGCCTCGCGGCTGCGGGGCGCCCGGCGGGACAGGGGCCACATGTGGGCCAAAATGCAGTTTTTCTCCCGGGCGGTCAGGCCGCCGCACAGCGCGGCCGCATTCTCCGCGGCGGCCACCGGATGGGCAAAGCACTGCCGGTAGGAGGGCAGGGTGCGGGGGTCGTAGAGATACAGGTCGTGGAGCAGCCCCGCCCGCGCAGCGGTGCGCGCGTCGGCCCCCCACCGGTCCGCCAGATACCAGGCCACATAGGACACAAAGACACTGTGCTCATAGCAGGACACGCCGGGGTGGTGCCGGATGGACTTCATATGCTGCACCTGAGACGAAAACAGCAGCTCCTCCACACAGGCACGGTACTCCATCCAGGCCCTCTGGTTCATGGGTGTCACCCGCTTTCTCTTGATAAGGTGGTTCTATTATACGCCTATCCCGCCCTGTTGTCACTGGAAATTTGGCGGATTCTGCCCCGGGACTGCGGGCTGTTTTAAAAAAACGTCAGAAATAATTAAAAACTTTCCCTCCGGCGGCGTGTATACTAAGTGTACTATTTCATGTAATACAGTTTCCGGAAGGGAGACGACGGTATGATCCAACTCAATTACCGGGATGCGCGGCCCATCTACGAGCAGGTCAGGGACGGCCTGCGCCATCTGGTGGTGACCGGGGCGCTCCAGGCGGGAGACAAACTGCCCTCCGTGCGGGCGCTGGCCTCCTCGCTGGCCATCAACCCCAACACCATCCAGCGGGCCTATGAGTCCCTGGAGCAGGAGGGCTATCTCTACACGGTGGCGGGCAAGGGCTCCTTCGCCGCCCCCCAGGCCGACGTGAATGCAGCCAGAAGGGACCGCCTGCTCCGGGAATTTGACGCCTCGGCGGCGGAGCTTCTGTTCCTGGGCATGACCGCGGGGGAGCTGGCCGGGCGGCTGGAGGCGGCGGCCCGGCAGACTGTGAGAGAGGAGCGCAGCTATGATTGAAGCAAAAAATGTGGTTAAGAGCTTTGACGGGTTCCGGGCCCTGGACGGACTGACCATGACGGTGCCCCACGGGTCCATCTACGGGCTTGTGGGCCCCAACGGCGCAGGCAAGTCCACCCTGCTGCGCCACGTCACCGGCGTCTACCGGCAGGACAGCGGCTCGGTGCTCATTGAGGGCAACCCGGTGTACGAAAACCCGGCGGCCAAGTCCCGCATCGCCTCCATCCCCGACGAGCTTTACTATTTCCTCTCCGCCTCCACCCGGGACATGATGCGCTTTTACCGGGGCTTCTATCCCCGGTTCGACGTCAAGCGCTACGAGGCCCTGAAGGACGTGTTTACCACCATTCCGGAAAAGCAGCCCATCCGGCGGCTCTCCAAGGGCATGCAGAAGCAGTCCGCCTTCTGGCTGGCCCTGTGCTGCCGGCCGGACATCCTGGTGCTGGACGAGCCGGTGGACGGCCTGGACCCGGTGATGCGGCGGCAGGTGTGGTCCCTGCTGATGGGAGACGTGGCCGACCACGGCACCACAGTGCTGGTATCCTCCCACAACCTGCGGGAGCTGGAGGACGTGTGCGACCATGTGGGCATTCTCTCCAGGGGGAAGGTGCTCATTGAGCGGAGCCTGAGCGCCCTGCAGGAGAACGTGGTCAAGATGCAGGTGGTGTTCCAGGAGAAGGAATTGCCCCAGCTTCCCGGGGACCTCCAGGTGCTCCACGTCTCCCAGGTGGGGCGCATCCACACCCTCATCATCCGGGGCAACGCCACCGAGATCACCAACCGTCTGGCCGCCTTCGCCCCCATTCTGATGGAGGCGCTGCCCCTGACCCTGGAGGAGATCTTTATCTATGAGCTGGGAGGTGAGGACTATGCGGTCCGCGACATCGTACTTTAATTTTACCCTGCTGCGCAAGAATTTCGCCCGCTTCTGGCCCATCTGGTCGCTGTACGGCCTGTTCTGGCTGGCGGTGCTGCCCCTCAATATTCTGTCCAACCGGATACATTGGGACGGGGGAATGGCCCGCAGCCTGCCCCTGAACTACCTGGACGGCGGCCCGAGCGCCGCCGTTGCGCTGACCGCTCTGTTCGGCCTGCTGTGCGCCATGGCGGTGTTCTCCTACCTCTATGCCAGCCGCTCGGTGGGCATGCTTCACGCCCTGCCCCTGCGGCGGGAGGGCCTGTTCCTCACCAACTACCTGTCGGGGCTTCTGTTCCTGCTGCTGCCCAATCTGGCGGTGTTCCTGCTGGCCCTGGCGGCGGAGGTCTTTGCCGGCACAGTGGTGTTCAGCAGCCTGTTCACCTGGCTGGTGGTGGTGAGCCTGTTCGGGCTCTTCTTCTACTCCTTTGCCGTGTTCTGCGCCATGTTCACCGGCCACGTGCTGGCCCTGCCCGCCTTCTATGTGGTTCTCAATGGCCTGGCCGCCGGGCTGTGCTGGGTCTTCAGCCGTATGGCCGAGGAATTTCTCTTCGGCTTCACCAGCGCTGCCTGGCTGGAGAAGCTGGGCGTCTGGCTCACCCCGGTGCTGCTGCTCTCCGAGGCCTGTCACGTCCAGTATGATACCATAACGGACGCCGCCGGAAACAGCATGCTGGGCGATCCCTACTTTGCCGGTCTGGGCTATGCCTCCCTGTACGCCCTCATCGGGCTGGTGCTGGCAGGGCTGGCCCTGGCGGCCTACCGCCGCCGGCATTTGGAGAGCGCCGGCGACGTGGTCAGCGTCCGCTGGGTGCGCCCGGTGTTCAAATACGGTGTGGCCTTCTGCACCGCTGTGACACTGAGCACTGTCTTTTACTACGTTTTGGACCCTCTGCTGCCCCGCGGGCCGTGGACGCTCCTGGTTCTCATGGTGGTGTGGGGCGCGGCGGGCTGCTTTGTGGCCGAGATGCTGCTGTGCAAGAGCTTCTGGGTATTCCGGGGCGCGTGGAAGGGCTGCGTGGTCTTTCTGTGCTGCCTGACGGCCGCCATGTGCGCGATGGAGTTCGATATAACCGGCTTTGAGGGCCGGGTGCCCGACGCCGCTGAGGTACAGAGCGCCCACCTGTCCGGCATGGAGTCCGCCCCCTATGACGACCTGGGCTACGCCACCCTCACCTTGGACACCCCGGAGGAGCTGGAAGCCCTTACCGGCCTGCACCAGTCCATTGTAGCGCACAAGGAGGAGCTGGAGGAAGCGGACTGGGAGAGCACCTGGTCAGAGGACGGCAGCGGCCTGAGCATCCAGTCCGACGGCTGGACCTATGTGGACATTTCCTATACCCTCATGGACGGCTCCTATCTGACCCGGAAATACCGGGTTCCCCTCAGCCAGTCCGAGCTGGACACGCCGGGCCCCCCCGCCGCCCGGCTGGACGCCCTGCTCAACGCCCCCGGCCTGGCTGGTGAATCTTACTTCCACGCGCAGCAGGAGGGAGACCGGCTGGTGGACGCCTGGCTCACCAACCCCGATACGGACAGCGCGATTGTCCCCGCCTCCGCCCTGACCGGACTGGAGGAGGCCGTCCGCGCCGATCTGGCCGAGGGTACCCTGGGCCGCCGCTATTTGCTGGAGAACCGGGACCGGCTGGAAAACTGCTACTACAACGATCTATACCTGGAGTTCCGGCCCGCCGGACGCACCGGCGGCGAGGAGGAGGACGGCTACACGGTCTGCATCACCCTCCAGTCCGGGGCCCGGCACACCCTGGCCGTACTCCAGGCCTGCGGTCTGGACGGCACGCTGGTCACCCAGGCCCAGATTCAGAAGGAGGACGCCGTCTACGCCCAATCCACAACGGGGCGCGGCTGAGACAGGCCGGGCGGTTCGGCAAAACCCGAACCGCCCGGTTTTGTTTTTTTAAAAAACCTGCCCTTACCAATTTACCAGTGGTTGATTTTTTAAAAACGGAGGGGTATAATCAAACCCGAAGGGTATTTTTCGGTATGGGGAGAAAATGAAATTACGATCTGGAGGTTTACTGCAATGAAAGAAGTGTATGTGGTCAACTGCTGCCGGACGGCAGTGGGCTCCTTCGGGGGCAGCCTGAAGGACACCCCCGCAACGGAGCTGGGTGCCGTAGTGGTGAAGGAGGCGCTGAACCGCGCCGGAGTGAAGCCGGAGCAGGTGGACGAGCTGATGTTCGGCTGCGTGCTCACCGCCGCCCTGGGCCAGAACCCCGCCCGCCAGGTGGGCGTGAAGGCGGGCCTGCCCTACTCCGTGCCCGCCTACACCGTGGGCATGGTTTGCGGCTCCGGCATGAAGAGCGTCATCGAGGGCGCCCGCGCCATCCTGTGCGGCGACGCCGACATCATCGTGGCCGGCGGCACCGAGAACATGTCCGCCGCCCCTTACGCCCTCCCCGCCGAGCGCTGGGGCGCCCGCATGGGCGACAAGAAGGTCGTGGACACCATGATCAAGGACGGCCTGTGGGACGCCTACAACAACTACCACATGGGCACCACTGCGGAGAACATCTGCGACGTGTGGGGCATCACCCGCGAGGAGCTGGATGCCTTCGGCGCCGCCTCCCAGCAGAAGACCGAGGCGGCCCAGAAGGCCGGACGGTTTGACGACGAGATCGTGCCCGTCATGGTCAAGAAGAAGAAGGAAATGGTGGAGTTCAAGGTGGACGAGTTCCCCCGCGCCGGCACCACTGTGGAGAGCCTGGGCAAGCTGAAGGGCGCCTTCCCCGTGGGTCCGGAGGGCGTGGAGGACGAGATTGTCCACACCTTTGAGCCCACCCAGGTTCACGCGGATGACGCCCACAAGCATGTGCAGCGGGTGACTGCGGGCCAGGCCAGCGGCATCAACGACGGCGCGGCCGCCATTGTTCTGGCCTCCAAGGAGGCCGTGGAGAAGTACGGCCTCAAGCCCATGGCCAAGCTGGTGAGCTGGGGCCACGGCGGCGTGGATCCCAAGATCATGGGTGTCGGCCCCGTGCCCGCCAGCCGTCAGGCCATGAGCAAGGCGGGCCTTAAGATCGAGGACATTGATCTGGTGGAGGCCAACGAGGCCTTTGCCGCCCAGTCCATCGCCGTGGCCCGCGAGCTGGGCTTCGACATGGAGAAGGTCAATGTCAACGGCGGCGCCATCGCCATCGGCCACCCTGTCGGCTGCTCCGGCGCCCGCATCATCGTCACCCTGCTCCATGAGATGGCCAAACGGCCCGATGCCAAGAAGGGCCTGGCCACCCTGTGCATCGGCGGCGGCATGGGTGTTGCCACCATCTTCGAAAAGTGCTAAACTAAGCGGGAGGAAGGGTGGCGGACCGTCCTTCCTCCCAACTATAACGCGAACACCCCACTCTAATTTGAACTAGGAGGGTAACACTGTGCGCAATAAGATTATTTCTGTTGCGGAGGCCGTGGACATGATCCCCGACGGGGCGACCATCATGTACGGCGGCTTCCTGGGCTGCGGCAGCGCCCATCACATCATCGAAGCTCTGGCTCAGAAGGGCACCAAGGACCTGACCATCATCGGCAACGACTGCGGCATGGCCACCGGCCCCAACGGCGAGGAATTCTACGGCGTGGCCAAGCTGGTGCACAACCATCAGGTCAAGCACGTCATCGCCACCCACGTGGGCATGACCCCCGACGTGGGCACTCAGGGCATGGTGGACAAGACCCTGACCGTGGATCTGATTCCCCAGGGCACTCTGGCGGAGATGATCCGCGCCGGCGGCGCCGGCCTGGGCGGCGTGCTCACCCCCACCGGCGTGGGCACCATCGTGGAGGATTCCCCCTTCTGCCTGGGCAAGCAGACCATTGACGGCAGAGACTATCTGCTCATGAAGCCCATCCGTGCCGATTTCGCCCTCATCAACGGCTATCTTGTGGACAAGTTCGGCAACATCTGGTACAAGGGCACGACCCGCAACTTCAACATCGTCATGGCCACCGCCGCCGACGTGGTGATCGCCGAGGCGGACAATGTGGTGGAGATCGGCGACATCCAGCCTGAGAACGTCGTGACCTCCGGCGCCTTTGTCAACTACATCGTGGATGGAGGGAATGCGTAATGGAAAAGTCTGAGATCAAGGGCTTTATTGCCAAGCGCGTCGCCCAGGAGCTGAAGGACGGCGACGTGGTCAACCTGGGCATCGGCCTGCCCACCCTGGTACCCGCCTACCTGCCTGAGGGGGTGCATGTGATTCTCCAGTCCGAGAACGGCATCATCGGCACCGGAGCCAAGCCCACGCCCGAGGAGGCCGACCCCCGCTATAAGACCGACGCCGGCGGACAGCCCGCCCAGGCCGCTCCCTTCGGCTGCTACATCGACTCCGCCACCTCCTTCGGCTTTATCCGCGGCGGCCATGTAAACGCCACCATTCTGGGCGGCCTGGAGGTAGACGAGGAGGGCTCCTTGTCCAACTGGATTATCCCCGGCAAGAAGATGCCCGGTATGGGCGGCGCCATGGATCTGCTGGTGGGCGCCAAGGAAGTCATCGTCGCCATGGAGCACACCGCCAAGGGCAACCCCAAGATCCTGAAGAAGTGCAGGCTGCCCTACACCGCCGTCCACTGTATCACCAAGATCATCACCGAGATGTGCGTCATCAACGTGACCGACAAGGGCCTGGAGCTGGTGGAGATCAACCCCGAGTTCACTGTGGAGCAGGTACAGGCCGCCACCGAGGCCACCCTGATCGTCTCCCCCGACCTGAAGCCCATGTGCTGATTGTCAAAAAGACCTGCGGCAAATGCCGCAGGTCTTTTTTTCGTCCGGGCGGGGCGATGCGGGTACCGCCCCCCTACCGCCTGTGATCCAGCCCCAGCAGATAATCCACACTTACCCCATAATACCGGGCCAGAGCAATCAGCGTCTGGCTGGGAATATCCAAACGCCCGGTCTCATACCGGGAATAGGTGGCCTGACTGACCCTCAATATCTTTGCCATTTCCGCCTGGGACAGATCATGATCCTCCCGCAGTTCCGCCAATCGCGGGTACATAAGCATCACCGGTAATCAGCATATATCATGCAAAAACTGCATATTGCATTTTATGCACTTTTTGCATAAAATAGTCTTAGGTGATAAGGATGTATAAATATGAAATTGTAGACGGACAGGTATGCGGGACTTGCGTCCACTACCGGCAGCACTATATTTACCGGGATGGCAGCTATTTCCCCCTTTGGTACGGGCACTGTCATTGTCCACGGCGCAAGAACCGAACCCCGGACCAGGTATGCACGTATTGGGAGCCAATTCCGCACGGCCCGTAGGGGCCGATGCCCTCATCGGCCCACAAAACGGGAGACGCCCGACAGGCGTCTCCCGTTTGTCTTTATTCCCCTTTTCCCACGAACCTGTGGGCCTCGTCCACCGCCCGCTCCACGGCGTTCAGAATATTCTGGTAGCCGGTGCAGCGGCACAGGTGGCCGGAGATGAGCTTGCGCAGCTCCTCCCGGGTGTACTGCTTGCCGGAGCCCACGATCTCCACGGCGGACATGATGATGCCGGGGGTGCAGAAGCCGCACTGGACGGCGGCCTCCTCCACAAAGGCCCGCTGGATGGGGGACAGGCCCCCGTCCGGCTCCTGGAGGCCCTCCACGGTGAGGATGCTCTTACCCTGGGCCCACACGCCCAGGTAGATGCAGGAGTCGATGGCCGTGCCGTCCACCAGGACGGTGCAGGCCCCGCACTCCCCCACCTCACAGCCCTTCTTCACGCTGGTGAGGCCCAGCCGCTCCCGCAGCACGTCGGCCAGGGACTCCCGGGGGTCGATACCCACCTCCACGGGCTTGTTGTTCACGGTACAGCGCAGCACTTCGATCATACGTCGGCCCCTCCCTTCCGGGCCGCCTCCCGCAGGGAGCGGGCGGACAGCTCCTTGACCAGCTGGATGCGGAACTCCTTGGACGCCCGCCAGCTCGTGCGGGGGTTCACGTCGGCCAGGGCGGCCTCGCCGATGGCGGCGACGGCCTCCCCGATGGGCAGGCCCCGCACCGCCGCCTCGGCGGCCGGAGAGCGCATGGGCACCGGCCCGGCCACGCCAAAGGCCAGGGCCGCGTCGTCCACCATTTTTTTGTCGCTGGTGAGCTTCACCAGGCAGCTCACCCCCAGGGTGGCGATGTCCATGGCGTTGCGCTGGGCATATTTGATGTAGTGGCCGGTATAGCCGACATAGTTGTCGTATGGGATGACGATTTTCACCAGCAGCTCATAGGGGGCCAGGGCCACCTTGCCCACGAACCGGCCCACCACCAGGGTGTCCACCGTATTGTAGAGCTGCTGGAAAAAGGTGCCGAACCACAGGGGGAAGAAAAAGGCGAGGAGTTGTTTCCAGATCACGCCCTTGGTGATATCACTGGTGGGCTGGCGCAGCAGTCCCATGGGAGATCCCTCCATATTTTGTCGTATCGTTAAAGGAGCGTTAAGATTCTACACGCTTCCTGTCGGAAAAGCAAGGGGGGCGCGCCGTTTTCCCCTGCAAAAATGCCCGGACGGCCAGAACATCCCACCGCTGCGCAGGCGGCTGTTTGAATTGGCCCGGCGCGCTTGTTTTTTCCACCGGGATCGGATATAATGTGGAAACGAACATACCGAAAGAGGGTTTTTACCGATGAAATTAGGCATCGTGGGCCTTCCCAACGTGGGCAAGAGCACCCTGTTCAACGCCATCGCCGGGGGCTTCTATGTGGATGAGGGCTCCATCACCCTGGCGGGGGAGGACATCACCTTCAAGCCGGAGTACAAGCGCAGCCGGGAAATAGGGCGGCTGTTTCAGGACCCCATGCGGGGGACGGCGCCTCATATGACCATCGAGGAGAACCTGGCCTTGGCCTATCTGCGCACTGCCAAGAATCAGAACGCTTTTTTCAGCCGGACCAGCAAAGCGGAGAAGCAGTTCTTCCGGGACCGGCTGGCCCTGCTGGATATGGGGCTGGAGGACCGGATGAAGCAGCCCGTGGGGCTGCTGTCCGGCGGACAGCGTCAGGCGCTTACCTTGCTGATGGCCACACTGGTCCCGCCCAAGCTGCTGCTGCTGGACGAGCACACGGCGGCCCTGGACCCCTCTACAGCAGAGAAGGTGCTGGGCCTGACCCGGGAGATCGTGGCGGAGCATCATATCACCACCATGATGGTGACGCACAACATGAAAAATGCTCTGGAGCTGGGCAACCGCACCCTGATGATGGACAGTGGAAGGGTCGTGCTGGACATTGGGG
>ERZ1027247.606-NODE-606-length-12997-cov-5.766265_pt1 | contig 12997 bp, 1 predicted proteins | sample MGYA00519262_ERZ1027247 | MGnify/ENA primary metagenome ERZ1027247 (study PRJEB26926, sample SAMN06164776) | human gut metagenome | biome: ENVO:00009003; feature: ENVO:2100002; material: ENVO:00002003 | host: Homo sapiens | place: USA | collected 2012 ... | reverse complement strand
ACCCGAATCCGAATCCAAACCCGAATCCGAATCCAAACCCGAATCCGAATCCAAACCCGAATCCGAATCCGAATCCGAACCCGAATCCGAATCCGAATCCGAATCCGAACCCACCGACACCGCCGGTTCCACCGATTGTCCATGGGGATAATGAGACGGCGCTGATGAAAGGCGGACGCAGCGTATTGACCGGTTCCGCTTTGGAGTGGAGAGATAACGCCATGCAGGGGATGCTTCGTTTGGACATGCTCCGCTATCGAAGCGGCATGGAGGGTGCATGGGGAAGAGCTTATGGCGGCAGATGGAAATATGACGGAAACGGTATCGGAATAAAAGAAAACTATTGGGCAGGCGAAGCCGGGTACGACCGCCGTTACCCCAGTAACTGGCGTGCAGGTATATCTCTGGATTACAGAGATGGAAAGGGCAAGTATGATTTTGGCGGAAGAGGCGACAGCAAACTGTATGCCCTGTCGCTCTACGGCTCGAAAGATCTTGCCCGGGGCGCCTTTGTGGATATGATCGTCAAAGGGGGTTATATAAAGAATAAGTTTACCCTGTATGACAGAGGAAGAAATCAGTTTACGGGATCATCTACCGCCAGAGGTTACAGTGTGGCAGGGAGATATGGAAAGCGCTTCGGAACGGGAGATTTCTACTGGCAGCCGCAGATCCAGTTCACCTGGGCGCATTTGGAACCTGATGAATGCGATGTTTCCAATAAAAGCGCCGTGATGACTGTGAAGGGGCAGTCTTTTGACAGTTATGTGGCGAGGGCAGGTATTGAAGCAGGACGTATCGGTTCTTTCGGCGATCTGTATGTAAGAGCGGGCATTGCCCATGAATTCGGCGGCAGAATTAAAGCGTCCTATTCCGCTGCTGACGGCGGTACTAAGGAAACCAGCTATGATTTAAAGGATACCTGGGGGGAATTAACGGTAGGCGGCACGTATAATCTGTCACCTGTAAGCCGTATTTATATAGATGTGACAAGAGGATTTGGCGGGGACTGGAAACGGGAGTGGCAGCTGAATGCCGGTTTCCGGTGCGAGTTCTGAGAAAGGCGGTGCGGAAATAGTATGGCAGAACGGCAGGCATCATAACGGTTCCGGCCGGAGATAATCCTCTATGGCAGAGAAGCGGGGATAGAAGCAGTGCATATATTTCATATTTTCTGGTGAATAAAAAGGCGGAGGAGCAGGTTATGAAAGAGTATTCAAAATGGAAATCGGGGAAACGGTTTCTGACGGCGGCAGTTACGTTGTCATTACTTGGCAGTCTTGGTTTGTATCATGATGTTCGTGCTGATTTCTTAGAAGACATGGAAAAGAAGTATCCTGATGCGATACAGCTTACAAATGGTATTACCGGGGAGAAAGATAAAGATGACATTTATGTAAATCGAAAGATTTTAAAGGATAATGGGGAAAATTATCTGTTTACTACAGATGCAATAATTAATACCGCTAATGGTATAAAGATAGGAGATTTAAGCCATCCTGTAAATATTGATGCATCGGGACAGACTTTAATTTTTAATGCGGAAAGAAATAATAAGAAATTAGAGCTTCATGCGATTGAGATAGAGTCATTGCAGGGGACTACGATTACTGCAAAAAAGATATTTATTAATGCAGGGAATACGAAAAGTCGCGCTGAAGGAATCCGTGTAGGCGGACAGAACGGAACGAATAAGGATACGCCGTACAAGCTGACGATTAATGGGGATATGGATATCAGGGCTCATGGCGCTAATTACGGCCTGGGCATGTATCTGTGCGGCAATGCGGAAACCACTGTCAATGGGAACGTAACCATGAATACCCATGATGAAAAGAACCCCTGGGCGGTCTATGTGGAAAATGACGGCGGTTTCAGCTATTATGGCGGCTCTGCCATCTATGCCGGAAATAATTACACACTCCAGATGGGACCGAAGCTGACCGTTAACGGACTGGTGGATCTGAAGGTGAATGCCAACGGCGTATTTGCCAATGGCGGCCATTCGGATATTTATTTCAAGGGCGGAAATATAGAAATCAATAAAGATAATACCAAGGGGTATTACGCACTGCTGGCGGAGTGCGCCACCACCACGATGAATATGGAGCGGGACGAAAATAAGGTGCCTGTCAGAGCCGGTAATTCCAAAGTTACGATCAAAGGAAATGTAGGCGCATCTGCCGGCGCGATCAATGTGAATGAGCCGGAGCCTTATACCCGCGTCAATCTGGGGCTGGCTACGCCCGATTCCAGCTGGACGGGGGTCGCATACAATGCGTTTAAAGATGAAGGCAATGACGCCGGTGGCAAGAAATTTTTTGGGGAAATTAATCTGTGGCTGCAGAACGGCGCTTCCTGGACGAATGAGGCCTGGGGCGAACCGCCTGATGCTTATTTCGGAGAGGATTTTTCGGAAAGCCATTTGAAACGGCTGGTCGGCGGGGAAAGCGCCGATAAGGCGGGACATATTTTCCAGAAACCCGGAGAGGATGAAGACAGCGAAGGCATCAATATCCGCGTAGACGATTATAAGGGATTCACCAATATATACTATGGTCATAAAGAAGAGAAACCCACGGATATCCTCGGCGGGACTTTTACCGTGACTAAAGCGCAGCCCGGATCGGGAATCAATCTGATTACCGACAGCAAGGGACTGAATGTGGATTCATCCAAAGCAGCAGATAAGAATCTGGCCAGCGAGACGCTGAACGCGCTGGCGAATAAGCTGTTTTATACTGCGTATAAAAATGGGGAAACCAATCTTGCCGGTAAAGTGGAAATTGCCGAGGGGCTGACGGCTTCCAGCCTGTCCAAACGTATGGAAGATGTGACTTTCAAAAAAGAAGACGGACAGGGGCAGTATCTCTATACACCGGCGCAAGATGAGATTGTCGGGCCAATTACCGGGCCGGAAAAAGAAACGGCTGACCGCAATGCAAAAGGCACTGCGCCGAATGCAAAGCAGGGAAATGTGGTCAGCGGTATGTACAATGAGTCCACACCTACGACGAAGACCAATCCGATGATTGTGGATATGAATGGATTCAATTTAAATGTGGCGGCAGAAAGCGACAATAAGATTGCTGATGCCGTTTATGTGGGAAATAATGATTATATTACTGTAAAAAATGATGCGGGAAAGAAAATCGGCATCACTTCCACCAATACAAATACCCGTGCTGCCAACGGCATTTTCCTTGAGGGGAATTCCCATCTGAATATAACGGGACCGGTGGAGATTGCCAAGGTGCATACCAAAGGCAGTTCCGCCGCAGGTATTGCGTTCCAGGGCAGCGGAAGTGAAGCGGTGATTGACGGTTCCCTTACCATTTCAAATGTGGACGGTGATAAAGCGGAGAAGCAGGGACGGTATATCGGCGTATCCGGGATCCGGATGACTGGCGATAATACTTCCATGACCGTTACGGGACCGGTGAATATTTCCGGTTTTAAAGGATCGGCATTGCATACTGCGGGCGCGGACAGTGTAATTTCTGTCGGCGGCGGTACTATTTCTACAGCAGCGGATGCGGATAAATCCCATAATTTCTATGCGGCCCGTGTGGAAAAAGGAACGGTCAATATCAACATGAAAAATGGTGCGCCAGGAAGCGCAAGAACCAATATTATCGGGGATATGTATGTTACAGGGCAGTATGGAAAGAAAGTTATTGAGTACAGTGGAGGCCAGCTGGCAGATTGGCAGCACAGAGGAAATCTTCATGTGGCGCTGACAGATAAGGATTCGTCCTGGACTGGTGTGGCGGCGTATGAACAGTACAATGATAATTACGGCAGCGGCGGGAATACGATGCATGATATCGGGAATTTTGATCTGTATCTGCAAAACGGGGCCACCTGGACGAATGAGCAGCAGTCTCATGTGACTACTACGACGCTTGCCGGTAAGAATCCTGTCTATAACGGCAGCTATTTAATGAAGCTTCATGGCGGCAGTGACGCAGTGCATAAAGGGTATATTTATCAGAAAGACAGCAAGCCCATTACTGTAGATAATTACAGCGGACACACTCTTGTTTTCTATGACCATACTGGAGACGGTTCTGCCGCTGAAAATTACAGCGCCGGTGATTTCAGAATCAAGACAGCGGAAGAAGGATCTTCCATCACGCTGCGCACAGGTGCAGGCGGAATCAATACGGCCGATAAAACGGCGGCGGGAAAAGCGCTGAACAGTTTAGCAAATAAGCTCTACTATATGTCTTATGCGCAAGGTGACACAAAGCTGAAAGGCACTGTGGAAATTGCGGAAGGGTTGACTTCCTCTTCTGTTTCAGCAAGTGGGGATATTGCTTTCAGGACAAATACGGCTGCTGATAAGAACGGACAGGGCACCTATGTATATGAACCGGAAGAGCCTTTGGACGGGCCGATCATCAAAGACAGACTGCTGAAAGGCGAAACTACGGTCACTGCTGATGACACCCATGCTGAAGATGGATATGTCAGTGCAGCTTACAACGGCGATGATTCAATCACCGTGGACATGGCAAATCATGGACTCCGTCTGGAAGCGGCTTCTTCCGCGTCTGCAAAGGCGGCGGCTGTCCGGGTCGGGAAAGGGACGGACGACAATAAGAAGAGCATCAGTTTTATCAACATGGAGAAAAACAAGCCGCTGGTTATTTCTTCGGATCAGACAAACGGGGGAGAAGCCACAGGTATTTATGTTTCCGAGAACGGCAAGCTTTCTGTTGCCGGGGATGTAGTGATTGATAAGGTGTCTACTTCAGGCAGAAAGGCATACGGCGTGGCGAACCGCGGACCCAATGCGGAACTTGTTATTAAAGGCGGGCTGAAAATAGCGGGCGCAGGTGCCGATGAATGGAGAGCGGTAAAAGCTGCCAAAGATACAACGGGTATATCGGTAACTGCCATTGCCAATATCGGGAATAATGCCAAATTAACTATTGAAGGGCCGCTGGACGTAAAAATTCAGGGGACTGCCATCAATTCTACCGCTAAAGGCGGCGTTATGCGCCTTGGCAGCGGCAGGATTCTGACGCCTATGGATGAACATGCTCAGGGGAATTCAAAGCTTGTTAAGGGCGTGAACGGTACTGTTTTCATTAATATGAATGAGGACGGAACGGCTGCCAAAGCTGAAGACACTGTGCTTCAGGGAAATATTTACACCGAAAGAAGATCAGGGTCTAAGGCCGTTGTAAATGTAGGGCTGGCAAGCAAGAATTCTTCATGGACAGGTGTAACCGATTATAACAGGAGTTTTTCCAGCGATGCCGGCGAGGTCAATCTGTATCTGAGCCATGATGCGGTTTGGAATAATAAGAAGACTGCTTCCGTGACGGGCTCTTACATGGGCAGCCATATAGATTATTTCAAAGGCGGCAGTGATGCGGCCCACGCGGGTATTATCAGACAGAACGACGACAGGGACATCAATATAGATCATTACAGCGGTCATGCAATCCTTGTCTATGACCATAAAGCGGAAAAGCCAAAAGAGATGATTGGCGGCAGGACGCTGATAAAAAAAGCGGAACCGGGATCTGTTGTCAGAATGGTAACCGGGAACGGCGGTCTGAATACCAATTCCAACAAGGCGGCCGATAAGAATCTGGTCAGTGAAACTCTGAACGCTTTGGCGAATAAGCTTTACTATACCGGTTATAACAATGCGGCAATCAAAGATAATCTGAAAGGTACCGTAGAAATTGCGGAAGGTCTGACGGCAAGTTCCGCATCGGTTGCCATCGTATCGGGAAATATGAGCTTCCAGGATGTCACGGGCAGAGGTGAATATAAATTTACCCCCGCAGAAGATGACCCTCATGGACAGACTACGTCTGATTTCGGTACCCCTATCACCGGAGAAGCCGATAAGGATCAGGAGTATGTCAAAGCCAATGTGCTGAAAGATGACGTGTATACTTTTACCAATGCGGTGAATACGGTCACTGTCGATGACGGAGATACCACGACAGAAGATCTTGGCTACCATAAGGCTGTGGCCGCCGTGGTGGGGATCAATAAGGATATTACGATTCATGCGGCAGATAAGAGTCTGAAACTGAATGCGGAGAATAAGACAGAACGCAACAGTGCTGTAGGCATGTACACGAAGAAAAAGATTGACGCTGTGGCAAAAGATATTTCCATCGATGCCAAATCCTCTGTGGGAGATGTATACGGTATATATATCCATGAAGGCGGAAAAGCAGCCATCACCGGCAACGTATCTATCTTGGCAAAACAGGGCGGAGATGGTTTTGCGGACGGAATCAAACTGTATAATGGCGGTTCTGCGCTGACCATTAACGGTAACCTGGCTATGAAAGGCACGGGAAGCGGAAATGATGCCTATGGTGTTTTTGCCGCTCAAAAGGGCGGGTATGGCAGCACAAAGACATATCAGGCAACAGGCATCAATATTTATGATAAAGACGGTGCGGCGTTTACTTTGAACGGCAACTTGGATATGAAAGTTAAAGGTGTCGGCGTGGATATGCGCGGCAGCGAAAAAAATGCGGTAACCATTGCCGGAGGCACAATCTTTACGCCGGATGACGGGGAAGAGGCAAGCTATAAAGCTGTGGCTGCCACTTCAGGCACCTTTGCCATGGGCATGAATGATGCGAAAACAGGATCCAATGGAAAGGATGTCGTTGTGCAGGGCACAATTTCTTTAGGGAAAAAGGGAACTGTTGATCTGGGTCTGGGCAGCAGTAAATCCCGGTGGACCGGAATTGCCGATAATAAAGACGGACATCCTATGAATTTGTATCTGTCTGACGGAGGAATGTGGGAAAACCGCCGGACATCAAAAGACCAGTATGGTTTGTTTGCAGGCAGCCGCGTGACAAAAGTGGCAGGCGGTACCGCGCCGGCTAAGGCAGGTGTAATTGTCCAGAAAGACAGCAATCCGATTACCATTGATCATTACAGCGGACACACTATTCTTGTTTATGATCACGAGGCATCGTCTCCTGCAACAATGATCGGCGGAGATACGATAATTGCTAATGCGGAAGCCGGTTCCGGTATTACGATGCGTACCAACAGCAGGGGATTGGATACAAATTCTGGCAAGGCAAAAGATAAGAATTTGGTAAATGCCACCCTTAATGCACTGGCGAATAAACTGTTTTATACCGCGTATAAAAATGGAGAAACCAATCTTACGGGTAAAGTAGAAATTGCTGAAGGATTGACAACATCCGCCGTGGCAAAGAAGACAGGCAATATATCTTTCAAGAACGGGACCGGTCAGGGTGAGTACATCTATACGCCCGAAGAAGATCCGAGCGGTGACATTATTGATGCAAATGGTCCGATTACTTTCGATTATAAGAAGGATTCCAAGGTATTCGGCAGATCTGTCAGTCAGATAGGCGGAAATAGCAAGAACCTGGCTTATAACTTTGCAGGAAAGACAGTCAATATTACCACCGGCGGCAGTGATTGGGCGCCGATAGGAATGACGCCGAATGTAAAAGCGGTTATTAACGCGAAACAGTTGAACCTGAAAACACCGGAAGCCGGTATGATGGGAACTTATGGAATCTATCTGGAAGACGGAGATGATATTACTGTTAATTCCGATGTGAATATGACCGTCAATGGCGGCGCGTATATGGTAGACGGTATTTTTATGGGTCACATGGGGGCGGCAGAAGCGGCAAAGACCAAACTGACCATTAATGGCAATGTCACCATGCGCGGTACCGGAAATGACCAGTCTTCCGATGATTTCTGGGGTATTAAGGGTACCGGAGAAGACGGCGGCTATCCTACCTATATGGGAAGCCGCTGGGCGCCGGAAGGAATTTATCTTGGCAAAGAAGGCGGCAGTTCCATCACGATCAACGGCAATGTAGATATGGCAGTCAAAGGGAACGGCGCGGTAACGGATGCTTATTATAAAGTCGCAGGGCAGAATTCATTGGATAATGTTCTTACCTTGAATGGCAATGTCAATATTATCACGCCGAAGAGTAGAGAACGGGGATTCCTGGCATTGGGTGCTTTTGGCGGTACTGTTAATGTGAATGTAAAGACTGAAACGGATGCTGGCGGCAAAGTCAAAGTGACCGGAGCCTCCGACCATAAAGTGAATCTGGTGGGGAATCTCTATGCATCGAAAGATGATGGAAATGGAGATAATACATACTATTTCCGTGACGGTGCCATTAATCTGGGGTTGACGACGTCTGATTCCACCTGGAGCGGTGTTGTATCAAATACGAATAAAAATACGCCTACCGAAAAATCACAGCAGGGAGATATCAACCTGTGGCTCCAGAATGGTGCGACCTGGAATCATGAAGCGGTTTCCCGCGCCGATGCCGTTTATGCGGCAGGAAATAACGGGAAAACGACGCTTCCGAGTCCGTCAAACGGATTGTACGGGGCTTATGACGGTATTTCTCATCTGACAACCCTGACCGGCGGAAAAGACGCGGATCATGCGGGGCTCATCGCCATGAAGGACAAGGCGGATGTGGAAGTCGGCACATACAGCGGTTTCAGCCGAATTTACTATAACCATGAAAATAGCACGCCGAAACAAATGATCGGCGGCGATTTCAAGGTATCCAAGGCATCGGACGGTTCCCGTATTACATTGATGACGGGGAGCAACGGATTGGATACGTCTTCAACTAAAGCGGCGGATAAGAATCTGGTCAGTGAAACTTTGAATGCGCTGGCAGGAAAGCTCTATTACTTGGCAAAGGATGGAAAACTTTCTGCCAAGGCAGCTTTAGCGGAAGGGCTGACCGCATCGGAAGCTTCTCTTGATTTGAAGAATGTGACGTTCAAGGAATCCAATGGTCAGGGGCAGTACCTCTATACACCGGCTTCGGATATTCCTGAAGAACAGACAGAAACGGCATTTACCGATACTATCACCGGCGTAAAGGCGAAGGACATGAAGTATGTCAATACTGGTGTACGTAAAGAAGACGGTACATATAAATTCACAAAGGATTCTGAAATTACTGTTGCCGCAGGCGGACCTGCAGTAAAAGTAGAAGAAGATGTCATTATCCGGGCTGATGGAAAAACGCTGAAAATGAAGACGGTGGAAGGCAGCGGTACAGTCTACGGAATCAACCAGTCTACTGCGAAGAAAGCAGAAATCACCGCGAAGAACCTGGATGTAGAAGTGACAAGCACATCCCGTGCTGAAGGCATCCATATGGCAAACAGCAATGCAGCTATCCGGCCCGAAATGACGATTAATGGAAATGTCAATCTGAAAGTAAGCGGAACAGCTAATACGCTGGGTGCTTATATCCAGGGAAACAGCAGATTGACTGTTAATGGAAATGTGACAGCCGATGTGGACGGACACAATGGCGGCTTTAGTTATTATGGGGCAACCGGACTATACTCCACCAGTAATATGGGGCCCAATTCTATGGGAGCTGATATCACAGTCAACGGAAATGTAGACCTGAAAGGCAAAGCCCATGGTATTTTTGCCAATGCCGGCGGCAGCAAAGTGACAGTCAACGGCGGCGGCAGCATTGAAGTGGACAAGGCGTCGACAAATCTCTATGCGGCTATCCGTGCAGAAGACGGTGTTGTCAACATGAATGTCAAGCTTGACAGCAACGGAAATGCCGTAGGAAGCCTTGACAAGAAAGTCAATATTAAGGGAAATCTGGCGGTAACGACCGGTGCTGTCAATGAGGTGGATAAGAAAGGAACTTTGTCACAGATTAATCTGGGACTGACCACGTCGGATTCTACACTCCAAGGGGTTGTGTATAATGCATTCCCCGATGAAGGGAAGAAAGCAGGAGAGTTGACCTTCAAAGGGGAGGCCAATCTGTTCCTTGCCAACGGTGCCGCATGGATGAATGAAAAGTATGGAGATACCGGAACATCCTGGGGCGGTAAAAACTTCGAAGGCAGCCATCTGACAAGACTTGCCGGCGGAGTAAGTGCAGATAAGGCAGGACAGATCTTCCAGAAAGACACAGGAAATATCACCGTAGATAACTATAGCGGTTACACGGATGTATATTATGCGCACGAAGAAACAGCGCCGAAAACCATGATCGGCGGAGATTTCATCATACGGAAAGCGGCATCCGGCTCCGGCATATCCCTCATCACGGATAATAAGGGGCTGAATACATCTTCCAATGCATCTGCGGATAAGAATCTGGTCAGTGAAACACTGAACGCTCTTGCGAATAAACTTTTCTATAAAGCGTATGCGGACGGAGAGAATAATCTGACCGGTTTTGTAAAAATTGCAGAAGGTCTGACCAGTTCTGAAGCGGTTCTCAAAACAGGAAATATCACCTTTAAGAAAGATAACGGTCAGGGGCAGTACCTTTATGAAACCGCTTATCCGAATGAACAGGTCACGGATCCGATTAATAAGACTATAGACGGCAGTACTGCTTCTGAACAGGTATACAAGGAAGCCGGCGTTTATAAATCGGATACGGATACCTATAAGTTCACAAAGAATCCGGCTACTGTCAACGGAGATTCCGGTGCGGCTGTCGATGCAGGTGCGAAGGATATCCATGTGGACAGCGGAGAAAATACGCTGAATCTGAATGGAGGAAATACTGGCGTCGGTGTCAAAGCAAAAGGAGGAAAGACCGCTGATATTAAGGGCAATGCCAATATTACAGGCAAGACCGGTGTAGTTGCCGACGGTGCGGGAAGTAAAGTGCTTCTTTCCGGAAACTCTAATATCACTGCCGAAGGAGATGGTATCGTGGCCTCTGGCGGCGGTATTGTGGAAGCAGCAGGTATAACCAATGTAACGGCAGGAGCCGGCGGCAAAGCTGTTCGTGCGGGTGCCGGATCTTCAGTAAGCCTTCGGAACGGCAAATTGAAAGGAGATGTGGAAGCCGATAACGGCACAGTTTCCCTCCATGGGGCAGAAACAGAAGGCAATGTCACTGCAGCGGCGGGCGGCAGTATCAATCTGACCGATGGCAGTGTAAGCGGTGCGGCGACAGCAGATAACGGAACGATTGAAACAGAAAATACAAATGTTGTAAATGGTGCATCCGCGCTTAACGGCGGAAAGCTTAAACTGAGAAACGGAACCGTTTCCGGTGGAATCAAAACGGATGCCGCATCTACATCTGATGTTGTTATGGATCGGGCCGGAGCGTCCTTGCAAGGCGATGTATCCGGTGAAGGTAAGACGAATGTAACTCTTTCCAATGGCGGAAGCTGGAAAGGAAGCAGCACCGGCAGCGGAGAGACAAAAGTCAAGGTAGAAAGTGACGGTATCTGGACAGGCACCAGTATGAACAGCAGTACAGATGTCGATCTGAGAGGCAAGTGGCAGCAGATCGGTGACAGTAAGGTTCGTAAGCTTGTCTCTACTAAAGGTACCCTTGACAAGACGGATTCAGTAAGCGGAACGACGGATATTGGACACTTTGGCGGGGAAATGTCTCTTATTTATGCCCATGACAAGACAAACCCGACAAAGGTACTTGGCGGCGGCACTTTCATCGCGGCAGCCGATGCCGGTTCCACAGTGGATATGATTACTGATAATGCCGGCCTGGATACAAATTCGAAAAAGGCAGCTGACAAAAACAAGGTCAGCGAAGCACTGAATGCACTGGCAGGAAAGCTGCAGTATACTGGATATCAGAATGGAGAAAGAAATCTGAAAGGTAAATTGAGAATTGCTGAAGGACTGACATCCAGCAGTGCCGCTCTGAAAACGGAAATACTGAGCTTTAAGGGAAATGGACAGGGATACCTTGATTACACACCTGCTACGGATTCGGAAATCGAAACCGGTGATTACGAAACCTCGATCATGAGCAGTACCAGGAGCGCTTTGACTTCCTCTATCCTTGTATGGCGGAATGACATGAATGATATGTATAAGCGCATGGGAGACCTCAGAATCGGTGCGGAAAGCGGTTTGTGGGCAAGAGTTTACGGCGGCCGGATCAGTTATGACGCCAATAATGCGTATATGAAGAACAGCTACTGGGCGGCTCAGGTGGGCATGGATAAGCGCTTGGCATCGGGCTGGCATGTAGGCGGCGCTTTCGGATACAATGACGGCAGCGTAACATACAGATATGGTGGAAAAGGTGATCCGAAACTGTACACATTGGCAGCCTACGCAACCAGGGTGTCGGAAGACGGACAGTATGTGGATATCGTTGCGAAAGTAGGAAAACTTTCCAATAAGTTCACTGCCTACAATAAGTACGATGCACCGGCACTCAGAAATTATGTAGAAGGCAAGTATGATACATACGGGTATGGTATCAGTGCTGAATACGGTAAAAAGATTCGTATGGGCAAAGGCTTTATAACGCCGCAGGCGGAACTGACATGGAGCCGTCTGTCATCGGACAGCTTTGCTGCAGCGGCGCCTAGTGGTGAAAGCATGCGTGTCAATCAATCATCAGTCAACAGTTTGATTGGGCGCCTGGGTGTAGTAGCCGGAGTAGAGAGTGACAAAGGCAATTTCTATGCCAAAGCAAGTCTGTTCCATGAATTTGACGGAGATGGACACATCCTGTTCAGTGAACCCGGAAAAACAGGCAAGCGTTCCTCGTTCAGCCTTAAGGATACCTGGGCAGAAATTGCACTGGGCGGCAACTACTACCTGAGTCCGAGAAGCATGATTTATGCAGATTTCACAAAGAGCTTTGGCGGAGATTACAAGGTAGACTGGAGAATCAATGCAGGAATTCGCTTCAGCTTCTGAGCATGATGTCAACTTCCAAAAGGGGAATGAAACAAGATTTTGTCATGAGAACTGAATAATAAGAAGAAAAAATAAAGGACTGCTTTCCTGGGGACAGGACGGCAGTCTTTTATACTTGGGAGATAATTAGATAAGTATGCGAAACAGAGCAAGTTAACATTGTATTTGAAAAGGATTTATAAAAAATAATTAAAATTACCAATTGGAATATCATTTATTGTTGATATGTGAAAAGTAATATCTGTCTCTTATACACATCTCCGAGCCCACGAGACCGTACTAGAT
>ERZ1027247.594-NODE-594-length-13315-cov-5.601433_pt1 | contig 13315 bp, 7 predicted proteins | sample MGYA00519262_ERZ1027247 | MGnify/ENA primary metagenome ERZ1027247 (study PRJEB26926, sample SAMN06164776) | human gut metagenome | biome: ENVO:00009003; feature: ENVO:2100002; material: ENVO:00002003 | host: Homo sapiens | place: USA | collected 2012 ... | reverse complement strand
CTAATAGAAGGAAACAGAAAACAAGCATTACAACAAAGACGAACATCCCGGCTTTGGCGTGTGCCGGTCGGTTAGATTGCAAAATCCAATCATACAATACTTTTATACCCATACTCATAGCGTTTAATTATTAATAAAATATTCTGTATGGAACAAATGTATTGAGTATAATAACGAGTTTTACAAAAATGGAAAATCTTGGAAATCGATTCTATGATAAATATCTATAAAACAAGACATTATAATTTTCACTTTTTCCATAAATAAAAAAGGGATGCTTGAAAAGCACCCCTAAAACGACCAACAGATTGAACTATTAATCCGTAAACATATACACGGAAAGGTCAACCTTTTCTATTTCGTCAGAAATCGTATCTCCATACATTGTTAGACACACCCGATAACGGTCAATACTTCTTTGAATCTGTTGCAAGGTAGGTTTCTCGGGATATTCCGAACTGGCAAAAGTTACCAGTTCCTCACCATTCTCACTGGTACCAACCACCCGGAAGTGATGACGTACAATCCAGGTTCCGTCCGGCTGTTGCTCGATAGGCTTAGCAATCCCACGCGGTAAGATATTTTTTTGATCCATGTTTTTTGATATGTTTAATTAGTTGTTTTCTATGGTTATATTTATTCTTCAATACAAACTTTTCAAAATGTCCTTCGATATAAATATATTCCCACCATTCAGGAAGTAACATCGCTGCAATTTTACGACGGATATTGTACGTTGCAAAGTGTTTCATCAGGCCATAATAAGAGTTCATCGTACTCACAAACTTCTCAACATACGCTTCTGCAAATCCATTTTCAGCTATTCTATTAAATTTCCTGACAGCGTTATATGTGTTACCAACCACCCTGTTAGATACATAAATTCTACCCGGCAAAATGAACGCCCCAACAAACAAGACTCCTTTCTTATAATGCTGAAGATACAGTTTGCGTGGATGCAACCGTAAAAGGAGTTGTTCTTTCAGGAAACCATCAAGAAGATGGACTTTGGACAATATTTCTTCCGGTGATTTCACTACGATACAAAAGTCATCAACAAAGCGTACATAATATATGAATCCCAGTATTTCCATCACGAAATAATCATATACAGACGCCAGAAAGTTGGCTATGAGTTGCGACGGCAGGTTCCCGATAGCCACTCCCCTGTCAGGGTCATTATGAAACAGACTTTTATTACTGGGAAGTTTGTCCCACATGGAGACGGGAGAGCGTCTGATACACTTATTTTGTGGACAATGAAAGATAGTAACGGCTAGAAGGTAAAGCAGACATTCAATATCATCGCCTTTATAATTGTCCCTTACGAATATGTTCAGCATTTCCCATACCAACGATTTCGAGATAGACATGAAGAAACTGAACAGGTCATCTTTGAAAATGTACGCATCGGCAGTATAATTCTCACTGACCTCGACTATCATGTTATTCAGATAGTGCACGGCAGACAGACATCCCTCACCTTTCCGGCAGTTCTTCGAGACGTTCCCTTGTTCCCGAAAACGTTCCTCTAAAATCGGCTCGATACGAAGAGCGATCCAGTGATGGACAACACGATCAATGAAAGCGGCGGCAAAAACCTCCCGATATACCGGGTAAGTCCGTATGAATACTTTTGAAAAGTCCGGTACATATTCACCGTAAATAATAGAATACCATAGCCGCACCAATGCAGACTGATAATCATTATAAAACTCAACACAATCCGTACTCGTTCTTTTCTGTCTGGCACAATCTTCGGATGCTTCGAAAATACTGCTAAGAAGTATGTCATAGATTATATTACCTGTTGCGGCGAGGGGACGAACCCGGTTCGCGTTCTGGCGGTTGTTCGTGTTGACGTTGCCGTTGTTGAAGTTCACGTTCCAACTGCTGGAAGCCGTTGCATCCGCTATCTTAGTCTTTCCCGGCTCATCACCGGGGGGATGCCCAATAAATAATTCTAATTGCTCACTCATAATCCCCTTGGCGATTATGACTCCGGCTTTGCGACTTGTTGCGATCCGTTAGCTTTTTGCCGTTGGAGATCTGCAACCGTTTTTTTGTACCAACCGGTACTTTGCTTACCGATGCTCTCTGCAAGCAGACAGATTTCGGCAGTTTGAGTCAGGCTGGTCAAATGTCGTTCTTCACACACTCTTAGCAGTAATTTCAATGCATCAAACTCACACAAAAACTTCATCAGATAATCTGCACGATGCTCAAGGTTCATATCTGTATTTGCATAACGGATATATTCGCAACAATGAACGGCAAGCATCATCAACTCCGTACCAAATTCATACCGGAACGCCTTGGGGAATTGTTGCCGGGCATCAATAATAAGGTTCAGAAGCTTATACATCGAATTTGATATAGGAAGGTCTTGTGTAAGTGCCATGTTAATTTTTTAATATTTTAATGTATGTATTAGAGGGCGCAAAGTTAATAACTGTAAAGCAATTAACACAATTTTAGCTCAAAAAAGTGAAACTAAAAAGCCCCTACCGGGGCTTTTATTTAGCTAACTCTCTAAGGGATAAAGAATTAAAGGGATAAAGTGTTTATTGCGGCGAGGGGACGAACCCGGCCCGCGCTCTGGCGGCCGTACGTGTAGACGCCGCCGTAGAAGTACACGCCCCAACTGCTGGAAGCGTCATATTCGGTACTAGACCAATACCAGTCGTTTGTAAATATATTTTGATTGCCAAACATAGAAGTTATGAGCTCATTGATTTCGGTTTTATACTTGGCCATAAGCATAAGTTCACCCAATGCGGGCAGGTTCCACACGGTTGTATCTTCAATTCCGTCAGATTCAAGCGTACAGGCTTTATAGGCTCTGGCAACTTCGGCGGCAGGGGCGCCGACAGTTCCCTGGGTGTCCTTGACGCCTGCAAGGGTTTCTATTATAACATCGGTATTTTCCTTGCCGTCGAAGGTATCATAGAGTCCTTGGTTACCACTGCCGTAGTTTTTCAGGCCGCGTAGGTCAGTTCCGTAGCCACCCCATTTGAACGTTTTATTGCCGCCTGCGTCAACGCAGTCGCTTTTGGCGATAATGAACTGGTGGCATTCGGCGCGAAGTCGGATGCCGATACGGATATACTTGGAGCGATTATTCGCGCTCATGGAGTTCCATTCGGAAGCCGTGAAAAAGACTTGTTCACCGTCTTCAATCCGGAGCGTAGCCAAAGAAAGGTCAAGAAGCGTACCTGACCATTGCATATATTTGGCGATGTCGCTTGCGGGGGTGTTTTCATTCACGGTTGTAAAACCGATTGATTGCAAAGCTGCAACTTGGTCTTGTTTATTCAGGCGCATAAGCATTGCGCTGGCGATATTTTCATCCATTTTATTATATAATTTTAGGTTAATGCTATTCAGAAGCAACAGCTCTCACATGAAGAAGGGCTGAATTTTTGTTTTGATTCGTAATACGCCCGGTATTCAGTTCGAACGCCCAGGCGGAGTTAGTATCCCAAATTGTTGATGACCAGTAGTATTTATCAGTCATCAGCATACTGTCACTACTCCAAAAGGTACGCATCATCTCATTGATTTTATCGCGGTAGCGGTACATCAGAAGCATTTGGCCGGATGAAGGAAGGAACCAGTTGGATTCATCCTCGATACCGTCACTTTCCAAAGTGTAGGCACGGTATGCACGGGCGGCTTCGGCAGCCGGCGCACCGATTACACCGCTATTGTTTTGGTCTTTCAGGCCGGTGATAATCAGGTCGGTATCTTCCTCACCCGTGAAGCAGCCGTACATGGCACCCAGTCCTTTTTGGTTCAGGCCGTCTATGGCTTTACCCTGACCGCCCCAATAGAAGGTAGTAGTCATATCGGCATTATAGCACTCCTGGGCGGCGATTACGAAGGAGTGTCCATGGGCACGGATACGAAGCCCGCGTTTGATATACAGTTGCTTATTAGCGAGCGTAAGGGAGTTCCATTCGGCAGCAGTAAAGTATGCCTTGGAGTTATCCGAAATACGATTACAGGCAAGATGCAGATCAAGCAGACCGGCGGCCCACTTGATACGTTGTCCAAATTCAGATGCGCGGGAATTCTCGGTGACATCCGAGAAGCCCACGGCGTTCAGTGCTGCCACTTGTGCCTGTTTATTCAAGCGAAGCAGCGTTGCGCTTTGTTCATTCGTCATAGTTACTTGTTAATTAAATCATTAATATCCATATTGTCTTCAGCAAACCGTTCGAGATATTCCTCGTAGGTTTCGCCGTTATAATATTCAAGGACTTCATTGATGTTGTCCAGCGTTACGTTATCGTAGTACGGTTCTCCGCCATAAGACTCATTATTGAACCAGTTGATCAGGTCGATGTAGGCATCTATGACGGTAAGGATGACAAGGCCGTCGATACCGGATTCAAGGGATTCGATTTCATCCGTTTCACGGATAACTGTCAGTTCATACGTGCCGTTGACTACCGGTTTATCCTGTCTGTTGCCGTCCTCATCCATTCCGGCAACTCCATATTCGAGAATGGCAAGAAGCTCGGAGCCGTCAGCCTTCAGTGTCATGTTCGAGATACGGAGCATGGAAAGTTTACGGGATGCCGTTTGTGAAGCGAGGACGTCACGGAGCATCTGAATGGCGTCAAGTTTAGGCGACGTTTCAAGACGCAGGCGTTGGACGTTCGGCATGGATTCTATTTGCAGGCCGGACGGGGCGGAAAGACCTGTATAGGTCAGTTCAGGAAGACCGACAAAACGGAGGCTTGTCATTGTTGCTGGAAGAGAGATGTCATTAATCGGAGAAGTCTCTGCAAGAGTGATGTTCTCCAGTTTGCTACCGGACGCATTGATATGGGCGATACGTGGGCATTTGTCGGTGACGAGCGTAGCGATTTGTGTGTTCCGGATATCGAGTGATACGAGGAAGGGCATTTCGCCGCAGTTCAGCGAGGTAAGCGGTGCGTAAGAACCGATGGATTGTTCTGTATGGGTGTCAGAGCCCAAGATAAGGGTTTCCACAAGTTGCATGGCGGAGAAGCTCACCGTACTTGACAGGGAGATTTCAGACAGGTCGAGCAGCTTCATGCGGTCAGCCTGATAGATATACAGCAAGGCGCCTTCCTCATGTGAGAAGTTGGTGAATACATATTCTTCGCCCGCTTCAAGGAAGCAGCTTTCGGAAAGGTTGCCGCTAGCGTCATTGCCGACACCGAAGTAACCGTTTTTAGCAGCGACAATCCGGATGGTGGCGTTTGATTTGGAAGATACGCGCCCGGAAATTACACCGCTGAAGAAATCACCGGTTTGGAAATAGCCGTCACGAATACGCCAACGTCTTTCGATGAAAGACGGAAGGGCGGTAAGTCCAAGACCTTGCAGGGCATAGAAGTAAATAGCATCAGAGGTGGCGGTATAGGAGATGTATTTCCGTTCACCGTCGTAAGAACTAACCAGTTTCTGCCATTTTTTGAGCCGTTTGTCAATGAAGAAATGCGTAGCTCCTTCGGGTGAGAACGGGTGCAGGGTGACGCCGTCAATGGTCGCCTGAACGTTACGCATGGCGGCGGCAACGGTACGCAGGGAGAGTTCCGTACCGGATGAGTCAGTCCACACTACTTGCTGGAGATAGATGTTATTAAACAGAACGGAGCCGTAGCCAGCATAAGGGTTAGTGAATGTTTCATCGCTCGTCCGGTTGGGGTCCACCTCGGCATCAACCGTGCAACCACCGTCGTTGTCCTTGCTATTGAGCGTATCGCAGTCATAGATTTTATTCAGGTACATGCGCATGGCATCCTCGGAGCTGTACACACCGTCTGTTACGGAAGCATACTCTTCCAAGAACCACATCGGCTGCATATTCTTGGCGCGTTGGTCAGTGGCGGCAAGGTAGTCGGTGAAGATGTCATAACTCAAGACACTTTCCGGGCAGGCGTATTTATACAGGTTTTCCTTCCATGTTCTTTGCCAGTTCCCGCCTTTGGAGTAATCGCAGGAATCACAGAAGCGCAACCATCGGTAGAGGTTATAGGGCACTTTCTTACCCAAAGCGTAATCAATGGCGAGCTGGTCATCATCGACAAGCGATTCAAAGTAGTAAGTCCATGCCGGGAAGGTATCAGCAGAGATAGTTCCGTTATCCACGAGTTTCTGAACCCATGAGGACTTGTCCGTTTTCATGGCCATCATGTCCTGAACGGAGCCGACGCCCTGGAACCAGTCCATTCCCTGGTAGTTCAGAAGTTCAAAGCCTTCGACCGGATTCAGGACGTCACCGGTGACATTCCATTTGCCGTTTTCATACTTCATGGAACCGGACTGCTTTTTCCATGAGCCGTCCTGATACCTCATTATCCGGTATGAGCTGCCACAATACAGGGAAAGCAGGTACACGCTGTCCGTATCGAGTCCGTCAGTCTGTTTGAAGCGTATCTCAATTGCATCTAAAGTTTCGTCAGGAGTACCGAAGAACTCTATGAAGTCACCATAATTCAGGCAACCTTTGTTATAGCCGGGGGTATCTTTGAAGCCGAGGGCGAACTGTTCCCCTTTGTCTTCTTTCCAGTTGCCTTTGGCATGGAAATAGACGTTTTGCAGGCTGTCATCCTTACACCGATAGGTGGCTACCGGGTGATTGGCGGTAGAGTGGTTCATCTGCAAGTCTTCGATATGCAAGTCACCGCTGTCAAATGTTCCGTCAAATGCACGTTGGACAGGTGTCATATAGTTACCACCTAAGGCACGGTATGTAACGTTCATCATTTCACAGGCGCCGCAGTCGTTCGCATTACCGGAATCGGAGTAATCGACTTTTACGGTAATGACATCGACCGGGATTGTATTATCACCGACCTGTACTTTGTTGATGGCAGCCAAGGCTATTGCACGGCGTCCTTCCTCCGTCGTATCGTCCGGATTAAGTAATATGATTCGAGTGTCCTTGTTTTTGCCTTTGCTCTTGGCGAGGTAGTAGCGTTTATTCTTTACCGGGCGTTTGGCAGAGGTGGTTCCCTGGTTGCGGGTTTGGACACTCACGGCCTTGAAGTTACGCCACGGGCGTTCGGGGTCAAAGTAATAGAGCGTGATGTATATCTTCGTACTGGTGGAAGTGGTGCCGTCCAGTGCTTCTATATCGGAGCCTTCATAGGGGCATTCGACAATGTAAGGCATACCGCGTGAATAGATTTCGGCAGCCGACGGGCGGCTTTGGGTACTACCCTCGGCTGTCTGGCTTTTAAGGATGTCCTCAAAGGCGTATTCCTTCACCATTACCTCTGTATCGGTCAGACGGACAAGGTAGTTCTTGAACGCCTGTGCCCATTCCATATAGGAGTTCCAGGCCATCATGTAATAAAGATACAAATCACCCAGTTTGCCATCCATCGTTATATACTTGGTCTGAATCAGGGAGCCGCCGCCCGGAACATAACCAAGGCAGGCGACTTCCTCACCGCTGAGGAAGAGTTTCATCATGGAATACCGTGTGCCGTCACGTTCAACGTAGTTGCTTGCAGGTTCAACAACCACGGCTACGGTTATCTTTTCACCCTGTCGATAGGCGCGTTCTTCACGACGGGAAACGCCATTGTTACAGAAGATGCCGACCACCCGGCCGGTGACATAGAAGCCGGCACCGGACGTTTCGTCATAGCAGCTAAGGAGCAGGGCATCATCATCGGTCACGTTCTTGGAAGCGAAAGCGAACTGGATGGCGGCACCGTTGGATTCGATGGACGAGCCGGCAAACGGGGCATGGTTTAATGACACGCCCACATTCTCGGCTACGCGAAGGCAGTTCTCACCCAAGAATGTGCCAAAACCGTTGGTAGTCCAGTTGGCACCGTCCACTTTCATTTCATAATTACCGCTGACAATGCTATGGTCAGTTTCCTGATTGGTACGGGATGAGAAGTCAAAGTTATAGATGGCGCCTTCTTTTATGGCGGCGTCAATGGCGGAACCGCTAACTGTCACCCGGACAGGTTCGCTAGTCACGTCCTTGCATACGGCAGTATAGTTGACCGTATCGGTGCCGTCAGCCTTGTAGCCCTGCAGTTGTTGTTTGACCTGATAGGTTTTGTTACGACTGGCAGCAATTTGTGTTACCTGCACGTTATTGGCTTTCACGCTGACGGGTGAAGTCATTTCCAACGGGTCATAACAGGCAACATCAAGTTCTACGGTTTCGTACAGTCGGACTACTCCACCGTTTTTATCATCGTATCTCAAGGCGACAAGAGGTGTGGAACTATTCGGGTCAATTACCATGACAGCCGTGTAGATGACATTTCCTTTCACTCCGGATGCGACATCCGTTCCTTGGATGCGCAAGGGATAGGTACCGTGTTCTAGGCCGAGGGAAGCAGGGCGGATTACAACGGAGTGCGAGTAGTTGTCATTTACAACGGTGGTAGACAGGGATTGCCATTCACCATTAATCTTGATGTCAACCTGGGCACTGATACCTTTATCAGAGGTGTTGTTTCCGAACTTATAGAGTGGAAGGCTGAAACTTTCAGTTGTCGGAGTAAGCAGAGTTTCAGGGGTATAGTTGAGCACCTGCACACAGGTACAGGTAATATCAACAGCTGTTACATTGACATTCTTGGAACCGGTGTTGCCGCTTTCGTCAGTGGCTATCAGCTTGAATTTCCGAGTACCGGCAGCCGTAAAGTATGTGGTGAAGTCCAGTTCAAAGGAGAAGTCCTTCATGTCACCGGAAGATGCTTTGTTGACGGTTTCAGTCCAGACGGTAAGCCCGCTTTCACGGTCTACGAGTTCCAGTTTCTCAATCAGGTTGTCAGAGGATTCGACACCGTTCGAGGTCACGGAACGAATGGCGGCAAAGGTTCGTAGCGTGGAGCCGTAAGAGCCATAGACAGGTGTCGACTGGAAAGCAATGGCAACAATGGTACCACCAGTCTGACCGCCGCCACCCGTGCCGATAGCGAACTGCACTTCATCGCCAAGGGTTTCACCGGCAGCGTTCTTCATCTGAAGTTTTACAATGCCTTCTGTTTCCACGTTTACGTCGAGGTTAGCCGGAACATAGGCATAGGCGCCACCAGTTGAAAAGGCGTCCTTTCCCCCTTCCGCCGGTTCATCGGAAGTTTCAAAAACGGAACCGCCACCACCATTCCCGAAGGGTTTCCAAAGAGAAGGGGTCGCAAAATCGGACACAGCACCCTGGAACTGCCGGGTTTCCATTTCATACTCGCCTGTTTTGTAAGTAATGATGAGACCCGTTCGCTCATATTTGACGCCAGATTCCTGTTGATAGGAGACAATGGCGGCAATAGCGGTTTCAAGGGTATAGTAGCCGTCTTTCAATGGGCGGATCTCATCAACAATGACGATGGGGTGTGTTACATCGTCGGCGGGCGTGCCGCTCTTCATATCCTCAAGGGCTTGCTTATCCTCGGCGGACAAAAGGCCGGCTTGTTCAAGGGTAGCAGAAGGCAGACGGAAGCTGTCGTCCGTTTCTTTACCGGTTGTTTTGGACACTTTCTTAAAATACACATTGAGATAGGAAGCGTCAGACAGGACGGAGAAAGAACCCGGTTTGATTATATCGGAAGGGATATTTTTCATTGTATCTTCCAAAGACTTTCCACGGTTGCCGGGGAAAGCTTCTTCTTCACCTTCCCCAAGAGACAACGGTTCAGGCAGACATTCAGAAGGAACTTTACTTTCTTCGTTCAAAGGAGCGATACCGTTCGCTTTTCCTATCCTTTCCTCAAAGTCATTTATTACAGAGGTCCATTTGCCCCATGTAACACTCTCATTGGAAACAATACCTATTCGTGAGATTGTACAAACTGTACCTAAATATACACCTTCGGCATTGTCTGACATGGTAGCCAGTTGTATACACGAAGTGAATGATTGACAAACCTTATCAAGCTCCAACCGTTCAATTTGTATATTTACAGGAATCTTAGACAAATCAACAGACAAAATACACCGATAATTCCCAATAGAAGAATCCCCGGAATACATCGTTTTTAATTTATCTTTAAAGCTACCAATAGTAGTAAAAGAGCCAATACTTTTAAATGGGTCAGTCAAAGGATTGGATTTATCAGACACTCCTGTTATACGTTTCAATAACTCGGCGTCTCCATCCGATAAATCTTTTGCAATCTTATTGACATTCTCCACTAATGCATCAAAATCCCCATTCACCATTTTAGCAATGGTACTTGAAAGTAAATCAATAGATATTTTCCGACCGCCACTAACTTCAACGTACATATCTTTGGATAGCTCTGTTGTATCAGTCAGTTGCTCTATTGTAAGACTGTTTGTCTTCAACGCTTGTAACACAAGGCTAATAATCTGTTGTTTTTCTGTTTCTGTCATAATTCTCTTTTTTAATCATTTTCATATACCCATACAAGCTCAATGGTCATACCAAGATTATCTATGTCGCAATCATAGACATTATCAAGATAAAGTTGGAACTCCTTCAGAGCACCAATATCTCCACCGTTAATACCTTTCAAGACACATACACCATCCCTACTGATTACACTCCCTTCAATGAGGTTAGTATACGAATCTCCTTTATATAGTACAGCACGCAAATTTATCGAACCGTTGTCCAAATCGTTCTTTAGTCTATCCAGTCCATTAACTGTAAGTTTACCGTAACCTCTTCTACCAATATACTTGTTATCTATGTCAGTCGTCTTGATTGCAATCAAATCCCAATATGAATTTTCATCAACACCTGGGTGATGAATACTGTTGACAGTAACCATAGTATCACTATTAATAGAAACTCCAGTATTAGGAATAGCCTTAGTCATATTGATATATGCTCCGACCTCTGCAACCTCACTTTCTGAACCATACTTGATACTACGCATTCCTTCATCATCTGCTATCCTATAAGCACCGCTTTGTACACACCTCATAGCAAGCTGGTTATTCCATTCCAAAACTGGATTCATCGTTCTTACCTTCTGTAACATTTGATTGAACACAAAACTCTTCAATCCCTCTATTTGCTGGTTAAGTTCCGGAACATTACTTTCCTTTCTGGTATATCGGACACCATCAAAGTAGACGTAATTACAGCATAAGACACGATTCAATAATTCAGCAAACCACACAGGGCATCCCATCCCATTTCCAAGCGTGAATAATACTGTTGTATATTCGTGGCTGAATAGCTCAACAATATCCTCATCAGAGGTCACGAACTGCTCATTATCCACACCGAACGTCCATCCGTTATCTTTGAAACCACCAGGAACGCGAAAATCAAAAAAGTATTGCATCCCATCTATCCACCAGACAGCATCAAGACGCTGCTTATTATCTTTCATTGAATACTGAATAAGGCTGGTTTCTGATAACTCACATTCATCGTCCGTAACTTTAAAAATCTCACTCGTATTCCCATTAACTGTTACAGTATAGTATCCACATGGAAGCAATGAAATGTTATAGAAATAAAGAATCTTATCATCATTCATCTTCCATGAGCTTAATGATACAGGTGTAGATATATTACTTAAAAGATTATTAATGTATACTATAGGTTCCTGCTCTTTGGCTGTCAAAATCAATTCAACAAAAATCCTGTCTGTACGTGCGAATAATTGCACATATTTACTCTTCGCTCCAAATTTATCGGTAGACGGAGAAAAAAACAGTGGGGTAAACGGGCTTATAATCATATTTCTAGGCTTTTGTTATTGAACGGACAAATAAATCATACTTCACTCCCTCGTTTCTCTCAACTGTACTACTCACCTCTTTGATGTAGCCCTCGTAAACTAGATCATCTTTTAAGATTTTAATCGTTTCATCATCTGTTGGTGGAATATCTTCATTATAAGTTGTGAATGAAACATCTCCACAAGTTATAATACCACTTTCAACGTTAAAATCATCTTTCATTCCTATACCATTGACAACAACATCACTATTACCGTCAGAAGAAGAATAAGATAGTTTTTTAGTGAACATACCAATATAGCCGGCATTTGCTTGCAATATGCCTCCTTGCCAATACATGGTATTAAACATCGTTTCAGGATCAAGTACGCCACTTATTTCCCAACCGCTCCTTATAAGCCTATACTCTTTATATGTTTGTACTCCGCCATTATCATGTAATGTAGTACTGGCACAAACAAAAAACACATCATTGTCACTTTCACTATCCGTTGTATCTTGGCCTCTCTTTTGCGATAAGAATTCAATTCCATAAACATCAGCACGGTAAGGGCTAATCAACTCTAATACATTATCAGTTATATCAATGCCAGTAGTATATTCAGTAGTAAATCGGAATTCGTCACGACCATTCATACTTTCATAGTCCTGTTTATCATATCCTACCCTAACCAAAGAATATATTCTTGATGAATCAACCTTATACTCAAAACTAGAAAAGCTGCTATTTAAATCCTTTACATTGTTATCACTAAACAATTTGTCCCGGTGTTTAAAAAAAACAGTGACACCATTGATCACAGGCACAAAGCCAAAAACTGTTTCCATCCAGTTTTTAAACTTTGTATAAGAAGTATATAGCTTAGCTTGGGGGATTCCACGAATACTTTCAGCAGCTAATATCACGCAATTATCTAACCTTTCATCAGCACCTGAAGCTATTTCACCATAGATACCTTCATTTCCACCATTCATGCTTTTAAGCAATCGGTTTAACACATCAATAGGTCTTATTGCATCCACATAGATAGGGTTAGCTCGAGAAGTAAAGCGTGTCTCAAATTTGAAATTACGAAAATAAATATTGCCAGTAGAAGCATTAACTCTGTTAAATGTTACCTTCAAATCAAAAAATAAAGCCTGTCCTTTAGTCAGATGAATCTTGATGGATTCATTCAGATTACTTGGGGTAACATCCCCCTTATTATACCCCCATCTTTTCAACTCGACTAAACGACCATCTTCGTAACGCCCACCTAGAACAATTTCAGCTTTAGTTGTATACGCATCACTATAACTGATATAGTATTCAAAACTAAAATTCAATACTATATCAATGTCGGACAAGGCTTTAACAAATACATTTGGATCATCTTTCGATTCCTGTGGTGCATCATAAAACTCAAGAGGTGAATCCCGTGACGGAAGTTCACCACCAGAAATATATAAGGGAAGCGAATATGTTATAGCTTCTACATATATTCCTTTGTCAATTACAATATATTGCAAAGAAGCATCATTTTCTACAGTATTACCACCTAATGTATGCGGTTGACTATAATTCATACTTACAGAATCATAATAAAGCTGATATACATCCTGTCTCTTATACACATCTGACGCTGCCGACGAATTAGACGGTGTA
>ERZ1027247.591-NODE-591-length-13379-cov-4.502026_pt1 | contig 13379 bp, 6 predicted proteins | sample MGYA00519262_ERZ1027247 | MGnify/ENA primary metagenome ERZ1027247 (study PRJEB26926, sample SAMN06164776) | human gut metagenome | biome: ENVO:00009003; feature: ENVO:2100002; material: ENVO:00002003 | host: Homo sapiens | place: USA | collected 2012 ... | reverse complement strand
ACGAGATCTAGTACGGTCTCGTGGGCTCGGAGATGTGTATAAGAGACAGAACGAACAGGACGAGTTACATGCATTGGGATCTTGTCAAAGAACAGAAGCAGCGCGGAAAGCTTATCTGCTACATTCTCGGTTGGATGGAAGTGGCCAGAGTCAATAAGGTCATAAACGCCTTCGTGCTTTGCCGCGTATGCCAAGTAGAATTCGTTGGAACCTACGGTGTAGCTTTCAAGACCAATGCCAAATACCTTGGATTCACAGCAGTCAATTACGTGTGGACACTTCTCAGCGAAAATCTTGTCCAGAGAATCCTCCAAGCGCTTACGAGGAGCCAAACGATCAGCAGGAATATCCTTCATCCCGTCTGGGATCCAAACGTTGCACAATACCTGGTCATCAAGCTCCTGACCGATGCGTTCCGCAATACGTCGGCAAGCAATACCATGGTTAATCCAGAACGTACGAGTTTCTTCGTCTGGTGAAGAAAGCGAAAGCTCGTTGTTCATCTTAGGATGACCAAAGAACGTTGGGTTGAAGTCGATGCCGTAGCCCTTTTCCTTTGCCCATTCCACCCATGGCTCAAAATGTTTGTACTCAATTTGATCGCGATCAACCCAAGGATTTTCATCGGTGAAGATAGCATAGCATGCATGAAGAGCAATACGTTTCTTGCCTGGGCACATAGACATTGCCTTTTCGAAGTCAGCCTTCAGCTCTTCGAAGGTGCGAGCGCGACCTGGATAATTACCAGTAGTCTGGATGCCGCCGGTAAGGCCACCTTCCTGGTCGAAGCCAATAACGTCATCGCCCTGCCAGCAATGTACGGAAAGTGCCTTGCCAGCGAGCTTTTCCATAACTGCTTCAGTATCGATGCCAATCTTGGCGTACTCTTCGCGTGCCAAATCATACATGGTCGTCATAGAGTATCTCCTTATTCTGTCGGTTCGAATACTTATTACTTATTTATTCAAAGCGATATTGGGACTAGCCAAGTTGCTTCCCTAATCACTTATTTCCAATCACTGCCTACAACACATCACTGCAAGTTGAATTAAGTGCCAACATCTTATTAGCCGAATCTCTTTACATCAAACGAGGTTGCAATTGCGTCGCGAACGCTCTGCAAGTCGGGGAACACGCCATCGACAATCATCTGAACCGCCAAGTTCCCAAGACTCGTGCCTTCAACAGGACCAGCAAACACAGGAATACCGCATGCGTCCGTGGTTAACTGGTTGAGGTAAGCATCCTGGCACCCACCACCCACGATGTTGATGGACGTGTAGGTGCGCCCCGTGAGCGATGCCATTTCCTCAATAGATTCGGCATAGCAATTCGAAAGACTTACATACACACAACGCATCAATTCACCAACCGTAGTAGGAACCGCCTGACCCGTTTCAAAGCAGGCCAAACGAATCTCATCAATCATGGAATCAGGCGCCAGGAAGCGATCATCGTTTACGTTGACGCGTGCCTCGAAATCCCGTGCGGCTTTCGCGGCTTCAATAAGGTCGCCGAAGCCAAGAGTCGGGGTTTCGGTTGAGCCGGCGGTGGTAGCAGCGGCGCCTGAAGCACCCACACCTAAATCGCGCACAAAAGGCGGCAACTGAGCTTCTTCGGCTGCCTTTTCGCTTGCTCTTTCATCGTCACTCGAGCCTTCGGCATCCTCCTTGCCTTCTACATAAGCAACGCCATTCAATTCGCGACGAATAGACTGGATCATCCACAAGCCCATAATGTTTTTCAGGAAACGAAAACGCAGGTCATACCCGCCTTCGTTGGTGAAATTCTGGAATCGAGAAGCATCTGATGTGATAGGACCTTCATTTTCGACACCCAGCAGGCTCCACGTGCCCGATGACAAAAATACCGCGTCCGCATCACGCGCAGGAACCGCCAAATAGGCGCTGCCTGTATCATGCGTTGCAGGCGCAATAATATGCGGAGTATAACCAAGTTGATTAGCGATTTCGGAAGTTACCTGACCAAGATCGGTGCCAGGCATAACCACTTCGCAGAACATTTCCTTCGGGATATCGAAGGCGTCCAGCAGCACTTCGTCCCACTGCTGAGTACGCGCATTAAGCAAACAGGTAGTGGAAGCGTTGGTGTATTCGTTTACCTTGGTACCCGTAAGCAAAAACGCCAGATAATCAGGAATCATAAGGAAGTTTTTTGCCTGTTCAAGCTGCTCGGGGTGTTCTTGCTTTAAGGCAATAAGCTGATAAATTGTATTAAAGGGCTGGCGCTGAATACCCGTACGGCGATACACTGCATCAGGCGCCATAATTCTGTCAGCCACAGAATATATTCCATTAGTACGCTCATCACGATAAGCAACAGCATTGCCAATAAGCTGATCGTTTTCATCGAGCAAGACAAAGTCAACACCCCAGGTATCGATACCCACTGTTTTTGGGGTGTAACCAACTTCTTTACACTTTGCAAGACCCACAACTGTTTCGCGGAACAACATTTCGATATCCCAACAGTCGTGGCCATCGCAGCGCTTCTGAATGTTATCGAAACGATGGATTTCGGCAAGTTCGATGCGCCCATCACACACGGTACCAATTACCACGCGCCCTGATGATGCGCCAATATCAACTGCAGCATAACAATCCGAAGAAGTCATTAGTTTCCTCCTTCTTCGATGCCAATCTGAACGATTTGCATAACATTGGTAGGACGAGGTGATGGCAATGATGGATCTACTCCTACATCGTCGGTATTTGGCGATGTAGTGCGATCGCCCAGTGTAAACACCGCAACGTCCCCTTTGTGTACATATCCTTTTTCGGTAACGACCGAACGTGCCTGCTCCAAAATAAAAGAAGCGTCACCAACAACCTTGCCAAGGAGCGGTGTTATACCCCAAGCTAGCTGGAGTGAGCGACGATTTTCTTCCGATGGAGTAACAGCATAAATGGGTGATTTTGGTCGGTAGTTTGAAACCAAGCGCGCAGTGCGACCCGTCATTGTCGGCGTGACGATACATGACGCACCTACATGTTCGGCCGCTGTTACTGCAGCTAATCCCACAACCGCAGAAATGCCATTGGGCTCAGAGGTGCGATTCGGAATGGAACCCTGCTCGTAAATATGAGGCTCGGTTGCTTCAGCAATCTGAGCCATGGTTTGCACCGCTGGCACAGGATACATGCCGATAGCGGTTTCACCCGAAAGCGTCACGGCATCGGTACCGTCATAAATTGCATTTGCCACGTCCGCTACTTCTGCGCGCGTCGGACGTGGATTATGAATCATAGAATCGAGCATTTGTGTTGCAGTAATAACAGGACGATATGCCTTGTTACACGCCTTAATAATGTGCTTCTGCAGCAAAGGTACCTGGTTGGAAGGAACCTCTACGCCTAGATCTCCGCGAGCAACCATTACCGCGTCGGATGCTTCGATGATCTCATCAATATGATCAATCGCATGAGCGTTTTCGATTTTAGCAACCACGCGAATGTGCTCGCCGCCGTGCTGAATCAAGAATGATCGAATGGTACGCACGTCTTCGGCGCAGCCCATAAAGGATGCCGCCACGAAATCCACCTTCTGCTCGATAGCGAACAGCAGGTCTTCTTCATCCTGTTCGGTCATGACGGGCAGCGGCACGTTGGTGCCAGGCAGGTTGATTTGCTTACATTCGCCAAGCATGCCTGAATTCTGAACAGTACACTGAATTTCGGTACCACGCACGCGGTCAACTGCCAGCTCTATCAGGCCGTCATCCATCAGAATAATGGTGCCTGGCTCAACATATTGGCAGAGACCCGCAAATGTTTGATGAATACGACGAGATGTTCCCTGGATATCTTCTTCGGTTAAAAAAATATTGTCACCCGCACGAAGCAAAACAGGCTTGCCGCCTTCCAATCTACCCGTACGGATGCTAGGACCTTTTGTGTCCAGCATGATAGCGCACGGCGAATCAAGTTCGCGGCGGACCTTTTTGAGACGGTCCATACGAGCCTTATGTTCTGCGTGAGATCCGTGAGAAAAGTTACAACGAGCCACATCCATACCAGCCTGGATGAGGTTCTTTAGCGCCGACTCGGAATCTACTGCTGGTCCGAGCGTGCAAATAATCTTTGTTCGTTTTGCCATACGATAGTTCGCCTTTCATAAGCAGCGGTTTTCGGTAGCAGGCAAAATATTTACTTTCGACGATTATGTGTGTCAAAAGCAATTCCGTCTGCATGCCAAAATAAGCCGTTCAAGGGCAACAGTAGCTATTGTATGCTTTTTTATGAATATTTCAGAATTTTTAATCCTACAAAGTGAAGAAGATGTGAAAAAAACGTGGTCGCGAAAGAGCTCGAGAGTACGACTTTTTTATGACAACGCATTTTATGTACAGAAAGCATCTCTTTTTTTTGAATGCGCCACATTTTCTAGACGCAAGACACATCTCATTTTTGAATGCACTTCATTTATAAGTTACATCCTATTTTTTACGATTTTAAGCCTACCCCTCTGCAAAAAAGCTAGAAGTATATACTTTAGCGCTTCATGAATATAGGCAGTAAAGCAATCACTTTAAGATTGAATCGATTTTAAGTAATAAACGCTTGGATTTTTGTATCAAACTAAATTCTAGACATAAATCTAATACAAAGACTTTATTCCAATATATACTTCACGCGTTTTTGCAGAGGAGAACGGTACACTTGAACAAAATATGCACTAGTTTTCGAAATTTATACAAGAACTTATGCAAAATTAGCAAAAAATGCGCGCTTGTCTGCTTAAGTCTGTCCCACCTGCGTCCGATCAGCTACGCTTGCCCATCTGCGCGTTTGTGTCCGCCCGCTTTTTAATCCTGTTTACCCATATCGCTCTTTATAGCCAGCGCAGATACCTCCTACTTTCACTATTGGTACTTCATCTTCGCTGCTGTTACTAAAAACACTTCAAGGGTTTACCTATAAAAAGATTTACCGTTGGTAAGGATTTACCAACGGTAAGATTTACTCCTGATAAGGCTTTACCCCTGGTAAGGATAAGAATTGATCAAATCGCTTACCGTTACAAACTTATACCCCTGTTCCTTCAAGACTGGCAAAGCCTTGCGTAACGCCTCAACAGTTTGTGTGCGATCGCCACCACCATCATGCATGAGCAATATCTCACCTGGGCCTGCGCTTTCGATACGCTGAGCGACAACGTCAGCGCCTGGTCGTTTCCAGTCGTGCGTGTCAACGTTCCAGCCAATTTCTGCCGTGATCATGCCACCCAGGTCAGCCACCACACCTGCATCAAAGTTTCCGCCAGGCGAACGGAACATTAAACTTCCATCCTGCCCCGTTGCATCCTTGATTGCCTGCATGCCTTTTTCGACTTCCTGTTTACGTTCATCGCTCGACATCAAAATAAGGCTTACGCCTTGCCCGCTGCCCTCAGCATGATCCCACGTATGAGTACCAATCTCATGACCTTCGTCAACAGCGCGCTTAACTAAATCCTCATGACCAGAAATTTTCTGACCAACCGTAAAGAAGGTTGCCTTGGCATCGTTTTCCTTCAGAATATCGAGAATAGCCTGGGTTGATGAATCCCAAGGGCCGTCATCAAACGTAAGCGCAATTACTTTATCGCCATTAGTATTTACGTTGTAATACTGAACGACACCATTAACAGGCTCTTTTGTAACAACCTCGGCGGTTTTACCCGATTCATTACCTGTGCGAACTACTTTTTCACCTGACTCACCTTGCTGGGTGTATAAATGAACAGCACCCGTACCACGAAGTTCGTAGGAAGGCTGCAATAGCTGTGAATCGCTTTCAGTATAGTCTTCCATTATGTCAGTTCCGTTGGTCACCGAAATGTCATCGCCTTCGTTAAGGTGCGTTGAAAGATCGTCCTCTTCTTCGCCATTAATAGTTGCCGTTACGCGAGTACCATCACCCTGGCGAATAACCGACCCATCTACCGCAACATAATTGCCTGGCGTGACCGAAACGGTGTTCGTGTCCAGCAACCCTTCGACAGTGCGCTGCTGACCCGAAATTGTTTGCTGCTCACCGTTGATGGTAACCGCAACCGCCTTGTTGGCATCCCATGTTGTGAAGCCAAAAATACCCGCAGCAACAACCACAACCGCAACTACACCGCCAATGATTTTCATACGAAGGCCGCGCGGCATCTTGGGTCGCGGTCGATTAGCACTCAGGTAGTTTTCAGCGATCAACTCAGACGAATGCTCGGTTGGGTCGTCAAAATTTGCTGCTTTGTTGCTTGTCGCTTTTTTGCTTGCTGTCCTGCTGCGCACACTGCGCTTATGGGTAGTTTGCTGCGCTGAAGTTTGGCTTGTATGCGCAGTAGCCTGATTTACCTGCGAATCAGTCTGGCTTGCGTTCGAGGTAGCCCGACTCGTATGTGAGACAGCCTGGCTTGCGCTATGATTTGTGTATTGGTTATTGCCTTGTTCAGCAGGCTGACCACTATTCACGTAAGGCATCTCGCTGCTTGCAGAAGGCGATGCCTGAGCTGGCATCCGTCCGCTAGCAGAAGGAGAAGGCACACCCTGTCGCGAGATACGACCACTTGCTGAGGCAGCTGTCTGATATGGAATTCGGCCGCTTTCAGAAGGCGCAGTTTGACGTGGAATACGTCCGCTAAGCGTTGCCTCACCAACATGAGGAGTACGACTTACTCGTGTGCCGTTTGTACTATTAACTCCCGCACCATATCCACCAGTACCTGCAACGCTACCAGCTGCTGCAGCTCCCGCTTCATATGGATTTGCCACCCGAGAAATACTACCCGCGCGATTAGAAATATGTGGAGTGTCGCTAATTCGCCTGCCTGAAACATGCGGAGTGTTACTGGTACGGCCCGAACCATAGGACACGCCACCCGTACGATACGGAGTAACCGAACGACGAGTATCACTATAGGCATCGCTGCCATAGGAGTCGTCACGACGAGTATCACTACTATAGGCATCTCTTATTCGCGATGAGCTCGCGCCGCTACGACCCGCATCTTCGGGGTGCTGACTCCAATAGCACTGTCGGTTTGCCTCATCTTGTTCTTTTTTTGCTTGGGCGTAGCGCTGCGCAGGCGACAAAGCGTTTTGACGCGGATCGTGCGCGCTGTACAGTTCACGCTCGCGTTCGAGTTCATCGCGCGCATTAAACACATTAGCGCGCTGAGATGTCCCGCGCGAAGAATTGCCCGATCGAGACGAGCGCACAGCATGAGGCGAATTAGAAGTACGAGAATATGAGCCATATGAGCCGCCCGAAGCATGCGATGTATGCGATGCGCGTGGCGTTGATCCAGTAGAACGGGACGCTGATCCATCGGAGCGAACTCCATCAGAACGGAATGCCGATCCAGACACCGATCCGCCAGAGCGCTGCAACGGCGCACCAGAATAAGGCGCTGAAGCACCCGATCCTGAACGGAACGATGCTGCTCCTGACGCGTTAGAAGAAGCGTCAGAAGAGTGACGACGAGAAGGATAATTTTGTGGTTCGTTTTGCTGCGGCATTTTATCCTCAACCAAAAAAAATCGGTTTAATACGTAACGTTAAAACAACGCAGAACTATCCAAAAAAAGAGCTTACGTAAAGGGAATCTCAGATCAGATGTTTACTGCGTTGCCCCATTGTACTCGCTGCACGGCGCAAATTCAGGACAACTTTTTATTTGTTACCAAAACGCTGTCGGTTTCAACCATCTGTTACTTTTACTCTTGCACTGTATACCCTATAGGGGTATATCAGTAAACGAAAGAAATATGCATTATGCACTGTTGAGTTAGGAAAATGTATGGCTACGACAAATAAGGATATTTCGGCAACCACTCCAAAAATCGAACACAGTGACGAAAGCACAACGCACGAAGCCGAAGCTTGTGCTCGCAGAGACGATGCCGTCGCTGAAGCCGGGTGCGACAACGGAAGCGCAGCATTCGAAATCGAGCACAAGCCCGTCCAGCACGACTCCGCTCGCCAATGCTGCGTCCACGATAGTAATGCAGAAAAAAGCAGCAAACCCACCTGTGGCTGTCACTACAAGGAAACCGAACGCGCTGAAAAACTCCAGGCCGACATCCAAAAGCGCCTCAACCGAGCAATCGGTCAGCTAAATGGTGTGAAAAATATGATCGACGACAATCGCTACTGCGGCGATGTTCTAACTCAGCTTGCCGCAGCAGAAAGTGCCGTTCATTCTGCTGCAGAAATTATTCTGCGCGACCATTTGGAAACATGCGTGAAGGATCGTATTCGCCGCGGCGATGACGAGGTAATTGATGAAGCAATGCGTTTGATCAAGAAGTTCGCACATTCTTAGCCACAAGCGCCACTGCAGCACAACAGCAAATCTGCAGCGCAACAGCAAAGCTGTAACGCGGCAGCAAATCTAGCGCGCAGTAGCAAATTTACAAAAGACCTTGAGAAGATATACCCCCCCCGAGTCCTTCAAGATATGCAGGTGGCCACATGACAGTAAAACAAACATTCGACATAACAGGCATGACGTGCGCGGCGTGCTCTGCTCGCGTCGAAAAAACAACTAATAAAGTAGAAGGCGTCCATCACGCCACCGTTAATCTGCTAAAGAATTCGATGGAGGTCGAATTTGAGCAGAATGCCGACCCCACAAAAGTCACTCAAGCAATCGAGATTGCTGTGGACAAAGCAGGCTACAGAGCCTTTCCGCGTGTTGGCGATATGTTTGACGGCGGTGTTGTGGGCGCTGGTAGCGCAGGCAGCGCGAACGCCATGGGCGGCGCAAACAACGGTACTGCGAACACTTCGAGTGGCGCTAACGCGGCTGGCAGCATTGGCGCACCTGGCGCCCCCAACGCATCGGTCAGCGCAGCCGAGCAGGAACGCAAAAAAGTGCTCAAGCGCCTTATCACTTCGATCGTCTTCATGGTGCCGCTGTTCTATATTTCTATGGGGCACATGTTCGGCTGGCCACTGCCTTCCATTTTTCTAGGAACCGAAAACGCTCTGGTGTGGGGTCTGACGCTTTTCTTGCTGCTCGTCCCTATCATTTGTGTTAACTTCAAGTTCTTCCGCATCGGTTTCAAAACACTCATCCACGGCGCACCGAATATGGATTCGCTCATCGCGCTCGGATCGGGTGCGGCAACAATCTACGGCGTGTATGCCCTGTTTCAGATGGCGTTCAACGCTGGCCACGGCAACATGGAGCAGGTTCACTACTTCGCTATGAATTTGTATTTCGAATCGGCCGCGATGATCCTGACACTTATCACACTGGGTAAGTATTTCGAAGCGCGCGCGAAAGGCCGCACCACTGATTCCATTTCACAGCTAATGGACCTATCACCCAAACAGGCGCTTCGTCTGGAGGACGGCAAGGAAACGCTGGTTGACGTGCGTAATGTACGCGTGGGCGATGTGCTGGTCGTCAAAACGGGCGAATCGGTTCCCGTTGACGGCGTGGTGTTGGAAGGCGAAGGGTCGGTCGACGAATCGGTAATCACGGGCGAATCACTGCCAGTAACCAAGCGTGCGGGCTCGAACGTCACAGGCGCAACCGTGAACACCAGCGGGTGGTTTACGATGCGCGCCGAGCACGTTGGTGCCGACACGGTGCTTGCTGGCATTGTGAAACTGGTCGATGAAGCCACCAGCTCAAAGGCACCTATTGAAAAAATGGCCGACAAAATCAGCGGTATCTTCGTGCCAGTCGTTATTGGTATCGCACTGGTTACGTTTGTGGTTTGGACTGTCCTAGCCGCCGATTTGGGCACCGCGTTATCCTATGCAATTTCGGTGCTGGTAATTTCGTGTCCCTGCGCTTTAGGCTTGGCAACACCAACGGCTATCATGGTTGGCACTGGACGCGGAGCGACAAGCGGTATCTTGGTGAAATCCGCCGAAGCGCTTGAGGTAGCACATGACGTAAAGACGGTTGTATTGGATAAAACGGGCACCATCACACAGGGTGCCCCTCAGGTGACCGACGTTGTAGTTGTAGACGAAAGTGAGAGCGAAGGCAGCAGCGAGGTAGCGGCTGCTTCGGCGGTCGCAACCGCGGCAGCTGGCTTAGCAACCGAAACCGCAGCGACTGATTCAGCAGTCGCAACCCCCACACGCACACAACTCCTTCAGACCATTGCCGCGCTCGAAAAACGCTCCGAGCATCCACTGGCACAAGCAATCATGCGCTACGTAAATCAACTTGACATTTCGACACCCGAAGTTGCCGACTTCACACAAACCGCAGGCGAAGGAATTTCGGGCACAGTTAACGGTGCGGCATGTTTTATTGGCAATGCTCGCATGATGGAATCACGCGGTATCGCGCTTGACCAAACGCAGGCGCAACAGCTTGCAGACGCAGGCAAAACGGTGCTATATGTTGCCCGCGACACAAAGCTTCTTGGCTACATTGCTATCGCCGATGTGGTAAAGCCTTCTAGTGCTGCCGCCATCGCGCAGCTCCACGAAATGGGCATTAAAACCATCATGCTCACAGGCGATGCTCAACGCACCGCCCAAGCGATTCATGAGCAGGTTGGCACCGACGAAGTTATCGCCGGCGTTCTGCCCGCCGACAAAGAGCGCGTTGTTCGCGAGCTTTCCGAAAAAGGTAAAGTTGCCATGGTAGGTGACGGTATTAACGATGCACCCGCGCTTGCTCGCGCTGATGTTGGCATCGCCATTGGCGCTGGTACTGACATCGCCCTTTCAAGCGCAGACATTGTACTGATGCACAGCGATTTAATGGATGTTCCTGCGGCGCTCGACCTGTCACGCGCGACACTACGCAACATTAAGCAGAATTTGTTCTGGGCGCTGTTCTACAACGCAATTTGCATTCCTGTTGCAGCAGGCGCGCTGGCATTCTTGGGCTTTAGCCTGAATCCTATGATTGCTGCAGCCGCGATGAGTTTTAGCTCAGTTTGCGTTGTAACTAATGCGCTGCGTCTGCGTCGTTGGAAGCCAAAGGCAGTGCCTGTGCAGGCAGCTACTATAGCCACTACGGCGCCAACCGCTGCAACTGCGGTTTCATCTACAAACGTTTCTTCAGCTGAAACTTCTACCGCGCCAATGGTATCAGCAATGCCGACACAGTCTACAATTGCAGCCACCACAGCGGCAACTACCCCAACTACCAATTCTCAAACTGGAAATATAAACGAGTCCAACAAAGAAAAGGGAAAGGAACCAACAATGGAAAAAGTACTTCACGTAGAAGGTATGATGTGCGAAAAATGCGTTGCACACGTAAAGAAAGGTCTTGAAGGGGTCGACGGCGTTGACGAAGCTATCGTTGATCTAGAAGGCAAAAAGGCCACCGTTAAATTGAGTAGCGACGTATCCGACGAAACACTGATCAACGCAGTAGTAGAAGAAGGCTACGAAGCCGAAATAGCATAGAGTCATAGACCAGAATCACGCAAAAGCGCCACGAGCAAATGTCCGTGGCGCTTTTTATTGTCGATTGTTAATTATTGTTGATGTTCGCTGGCTTCTTTATCAGCACGCGTAACTTTATTTCTCTGCCGATTCAGCTTCCTTAGCAGCACGCGCAGCCTTCGCCTTCTCCATAATCTCATGAGGAGAATCAAAATCATCAAAACCAGCGCTACCTGATGCCACCATGCGGTCGAGGGGCAAAATGACCAAACCAATGTTATCTACATATGCATATATCTCCATGCCGCGCTTGCAACGGAACGTGCATTCAACACAAGGATTCTTGTCGCAATACGCAAAAGCATCTTCGTCCGCCAGCGCAAACACAACTGGTGGCCACTTCTTAGGCTGAACATACTTCGTCATAATGCCCGTAAAGGTTTTCAATGCAAACCAACGTGGCTTACAAGCAGAGTCGAGTGACCTCCAATCAACTTTGACGCAATTGTTGTTCATGCCACCCATAATTTGGTAGTTGATCTTGATACGATCAGCCACGTCAACAGCAGGAATAGGCGTAAGCTGCTCCATGGGTTTGCCGCAACAGGTCAGATGATATTCAACATGGGCATACGAAGGTTCAAAAATAAGCGAGCGTTCACCATCGTTAGTCATAGAGTTATCTATAGCACCATCAAGGCCCTGTACAACAGCGCCACATTCGGTGCAATGAAAATAAGGTACATGAGCAGCAGTAACACGAGGCTTCCAGGTTGCATGTGTTCGGGTTGGACTATACTCTGCCATTGACTATCCCCTTCTTCCAGCAGGAAATGGACTCTTTTTATAAGAGCTACTCTTTTGAGGTCGCTTTGTGAAAGATTAACCTTTATGAGAAGTTGGCTCTTCAACTGGATTTCTGTAATAAAATCTTCGTTCGCATTGTACAACACCGTTACACATTTGTTCTAGCGTCAATGCGACTATATTCGTTACATTTTGGTAGTAGCATCGCAATATGCTTTGCGCAATTTTAAAGAGGGGCGGCCCACATTTTAGACAGATTATCGGGAATAGCCAATCAATTCGCACATATTGATTTGGAGTCATGTTATAGCGGTCGTTTTTCTTGACGGGCAGCATGGGAAAAACTACGATTTACCTATATTAATCTATATTTCCAAAACGGAAGGGGAATGCGCATGAGCGTATATCAGGAGGCATACTGCCTGCCCGAATTCAAGTACGAGTATGAACGCCTGAAGGTTGATGTTCGTGGTCCAATCCATGTTGTTTCCTTCGACGACGCTGCAAATCTCAACGCAATGTCTTATCAGCAGATGGCTGACTTCAATGATTATTTGAAGAAAGTCCGTATGGATCCAGAGTGTCGCGTAATCGTTCTCACTGGTGAGGGTAAATCTTTCTGCGCTGGCTTCAATCTGAACGAACTCAACTATGAGCCTCCCGAGGATATGGGTCGTGCTCAGCGCGACCATTGCATCATGCAGACCATCTGCTCCGACCAGGCTGTTAACATGCGTAACGCAATGCAGCCAATCATTGGTGCTTTGAAAGGTCATGCAATTGGCGGCGGTCTTTCTTTGGCTTGCGCTTGCGACCTTCGTGTTTGCGGCGAATCTTTCAAGATGCAGGCCGGTTACCTCAACATTGGTTTAACTGGTACCGACATGTCTGGCTCTTACTATCTTCCTCGCATTGTTGGTTACGCTCGCGCTGCTGAAGCTTTGATGACTGCTCGCCGCATTGGCGCTGAAGAGCTTCTTGAGTGGGGCTTTGCTAACAAGGTTGTTGCTGATGAAGACGTTGTTGAAGAAGCGGTAAAGATGGCAGAAGCTATGGTTAAGAATTCTGCTCCTTTAGGTCTTCGTCTTACCAAAGAATCCTTGCAATGCTCTTTGGACAACTCTTTCGAAGCTCAAATCAAGATGGAAAACCGCAACCAGGTTCTCGCTTCCCAAACTGAAGACGCTCGCCGTGGCGTACGTAAGATGA
>ERZ1027247.575-NODE-575-length-13647-cov-9.055621_pt1 | contig 13647 bp, 6 predicted proteins | sample MGYA00519262_ERZ1027247 | MGnify/ENA primary metagenome ERZ1027247 (study PRJEB26926, sample SAMN06164776) | human gut metagenome | biome: ENVO:00009003; feature: ENVO:2100002; material: ENVO:00002003 | host: Homo sapiens | place: USA | collected 2012 ... | reverse complement strand
ACGAGATCTAGTACGGTCTCGTGGGCTCGGAGATGTGTATAAGAGACAGATTTGTTGCCTTGTTGTTATTTTCTGCTTTTACGGCAGACCGCACAATTACTATCTTTATGATAGGTGACTCGACTATGGCCAACAAACCCTTAGAGGGAGGTAATCAGGAACGTGGATGGGGCCATGTGCTGGGAGGATATTTCAGTGAGAATATTCGTGTGGAAAACCATGCTAGAAATGGTCGGAGTTCTAAAAGTTTTATTGATGAAGGATTGTGGGAGGTAGTAATTAATAAAGTAAAGCCGGGTGATTATGTTTTTATTCAGTTTGGGCATAATGATGAGAAGGCCGATGAGAAACGTCATACTGATCCCGGATCTACTTTTGATGCCAATCTACGCCGTTTTGTAAAAGAAACACGTGCTAAAGGGGGAATTCCCGTGTTGTTCAATGCCATTGTCCGTCGTAATTTCCGGAATAATAAAAATGCGGTAGCCGAAGATGATGTGCGCAAGGATTTGTCAAAGGGGAGTGCTTCTCAAGATGGAGAAGTGTTGATTGATACTCATGGAAAATATTTGGAGTCTCCGCGTAACGTGGCAAAAGAGTTGGATGTGCCTTTTGTGGATATGAACAAGATAACGCATGATTTGGTGCAGGAGATGGGGCCGGAGGCTTCAAAAAAATTGTTCATGTGGATTCCTGAAGGTGTGTGTGCAGCTTGTCCGAAAGGGCGTGAGGATAATACGCACCTGAATGTATATGGGGCGCGTACTATTGCTGGTTTGACAGTGGATGCTATAGCTAAAGAGGTTCCTGCATTGGCGCCTTTTGTACGTCATTATGATTTTGTAGTGGCAAAAGATGGCAGTGGTGATTTCTTTACCATTCAGGAAGCGATTCATGCTGTCCCCGATTTTCGTAAAGCAGGACGCACTACTATTCTAGTCCGTAAAGGGGTATATAAAGAAAAAGTGGTTATTCCTGAAAGCAAGATTAGTATTTCTTTGATAGGTGAGGACGGAGCAATTCTGACAAATGATGATTTTGCTTCTAAAAAGAACTATTTCGGAGAAGAAATGTCTACCTCCGGTTCATCAACCTGTTATATTTATGCTCCCGATTTCTATGCTGAGAATATCACTTTCGAGAATAGTGCCGGCAGAGTGGGGCAGGCAGTGGCCTGTTTTGTTAGTGGAGATCGCGCTTATTTCAAAAACTGTCGTTTTTTGGGAAATCAGGATACTTTGTACACTTATGGCAAAGACAGTCGTCAGTTTTATGACCATTGTTATATAGAGGGTACGGTGGATTTTATTTTTGGCTGGTCTACGGCATTGTTTAAGGATTGCACCATCCATAGTTTGGGTGATGGGTATGTTACCGCTCCTTCTACAGATCAAGGCAAAAAATATGGCTATGTTTTTATAGGCTGTAAATTGACGGGTGTGGCTGAGGCTCAGAAGGTGTATTTGTCCCGTCCTTGGCGTCCTTATGCACAGGCTGTTTATATTCATTGTGATTTGGGAAAGCATATTCTTCCGGTGGGTTGGAACAACTGAGGCAAAAAAGAAAATGAGGAAACCGTATTCTATGCTGAATACCGGAATACGGGAGAAGGGGCGGCTACCGCTTCGCGTGCTTCGTTTGGAAAGCAGCTGAACGATATCAGTAATTATAATGAAGCACAGATTTTGGCAGGTGATGACGGGTGGAATCCGGTGGAAAATGGAAATGTATTGTTGCAGAATTTAAAGAGATAAGCTGTTCTTTCTACCAGTAATAATACTTTGTCACTGTAGGGAGGAATTCTATTTGTTCCTATGGAAAGTGTCAGGGAAGAGTAGAATGATAAAGGGGGGGATTTAACTTTTCCCCTTTTGTTTTTTTAGGAGCTTGTATATCAGTATCTCTCGTTTTTTATGTATTTTTGCCTACTATATATGAAAATCTACGAAATGAAAAGACACATTCTGTTTATACTTACTTTGCTGCTCTTTTTTCATGCAAAAAGTCAGCCTAATTGTATCTTTACTCATTATTCTTCGGAAAACGGCTTGTCTCAGAACTCCATCATGAGCATGGTACAAGACCATAATGGAGTTTTATGGTTCTCTACTTGGGATGGAATCAACCGGTTCAACGGTTATGACTTCAAAGTTTATAAAGCCAGACAAGGGAATAAAATTACTATGACTAACAACCGGGTAGACTTATTGGAAGTAGACCCTTATAATTATATTTGGCTGCAAACGTATGATTATCGTGTGTATCGTTTTGACCAAAGAACAGAGAAGTTCGAACAAATTCCTGCCGAAGGTGAAGAGGAGGGCATGCGTTTCTCTTCTATTAAAATATTGCCCGACAGTGTCATTTGGCTACTTTCTGAAAATGAGGGGGCTGTCCGTGTGAAAACAAACCCTAAAGATTACAGTATAACTACCCAAGTATATGCTACTCATAGTCGTGGAGGAAATGCCGTTCATATTAATCAGGTTTTTAGCGATGCTTACAATCAAGAGTGGTTGCTTACTGATAACGGTCTGCTGAAGATTACGAATGATAAAGAAGAGCCTGTCTCTTATTTTGTGAATATCCAGTCAGGCAAAGATGAACCCGTACAGGCCTTCTACTCTTTTTGCAGTTATGGTGACGAACTTTATTTTGGATCAGACAGAGGACGGATATGGTGCTATTCTTTGCAGAATGAAATCTTTCGTCTTTGGGAATTGCCGGTAAAGGATAAAGTGATTGCTATAAATGAAATAAAAGGTACGGGGCTGTTGATAACAACTGCCCATGAAGGATTGATATTGTACCATTCGGATACAAAAGAGTGTAAAGTCTATAATAAGTCCAATTGTCCCGAATTCCCGGCAGACGCTTTCCGTTCTGTTTATGTTGACAGTAAGCAGGAAGCATGGTTTGAGATGACCGAATGGGGAAAGGTTTGTCATTTCAATCCTTTGACAGAAGTATTTAAGCAAGAAAAGATGCAAGTGGAGCCTCGTGGTGCCGATCGTTCCTATCCCAGTTTTCATATTTGTGAAGACTTGAACGGTAATTTGTGGGTACATCCGCAAGGAGGAGGGCTTTCTTGGTATGACAGAGAGGCAAATCGGCTGTTACCTTTCTATAATGACCCCGATTCACCCGATTGGCACTTTTCCAATAAATTACATTCCATGTTATCCGATAAGCAAGGCAATCTTTGGTTATGTACTCATTCTAAGGGGTTGGAGAAGATTACTTTTTTAGGAAGCCAGTTCCATATTTATCCCCGCATGGGGCACAGTTATGACTTGAATGCCAATACGGTACGTGCGTTGTTTGAAGATAGCGAACATCGCATCTGGATGGGAAAACGGGATGGTCAGATTGAAATTTATTCTTCTGATTTAGATTTTCAGGGTATTCTGACTGAAGAGGGGGATATAGCCAAATCTGGCAGGCCGTTACGGGGAGTTCCTTATCATATCATGCAAGATTCTCACGGAAACATTTGGATTGCGACCAAAGGGGATGGTATTATTCTGGCAGAAAAGGAGGGGACCCATTTTAAGTTTACTCGATTCAAATATGATGAAGATGATATTTATAGCCTGAGTCATAATAGTGTTTACTGGTTACATGAAGACAAGCATGGACGCATTTGGGTGGCAACTTTCGGTGGAGGGTTGAATTATATTCAGAAAACTCCTGAAGGGAAATATGTGTTTATTAGTTCTAGAAATAACCTGAAAGGTTTTCCGTATGACCGTTGTTACCGTGTACGCCATATCACTTCTGACAAGAAGGGGAATATATGGGTGGGGAGCAGTGATGGCGCGCTTAGTTTTAAAGAGGATTTTAAAGATCCGGAGTCGATTGTGTTCCATCTTTATGCACGTATCCCCGATGATATGAATTGTCTGAGCAACAATAACGTATATCGGATTGTAACCACTTCTCAAGGAGAAGTTTATTTGGCTACATTTGGGGGTGGTCTTAACCGGCTTGTTTCCATGAACGGAGAAGGGGGAGCTGTATTTAAATCTTATACAGTGAAGAATGGCCTGCCTTCAGATATCCTGTTGTCTGTAGAAGAGGATGGCGCAGGAAACTTGTGGATAAGTACGGAAAACGGATTGAGTAAATTTATTCCGTCCGAACAACGTTTTGAGAATTATAATGAAAGGGATTTTGGTGGTAAGATACGTTTTGAGGAAGGAACATCGTTGAAGCTTGGTCCCGGCACTATTTTGTTTGGCACCAGTCGTGGCGTGCTTTATTTTGAACCGGAGCACATTAAGAAGAGTAATTATGTTCCATCCATTATTTTAGGTACTTTGAAGATATCCAATCAGGAGGTAGTTCCAGGCGTACCGGGAAGCTTGTTGCGGCAGTCACTCAATAATACAGAACATCTGGTGCTTTCACATAAGGAGAATATTGTAACCTTATCGTTTGCTGCGTTGGATATGATTTATCCTGAAAATATCCGTTATGCTTATCGTTTACGCGGATTTGATAAAGAATGGAATTATGTAGACAGACAGCGTACCGCTACATATACTAATCTTCCGAAAGGAGAGTATGTCTTTCAGGTTAAATCGACCAATAGTGATGGGGTTTGGGTAGAGAATGAGCGCAGTTTGAGAATCACCATTCAGCCTTCGTTTTGGGAAACGGCTTGGGCTATGGCAATTTATATTCTTGCTTTTCTGTTGATTCTGTTTTCAGGAGTATATATATTGTTTACTATTTATCGTCTGAAACATGAAGTGTCTGTGGAACAGCAGGTTTCTGATATAAAGCTTCGCTTTTTTACAAATATTTCTCACGAACTTCGCACTCCGCTGACATTGATTGCAGGTCCTGTGGAATATGTTCTGAAAAACAAGACTTTGCCGGATGATGTACGTGAACAATTGCATGTAGTGGAACGTAATACCGACCGTATGCTTCGCTTGGTGAACCAAATTCTTGATTTCCGCAAAATACAGAAAAATAAGATGAAGTTGCGTATAGAGCAGATAGATATTGTTCCTTTTGTACGCCATATCATGGATAATTTTGAATCGCTGGCCGAAGAGCATCATATTGATTTTGTATTCGAAAGTGAAATGCCTTCCTTGAAACTGTGGGTAGATGCGGATAAGTTGGAAAAGATTGTCTTCAATCTGCTTTCCAATGCTTTCAAGTATACTCCACAGGGTAAGATGATTACGCTTTTCATTCATGAAAATGAGCATAATGTGGCGATTGGTGTACAGGATCAAGGTATAGGAATTTCTGAAAGCAAGAAAGCTTCTCTTTTTGTCCGTTTTGAAAATCTGTTGGACAAGAATTTGTTTAATCAGCAAAGTTCTGGTATCGGTCTTTCTTTGGTTAAGGAATTGGTGGAACTGCACAAAGCGACTATCCGTGTGGATAGTAAAGAGGGGGAGGGCAGTTGTTTCACGGTTGAGTTTTTGAAAGGCAAGGAGCACTATACGGAGAATGTAGAGTTCATTCTCTCTGATTCTGTCGAAATGAGGCCGGAAGAGGTGAAAGAATCTGTTCAGGGACATGAAGAGAAGAGGAATGAAAGCAAAACGATGTTGCTGGTTGAAGATAATTTGGAACTTCGTTTCTTTTTGCGTAGTATCTTCATCTCAAATTTCAACGTCATAGAGGCTGTCAATGGGGCTGAAGGTTTGGATAAGGCTTTGAAGTTTGTTCCGGATATTATTATTAGTGATATCATGATGCCGGAAAAGGATGGTATTACCATGACAGAAGATTTGCGTGCTAATATGGCGACCAGTCACATTCCAGTCGTTTTACTGACGGCTAAAACGGATATGGACAGTAAGTTGGAAGGTATGGAACTGGGAGTTGAGGATTATATAACGAAACCGTTCAGTGCTACTTACCTGAAGGCCAGGGTGGAGAATATTCTGACACAACGTGTCAAGTTGCAACAGTTGTATTGTGCGAATCTGATGAATATTCAGCCTGTTGCGGAGGAAGAACAGCAAACACAGCCTGAGATGTCTTCCCATGACCGTAAGTTTATGGAGAAACTGACGGAATTAATGGAGAAGAATATGGATAATGGCGATTTGATCGTGGATGATTTGGTACAGGAGCTTGCGGTGAGCCGTTCTGTCTTTTTCAAGAAACTGAAGACCCTGACAGGACTTGCCCCCATTGAGTTTATTAAAGAGATGCGTGTGAAACGTGCCGCACAATTGATAGAGAGTGGTGATTATAATATGACACAGATTGCTTATATGGTGGGTATTAATGATCCTCGTTATTTCAGCAAATGTTTTAAACAACGTTTTGGTATGACACCTACTGAATATAAAGAGAATGCAAAAAATAAGCGATAACTTTTGCTGCTATTTGTTAGTTCTTGCAGCGTTTATTTTTTAATGATTTCTTAAAGGGTATGTTTAAGTGTCGGGTATTTCTTTTGTTATGTGAGTGAGTTGCTCATGTTATTTTATTATTTTTCCGGATATGCAATGGGGGTTTTTCTGAATTTTTAGTCTTTTACATAGATAATGAACTAAAAAGAAGAAAAAGATGAAAAAAGTAATTTTATTTATGGCAGGTATTTTGGCGAGTATGATGTTGAACGCTCAGTCTCGTTGGAGTGTTACGCCGGAAGCCGGCTTGGTAGTGAATAAGGAAAATGAAGGGACATCAGTTACATTAGGTTTTAAAGCCGGTGCCGGTGTGTTGTATCAGTTAAAGGAAGGGGTGGGAAAGAAGCCTTCTTTTGGCTTGAAGTCCGGGGTTTATATCTTAATGCAGAAAGGTGGGTATCATCCTATGAGCTGGGGAAACATATCAACAGGGGGAGGATTTAGCATGGATTATGAAAAAACGAATGTTGAGTCCACGCGTTATTATTTGCAATTGCCTGTTATGGCTCATTGGGGGTTTAAACTTTGTGATGATGTGCGTCTTAAATTAGCAGTAGGACCTTATGTAGCTGTAGGAATTGGTGGACGTACTAATGCTTATGTTTCTTCCTCAAAATATAATATAGATGAAGAAACAGGTGTTGGACAGTACGAATACCGGAATGATTATTACCGGTTTGGCACATTTAAAGGAAAAACAGTAAATGAGGAATTTGGTTTTGAGGCGTCCCCTCGTTTGGATTGGGGAGGAACGGCTTCTGTCGGGATTGCTGTTAAACGGATTTCATTTACTATCGGGTATGATTTGGCTTGGGGAAAATATAATAAGGAACAGAATGATTTAAGGATACGGAATCATATGGTTAGCTTTACTTCAGGGTATAGTTTCTGATAAGAAAAGGATAAATGAAACAAACATACACAAAATTCTTTGTTTAAGATTGTTAAATGAAGAATTTTGTGTATGTTTGTTTTTTATAAACACGATAAAAGTTCAATCTATGAGGAAAATGCTATTCATTACCCTTTTAATGGGCGGTCTGTGTACGACAGTTTCTGTTGCAAAAGCGCAGGAACGCTTGCCGGAATATCTGCAGGCAGAGAAATACACACAAGAAAAATTGAACACCATGTTGTTTTCTACTGTGGTGGATCCGCATTGGTTCCAGAAAGGTAATAATTTCTGGTTCGAGTACAAAACAAGTGAAGGAACCTTTTGGTATGTGGTTGATCCGGCTGCCCGGACAAAGAAGCTTTTGTTTGATAGGGATGAATTAGCTTCCCAGCTTACCGAAATTGTAAAAGATCCCTTTGAGGCACGCCATTTGCCAATCACAAATCTGAAAGCGGAAGAAGATGGGCGTACCTTTACTTTTGAAGTAAAGTCAACAAAAGATGCGACACCAAAGAAAGATGGCAAGGATAAGAAGGACAAGAAGAATGAGAAGGAAATCTTTTATTTTTCTTATGACTATCCTACCCGTAAATTGACTCATCTGAAAGATAAAGAAGACGACCTGAAGAAAATCTATTGGGGATCGGTCTCTCCTGATGGTAAAACGGTGATTTATGCCAAGGATTTGAATTTGTATCGCATGAGTCGTGAAGATTATGAAAAGGCGAAAAAAAATGAAAAGGATAGTACGATCGTGGAAATCCAGCTTACTACAGATGGCATGAAGGATTTTGGCTATGGTATTCCCTATAGTATGCTTAATACAGATACTTTATGTAATGGCAAGCGTCGTCGTGTAGGTGGAGTGTGGTCTCCGGATTCACGTTATTTTGCTATGACAGTTTCTGACGATCGCGCTGTGAAAGAGTTATGGGTAATAAATTCGATGGCCTGTCCACGTCCCACATTGGAAACTTATAAATACCAGATGCCGGGAGAAAAGGAAGCTCCCATAGAACACCTGTACTTGTTTGACTTGGTTGATAATAAACGTAAGGAAATTAAAGTAGCAGCTTATAAAGATCAAAGCATTGGCCTGGAATACAAACCAATGATGCAAAAACAGCGTGATATGGAAGATCAGGCTGTCGTTTGGCAGGGTGATAACAACCGTTTTTTTCTGACTCGCAGCAGCCGTGATTTACATCGGATTGATGTTTGTTCCTATACGATAGGACAGGATTCTGTTGTACCAGTAATAAAGGAACGGATGAATACCTATCAGGAAACTCGTCCTTTAAGAGTCTTGAATGGTGGAAAGGAAATTATTCAATGGAGTGAGCGTGATGGTTGGGCACATCTTTATTTATATGATGATCAGGGTAATTTGAAAAATCGTATCACAAAAGGTCCCTGGCACGTGGAGGAAATCTTGAAAGTAGATGACAAGGCGCGTGTGATTTATTTTACTGCCAATGGAATGAATGCGAAAGAACATCCTTATTATGAACATTTGTATCGTGTGAATCTGGATGGCAGCGGTTTGAAATTACTGACCAAAGGGGATTATTTCCATCGTGTGGAAGTGGATGATGATGCTCGTTTTGTGGTGGATAACTATTCGCGTGTAAATACGGTGCCCTGCGCCATCCTGCTGGATACTAATGGCAATAAGGTAATGGATATTCAGGAGAGTGATTTTTCACAGCTTTTTGCTGCCGGTTATAAATTTCCGGAAATATTTAAGGTAAAGGCGGCTGATGGCGTGACAGATCTGTATGGTGTGATGTATAAACCTTTTAATTTTGACTCAACTAAGGTTTATCCTATTGTGGATTATGTTTATCCTGGGCCACAGGTGGAAGGTGTTTATTATCCGTTTACCCGTATGAGCCCCCGTACCGACCGTTTGGCACAGGCCGGATTTATTGTTATTTCTGTGGGACAACGCGGCGGGCATCCTAGCCGCTCTAAATGGTATCATAATTATGGATATGGAAATATGCGTGATTATCCGCTGGCCGATCATAAATATGCTATCGAGCAATTGGCGCAGCGTCATCATTTTATAGATATAGATAAGGTTGGTATTCATGGACATTCGGGAGGTGGATTTATGAGTACGGCGGCTATGTGCCAATACCCGGATTTCTTCAAAGTGGCTGTTTCTTGTGCCGGAAATCATGATAACAATATCTATAACCGTTGGTGGAGTGAAACGCATCACGGCGTAAAAGAGGTGGTGAGTGAGAAAGGGGATACAACTTTCGTTTATAAGATTGCTGCTAATCCTGAAATAGCGAAGCAATTGAAAGGAAATTTGTTATTGATTCATGGTGATATTGATAATAATGTGCATCCGGGCAATACCTTACGGGTAGTTGACGCCTTGATTCGTGCCGGGAAGCGTTTTGATATGCTGATTCTTCCTCAACAGCGTCATGGATTCGGTGATATGAATGAATATTTCTATTGGAAACTGGTTGATTACTTTTCCGAACATCTGAAAGGGAAAAGTGAAAAATCGGTAGATATACCGAAACGGTAGATTTAGGATCATTGCCGGACGAATATGAAAGGAGCACAGAGGTTCGTGTCATTAAGATACCTTTGTGCTCCTTCTTGTTTTTATATTATAGCAGACTGTTGATATAAGCCTTCATGTCCGGTGTAGCGGATTTTGCTTCCAGATACAGTTTATACTGCGCTTTGGTGCGTACCAGATTATGGTCTTTATACCGGGTTTGATAATACGTGTCTCCGTTTATATAATCTGCTAAAAAGCGTACAGCTTGCATATAGGGGAACAGGGTGGCAGCGTAAGGTAGCATTTCTATTTCGAGAGGAGTCAGGAAAGTCCGGGCCGATTCAATATAACCTTTGGTAAATGCTTTGAAGATTTCCATGTTGAACTTCACCTTATTTAAATCAGCCTCATCCTCCTTGCCGGTATTGGCTGCCGAACGGAGGAAATCACCGAAATCGGAGAAAATGAAACTGGGCATTACCGTGTCCAGGTCAATGACACACAACACTTTTCCGTTTTCATCAAATAACATGTTGCTTACTTTTGTGTCACAGTGGCAGATGCGTTTGGGCAATTTGCCTTCACGGTAAAAACGTTCAGCGCTGCACATCGTATCAGCATCTTTTTCTATTGCGTCCACTATGTCCTGTACTTCTGCCAAACGGCCAGACATGTTGGCAGATACGGCTTCACGTAATTGTTTTAAGCGGAATTCCATATTGTGGAAATCGGGGATGATTTCTCCGAGTTGTTCGGGTACATCAGCCAGCATGGCCTGGAATTCACCAAACTTCAGTCCTGCCAGATAGGAAGATTCCGGTGTAACTGTTTCCAATGTTTGTGAACGCGGAATAAATATTGAAATTCGCCAATAACCTTCTCCATCATAGAAATAGGTCTTGCCATTGGTGGAAGGTAGAAAATGGAGTACCTTACGTTCAATGTCCTCTTCGTGTCTGGCTTCCAGCTTTTGGCGGATGTGTCTGGTCACTACTTCTATATTGTGTTGCAGCATTTCAATATTGGTAAATATTAAATGGTTGATTCGTTGCAATACATAGTCAGGCTCTTCAGGAGATACCGATTTTACCAGATAAGTCTGATTGATGAGGCCGGATGTCAAAGCTTTGATTTCTTTCACTTCACCCACTTTGGGGAACTGTTTGATAATTTTTTTGAGGTTTTCCATAGGTTTGTTTGAATAATGTCTATATATACGAAACAAAGATAACTTCTTTCCTCCAATTGGAGGAAAGAAGTTATCTTAAAAAACATATAATAGGAATATAAATCTTTTTATTTTTTCAAATCAGTCTGGAACATACGGTCGGCGCGTAACAGATGACGCCAGTAGGAAACCAATTCTTGTGATTCCTGCAATACATTGAGGTACACCATGGAAGCTTTTACATTGACATCCCGTTCTTGTATGCGGTCCATCTGTTCTTTGCGCAAGGTAGAGATCTTGCCTTTCAGAATGGCGCCTTCACGTAGCAAGGCATCAGTCTGATCGTAGGCCTTGTTGGCAAGTACTTCAGTAGCCTTGGTCATTAATGCGGTCATCTCATCGCGGATAGGGATGAACTCGTTAGTGGCACGTTCCGATAATGGGGTGAACTTATTGTCCACATGTTCTTTACAAGGATCGCAGATACGTTTCAGACAGTAAAGCATTTGTTCACAACTGTTGCTTCCCAAGTGGAACCAAGTGTTTTTCTCGATAGCAGTAAAGTTGTCTATACGGCGCAGACCTAGTATTTCTTTACGGCGTATCTTTTTTAACATTTCTTTCTGATTGTCGGTATTGTTCACGGCCTTGCGCAGAGCTTTCAGATTTTCGTTGATGAAACCGTCGGTTATCTGCCGGTAGGTTTCATTGGTGAATGCCATTTCGGCTACCAATGTGTTATTTACATGCTGGCGGAGTAATCTCCAACGCTCTTCTTTGTCTTTACTGGCAATAAGGCGGGAGAATATGTCGTCTTTGCCTTTATCCTTCTGTTTCTTGCTGTAGTGTATGTTGCTGCGAACCAATAAGAAGATGGCAAGTGCAATAAGGGCCAACATGGCGAATGTGCCTCCATAATACATGATGAGCGTAACCACAAAACAGATAGTGAAAGCGGCTCCGGCAGTGATGAACCATCCACCGATAACAGAAAGCACACCGGTGATACGGTATACGGCACTGTCACGGCTCCAGGCACGGTCGGCTAATGAACTACCCATAGCTACCATGAAAGTTACGTAAGTGGTAGAAAGAGGGAGTTTCAAAGAGGTTCCCAAAGCTATGAGCAGACCGGCCAGTACCAAATTGACAGAAGCGCGTATCAAATCAAATGCTGCCCCGTTCCCCATAATCATCACATCTTTGTTAAAACGGCTGTCGGCCCATCGTTTCAGATTGTCGGGCAATATTTTGGCTATACTTTCCGAAGCGCTCATGGTAGAACGGACAATACTGCGTGCTACAGCGGAAGAACCAAACATTTCGTCACCTTCATCCTGACGCGAGAGATCTACCGAAGTCTTCACTACATTTTGCGCTTTTTTTGAAGTAATCAGCGCATATACCATAATGACGCCTGCTAAAAATAAAAAAAGAAATGGGGTTTTAGCCGGACCATTCAGTGAGTTCATCAAGTATCCCATTGGTTCACCGTTTCCATTAGCCATGAAGTCTGTATAAGCTGAGAAGCCTGCCAAGGGCACACCGATGAAGTTTACTAAGTCATTGCCTGCAAAAGCCATAGCTAAGGCAAAAGTACCTAACATTACCACCACCTTGAATACATTTATCTTGCACCAATGCAGTATTTGCATCAGAATGGTGAAGAACACAAAACTGCAACTTACTAACATCAAGGTGTTTTCCTGAATCCAATGTTTGTTTTCGGTGGTCATGAAGGCGGAATCTTTTAGACCTTTTATCAACATGAAGTAGATTATGGCCGTAACAGCAATACCGCCGAACAGTCCGATAGTGTATTTCAGTTTCTTTGTATAATTAAATGTGAAGAGGAGACGGGAGAGATATTGTACTAATGTGCCGAAGAAGAAGGCTACTGCTACTGAGAGGAAGATACCTAAAATGACGGACAATGCCTTTTCCGTATTCAGCAGATCAGCAAATCCTAGCATTCCGGTTTCGTCTCCTGCTATTTTGATAAGAGCTAGAACGAAAGTACCTCCCAATAGTTCGAATACCATGGATACGGTAGTGGAGGTAGGCATTCCTAAGGAATTGAAAATATCCAATAGGACTACGTCTGTTACCATAACTGCTAGAAAGATACACATTAACTCCTGAAAATAAAATTGTTCAGGCCTGAAAATACCGTGCCGTGCGATTTCCATCATACCGTTGCTCAGTGTGGCGCCGATGAAGATACCGAAAGCGGCAATGGCGATGATGGTCTTGAATGACGCGGCTTTAGCACCGATGGCAGAATTCATAAAGTTCACTGCGTCGTTGCTGACGCCTACTACCAAATCGAATATGGCTAGCAGAAAAAGGAATACGACGATTCCCAAAAACATTGTTTCCATATAATTTTGTCTCTCTATTTTATTGGGCGCAAAGGTACGGGAGGTATATTATGATAAAATGTCATATATGTTACATTTGTGTTACAGGTGTTTTTTGTTCACCATAGATTGCACGGATTCACACAACTTGATTTTTAATTTATTATTATCCATATTTAGTGGCGGATCTCTTCTTTTTTGAAACAAATATGAGTGGATAAATAATATTTCACGTTTATGTGTGGAATTTATAGAGTGAAAATTTATACCCTGTCTCTTATACACATCTGACGCTGCCGACGAATTAG
>ERZ1027247.556-NODE-556-length-14039-cov-4.075515_pt1 | contig 14039 bp, 11 predicted proteins | sample MGYA00519262_ERZ1027247 | MGnify/ENA primary metagenome ERZ1027247 (study PRJEB26926, sample SAMN06164776) | human gut metagenome | biome: ENVO:00009003; feature: ENVO:2100002; material: ENVO:00002003 | host: Homo sapiens | place: USA | collected 2012 ... | reverse complement strand
CGTGGGCTCGGAGATGTGTATAAGAGACAGGGATCTCGCCGCCCACGCCGGGCTCGACGTCGGCCAGAAGCTCCATCACGCGAGCGCTGAGGAGGTAGCGGCCGAACACGGCCAGGTTCGACGGCGCGTCCTCCAACGCCGGCTTCTCCACCAGCGCGTCGATCTTCCACACGTCGTCGGCCACGGCCGCGCCCGCGATGACGCCGAAGCGGCTGACCTGGTCGTCCGGAACCGGCATGACCGCGATGACGCTGGCGCCGCCGTGTGCGTCGGACACCTCCTGCATGCGCGGCAGCATCTTGTTGTCGGGCACCAGCACGTCGCCCAACAGCACGTAGAACGGCTCGTCGCCCGTCTTCTCGTGCGCGCACCGCACCGCATGCCCCAAGCCCAGCGCCTCGTCCTGGTACACGTAGCTCACGTTGTAGTTGCCCACGCGCTCCACTGCGTCGGCATACGCATCCTTCCCGCGGGCGCGCAACAGCTCCACAAGCTCCGGGTTCGGCGAGAAGTGCTCCTCGATGGCCTTCTTCTCGCGGCTGTTGATGATGACCACCTCGTCGGCGTCCGACGCGAGGCCCTCCTCCACCACGTACTGGATGGCCGGTCGGTCGACTACCAGCAGCATTTCCTTCGGCTGCGCCTTCGTGGCGGGCAGGAAGCGCGTGCCGAGGCCGGCAGCGGGAATGAGAGCCTTCATGGGCATACCTTTCTCTGTAACGTGCGCGAAGCGCCGCAGAAGCGGCGCTTCGTCCATGGTGTTCGGTTATTGTAGCACGACGGGAAAACCCGTCGCCATCCTGCTACTTTGCCTGCAATTCCGCGACGGCCTCTTCCAGAACCGCCATCTGCTTCTCGGCCTTCTTGTAGCTCAGCGTGATGACCAGCATGTACACCAGAATAGCCAACCACATGAGCACGTACGCTCCGATGATGAACGGCATCGACGGAACGATGGTGCTGTATATCTCTACGAGAACCGGATTCATAAGTTTCTCCTTTTATCAACAACGAACATCCCACAGGTCCAGCAAGGTCAGCGAGGGCTTCCGCAGTGCCCGAGATCGCCCCGCTCCGCCGTTCGCAGAACGGCGGACCCTCAGTCTTCCAACTGCTCCTTCAGCGCTTCGACGCGCTCGGTCAGGCGAACCTGGCGGAAGCGGAAGCGGTACAGGGCGAACCCGATCAGCATGATGCCGACGAGGCAGAACATGAGCGTGATGCCCATATCGGCCGACATGCCGCCCTCGCGCACGACCACCGGGTGGATGCTGGAGGGAATCAGGCGCGTTACCATAAAGCAGATCGGCACGTCGATGAGGGCGATGATGCTGAGCACCGCCCCGTACGTCGCGCGACGCTCGGGCTCGTCGATGGCGTTGCGCAGGATGAAGCACGCGATGATGATGAGCATGAGGATGAGGTACGTCGTCAGGCGCGGATCCCACGTCCACCACACGCCCCATTCGAACCTCGTCCACAAGTCGCCCGTGATCATCGTGCACGCCACGAACAGCAACGCGATCTCCATCGCGATCTTCGAGCAGGTGTCGAAGCGGCGGTTCTTCGTCATGAGGAAGCGAACCGCGTAATAGCCCGCGAACGCCAGCGCGATGAACGACGTGATAGCCACCGGCATATGGAAGTAGAAGATCTTCTGCGACAACAGCAGCACGCTGGTCACCATCTGGCCGCCGATCATCTCGACGCCGTTCACCGCGGCACCGTTCACCGGCGAAGCCCACAGGAACGCCAGCAAAAAGCCGATCGTCGACAGCACGGCGCCCGCAACGAGCACCGTCGGCGCTATCCGGTCGGGCCATTGCCCCGCTTCCGGCAGCTTGAGCGCCTTTTTCGTTTTCTCAGTCATTACTCTCCTTCTGTCACGGGTCCAACCAAAGTCAGCGAGAAGGGTCCTGGTGCTGAAAATCGCCGTGTTGCGCGGCCGCGCGTGCTTTCGCACGCAAGGGCAAGCGCAAAAGCGGCGAGTTTCGGCGCCAGGGCGCCTCGCAGCATCGAGCAGTTCCGTCGGCCGGCAGGCCGACGGAACATCAAGCGCTAATCACGAAATCGTACAGAACCCACGATGCGAGGATCATGATCACATCGTAGCCGCCCGCAAGCGCCAACGACGTCAGCATGATGTCCGCGTATCCTTCCGCGCCTACGATGACCGCCGTCGTCGCGGACACGCATGCGTACAGAAGCGGGAAGATCAGCGGGATGAACAGCACGGCCAGCATCACGTCCTTGCCGCGCGTGTTGATGGTGATGGTGGACAGCAGCGTGCCGATGCCCGCCACGCCGACGGTGCCCACGAGCAGCGGCACCACGAGCAGCCAGAAGCTCTCGGAGGGCGTGGTGGTGGTCAGGAAGAAGAAGTAGAACAACGGCACGGCGATCACTTCCACCACCAGCAAGAACAGCAGGTTCGACGTCGATTTCGCCAGGAACACCACCGAACGATCCATCGGCACCAGCAGGATGCCCTCCATGCAACCCTGCTCCTTCTCGTGCGCGAACGAGCGGTTCAGGCCCAAAAGCGACGTGAACACGATGAGCGCCCACAGAAGGCCGCCGCTCATCTGCAGCACGTCGGTGGTCTGCGAGGTCTGCGCCAGCGCCGCCCCGTACACGATGATCACCAAAAGCGCGTAGATGCCCATGGACGTGAGCATCTCCTTCGTGCGGAACTCCTGCTCCAAGTCCTTGCGCAGCAGCGTCTTGTACTGCTGGAAGGTCGAGGGCTTCTTCAGCTCGACCGCCATCTACGCCACCCCCATGCCAACCGTCGAGCGATACAGCGTCGAGAACTCGTCGAAATCGAACGCGTCCTTCTCGTCGAACGCCACCACCTTGCCCTTCGCCAGCACCAGCGCATGCGTGCACATGGCGAAGCCCTTCTGCAAGTCATGGCTGACCATGACGAACGTGCGTCCTTCGCGCTGCTGGTCGATCAGGTCGTCGAATATCTCCACCGCGTGCGGGTCGAGCCCCGAGTACGGCTCGTCCAGAAACACCACGTCGGGATCGTGGATGAGCGCGCGGGCGATGGACAGGCGCTGCGTCATGCCGCGCGAGAACGTGCGCACCACGTCGAGACGGCGGTGTTTCAGCTCCACCGCCTCCAGCAGCTCGAGGACGCGCGCCTCGGGGTCGACCACCCCGTAGAGGCGCGCGTAGATCATCAGATTCTGCTCGGCCGTCAAATCGGGGTAGAGCATCGAGTTGTGCGAGATGAGGCCTATGTGGTCGCGCGCCTTGTCCGGATCCTCCTTCAAGTCCACGCCCATGAGCGTGGCCGAGCCCGACGTGGCCCTCGACAGCGTGGACAACACGCGCAGCAGCGTGGTCTTGCCCGCGCCGTTCGGACCGAAAATGGACAGGAACGCGCCCTGCGGCACCTCGATCGACACGTTGTCGACGGCCCGGCGGTTGCCGAACACCTTCGAGAGCTTCTTGGTCTTGATCGCAGGTTCCACAACGGCCTCCATGGCGCTTTACGCCTCGACTTTCTCAGGTTCGGGCTTCTCGGCGGCCTCGACCTCGGCATCCCCGTCGGCGCCGGCGGGCGCCGCGGTGCCGTCGGCCAGCTTGCGCTTCGCGCCGCGACGGCCGACGGTGGCTATCAGCACGCCAGCCATCAGCAGGCCGAAGCCGATCCACACTTCCAGGATCAGCGGATTCACGCGCACGTCCATCGAGAAGTCACCGTCGGAGTTCACGCCGCGGTACACGACGAACAGATCCTCGGTCGGGAACGTGATGACGCTGGCCACCAGCTTCTGCTGCTGCGTGGACTGGACGAACTGCACCGTCGGATCAACGGCCCCGACGAACTCGCCGTTCTTGTACACGTCGAAGTACACGGTGTAGAGGATGTCATCGTCGTTCGGCTGCGGAGCGATATTATTGCCGGTGTAACGCAGCTCGAAGTCTTGGATGACGAAAGGCTCGGAAGCCGAGTCGGTTTCCTCATCGTACTTCACATAGCCGGTCTTCTCGGTCACGTACATCGAGGAGCCGATGAGGCCCACGAGGATCACGGCCATGCCCAGGTGGGCGACGAAGCCGCCGAACGTGGACGCGCGGTTCACCAGCATGCCCCAAGCGGACGCCAGCACGTTGCCTTGGTGCCCCTTCTGGTAGCCGCGGATGGCGCGACCCAGCATGAACAGCGAATTGAAGAACAGCAGGCTGGCCACCAGCAAGCCCACCACGGCCACGCCGTTGTAGTACCACGACGGGCCCTGCTCCAAGAGGCCGTCGGCCTCGGTGCCGCCCGCCGCCAGGATGGCGTCGTAGCTGGGCAGCAGGTAGGTGACGAAGTAGAACATGAGCACGGCGAACAGCACGACGGCGCAGATACCCGGGATGCGGGCGCGCTTCCAGAACTGCTTGCCTTCAGTGCGGCCCCACGAAAGCAGCGGGCACACGGCCAGGATGGCCAGGTAGATCACGCCGAGCGGACGGGCGATGGCGTTGTACGTGCCGGCCGACACCGTCTGGCCGCCGAACGGCAGGAAAGCAGGAAGCGCCGACGAGACGGTCAGGTACGTCAGCAGCACCGCGAACACGACCATGATGACGTTGTTGAAATAGTAGGCGGCATCCTTCGACAGCATGTTCTCCACGTCGTCGGCGCCCGAGGAGGCCGGGCCGAAGCTCTTCCACCGCACGATAAGGCCCACGATGCCGGCCAGGATGGACGCACCGATGAGCGCGCCGAACAGCGCGAGCGACACGGGATCGCCCTCGAAGGCGTGCACCGACTGCACGAGACCCGAACGGGAGATGAACGTGCCCACGATAACGAACGCGAAGGTCAGGCACGCGCACATGACCGACCAGCGCTTGAACGCGCCGCGCTGGCGGTACACGGTGAAGCTGTGGATGAGCGCGACGCCCACGATCCACGACAGCAAGCTGGCGTTCTCGACGGGGTCCCAACCCCAGTAGCCGCCCCAACCGAGCACGACGTACGCCCAGATGGCGCCCAGGCCGATGCCCACGCCCAGGAAGAACCAGGAGAACAGCGTGTAGCGCTGCGAGCGCACGACCCATTCCTTAGAAGAATCGTTCACGATGATAGCCGCGATGGCGTACGCGAACGGGATGGTGAGACCCGCGTAGCCCACGAACAAAGTGGGCGGATGGATGGCCATGGCCCAGTGCTCCAGCAGCGTGTTCATGCCCAGCACCGAAGCTGCAGCCGTCAGATTGCCCGAGCCGTCGAAGTACTTGGCGGGCGTGGCCGCAAACGGCATGTTGCTTTCGGAGAACAGGATCACGCCCACGAACGCCGCCAGCACCAGCTGCGACACGAGCAGCGCCATAGAATCCAGCTTCCTGCCCTGCCTCATATTGCGAACGGCCACCACCGAGTTGAAGATGGCGATGAGCCAACCCCAGAACAACAGCGAGCCTTCGCGGCCTGCCCACAGACCCGACAGCTTGTAGAGCCAGGCGATGTCGCTGGACGAGTCGCTGCGATAGCGCAGCACGTACTCGATGCTGGTATCGCCGGTCATGAAGCAGTACACCAGCACGCCGCAGCACACGGTCAGAGCCGCCAGCGTCACCAGCACGGCCACATGCCCGCCCCACGTCAGCGTCTCGCCTGCACCGCCCGACTTCTTGCGGGACAACAGGGCTCCCGCGACCAGGCACACGATGGACACCGCTACGCCGGCGAATGCGACGAGCACTCCTATCAAACCTATAGTTGGCATGTACTATCCTTTCGGGGCGGCTATGCGACCGCCCTTCGTTTGTAGAAACCGGTCTAGCCTTCGAGGGCCACTTCGGTTGCGGAGAACTTGCCCTGCGCGTTCATGGATCCGGTCAGGACGAGCGAAGAGCCATCCTTCACTTCCTCCGAGATCGCGTCGTTGAACTCGACGGCAAGCTCTTCGCCGTTCTCGGGATCGACGAGCACGAACCGGTCGCCCTCGCCCGCCGCCTTCAGCGTGCCGTCCTTCACCGCGCCGGCCACCTTCACCGGCTTGTCGACGACCTCGTCGCCGTATCCCGTCAACTGGGAAACCGTCAACGCGTTCGTGGCGTTCTCGTATTTTGACGGGCACTTCGTGACCAGCTCGCTGGCGTTGAGCACGCCGTCTTCGCCGACCTTGCCCGTGCAGATGGCCGTCACGTCGTTGCCGAACGTGGCGGAAACGCCGCCCTCGAAGCGCACGCGGAGCTGCTGGGTGATGTCCCCGTTCGGATCGTAGATGTCGAACGTCAGCACGTTGCCTTCGGTTGCGAATGAATTCTCGACGACGTTGCCGCTCACCTGGATCTTCTGATCCGCATAGCTCCCCGTCGCAGCCTCTGCCACCGACACGGTCTTCGCCGAGCTCGTACCGCCGACTACAGCTAGGATAACCACCAGCACAATGACGATGATGCCGGTCACCACAACCATGCGACGCTTCGTTTTCGCGTTCACGCTCGCCTCCTCAATTGCCTCTCTCCAACCGTCATTTTCACGTACCTCAAAGTTCCGAGGAGCGCAATGGCGCCGAATTCAAAGATTCACCATGCGCGGCGCCTCGGCGTGGAAGCCTCCTGCATATCTCGCATTCGCAGGGCCACCATTTCGTTCCTCGGACCTTTGACAAAAGGAGCCCGTCCAAGCGTACCATGGCGCTTCGGCGGGCTCCCTCTTGCTTATTCGGTTCTTTGCTCGCGAACGAGCGGTGGTGCTGTCAGTGGCTTACGCCGCAGTCGAAAGCTTGTTGGCCTCGGCAACCGTCAGCCAGCCCTCGGGCACTTCGGCCTCGCTGTGGCACTGCGTGCAGTACATCACAGAAGCGCGGTGCGCCTTGTGGCACTCGCTGCACTCGATCTCGCCGTGCTGCGCCTTGTGCGGGTTGAACTCCATACCGCTCGTAGCCTTCACGAGGTCGTCGCGCGTCAGGTTGTGGCAGCTCTCGTTCAGGCAGAACTCGTCGGCGTCAACGCCGCGAGCCTCGGTCAGCATCTCCGTGTCGCGCTCTTCAAGCGGGTACACGTAGTTGCCGGTGACCCAGTTGATGCCCTCGGACATCTGCTCGCTCAGCGTGGGCACGTGGCAAGACATGCAGTCCTTGCCCTGGGCCTTGTGCGAGACGGCCAGCATCGCGTTCGTGTTGGCAACTTCGTTGCCCCACTTGTCGACGCCCGCCGTGCCTGCTTCCTGCTCGTACGTTTCCAAGTACTCGTCCATCGGCGTGTGGCAGATGGCGGCGCAGAAGCTCGGCTGCTCGTGCCAAACCCAGAAGCCGGCACCGGCTGCAATCAAGACAACCACGACGACGCCCACGACGATCGGCCACTTCTTTCCCTTTTTCTTGGGAGCGGCTTCCTCGGTCGTAGAGCCCTCGGTCGCAGGTGCCTCAGTGGCGGCTTCCACTTTGGTTTCCTCTTCGCTCATGCTCTCTAACCCCCTTTCTCATGATCTCGTCTTGCATTTCCGTCGTCTCCGTTACAAAGTGGCATCGATTTCGCTGCCAAACGGAAACACAAGCACTTTACCACATGCATACTAGCGGTCAACCGACAAAAAACCTATCACCCATTTGGGGGGAATTAGCCCGGATTCACCCCGTTTTTCGTGTGATTCGGCCCTTTTTCGGCAAAAACAATGCATCAAGCCGGTCGAGGGGTCCTAAGACGGGGAAAGGAAGCCAGGCTTCCTTTCCCCACCCCTCTAAAGACGTTGGAGAGAACGTCGTTGTCGGCTAAGCGAGCATCGCCAGGGCTTCGTCGGCAGCAGCCTCGGCCTTGTCGAGCGTCTCGTTGGTCAGCTTGGAATTGTGCGCTCCCTCGCTGTTTTCAACCATCACGAAATCCCAGTAGAACTGCGCGTTGCGCTGAAGCTTCTGCAGCTTGGCAAGCTCCTCGGACGCAGCCGGGATATCGGTCTTTGCCTCGTTCGCAGCCTTCATGGCGGCGATCTCGTCAGCGTACTTCGCAGCGATCTTGTTGGTCATGTCCTCGATCTTCTCGCTGATCGCGGTCACGCGCTCTTCCTCGCTGGCCTGGATGTCCTTGACCTTCTTCTCCAGGTCGTCGTGGCACTTGCTGCAGTCGTTCTCGATGAGCTGCTTGTTCTCGAGCGGGCTCACCCAGTTATGCGACGTGTACTCGCCGTTCGCGCCCTCAGCGGGAGCCATGTGGCAGTCGGAGCAGCCGTAGCCGGCCTTGGCCATCGGGGACTGCTCGCCGCCGTGCATGGTCTCGAACTCGGGATGCTGAACCTTGATCATCGGAGCGAACGTGTCAGCGTGGTTCCAATCCTTGAAGTTGCGCTCGTCGTAGTAAGCCAGGATGGCGTCCGGGGTCATCTGATCGAGGCCCGTGTAGGGGTTCGTCGTGGCCTTGGTCTCGCCATCGAAGTAGTACTCGTTGTGGCACTGGCCGCACACCTGGGAGTTCATCGGAGCCTTGCTGCCCTCGCCCGCGTCGTTGCCTAGCGCCTTCACGAAGTACGAACCGGTCACCTTGAGCGACTGAGGATCGTTCTCGTGGCAGTTGTAGCAGCTGACCGGCTCGGTGAACTCGCCGATCAAGTCGTTGAACTTCTCCTTGTACACGCCTTCTCCCTCATCGTTCACCATGGCGGTGAACTGCGGGGTCTTGCAGGTGATGCAGCCGGCGAGCTGCTCTTTCTGCGTGGTGCGCGGAGTTTCCTTCACGCTCTGCAGCGTGTACAGATGGCTGGCCGCCTCGTCATAGCCGAGCGCGAACGCGTAACCCTTGTACATGGTGTTCAGAGCCGGGTACAGCTCCAGATAATTGTGCTTGTCGCCGCCATCCTGAAGAGGCGCGTTGGACTTGTTCTCCATGTACGAAGCGTATTGGTCCGGATACGCGTCCTTCCACGACTCGGCGGTGACGACGCCGTACTTATCGGGCTCAGGCGTTTCCACCTGCTGCACCGTTTTGTTCTCATCTGCCTTCTGCTCCGTAGCGTCTTCGGTAGCCTGGGGCGCACATGCAACCAGCCCCATGACCATACCGAATGCGCAGACGGAGGCGGTCCAGACAGCGAGTTTGTTCCTCTTGGTCTTAACCATACAATCTCCTCCCTTCGACTGACGATCTCTCCTTCACAAAATATACAACTTTTATTGACGGAATGCACGAGAAACGAGGGTATTCGGGGATTCCCACCACCCCATTAGGGAAAAACCCTAGTTAACTATTCGCAGGTCAGAATGGTAAAGAAGCACCTGCGGCCACATTGGCGCGGCTTGCCAACTTCCCGCAGCAGCCGCCGACCCAAGCAGGCCGCAAGCCAGGAGGGGCTCGAACGGCCCGCTGCCGAAGCCGGATCAGCAGCGGGTCGTCTCCCGCATGGAAGAGATTTAACGCTATGCACGATTTTCTTTATCGCCTTTTTTGACGACCTGGGGTTTCTTTCATCGATCACAGCGGAAAGCGCCCGCAAATCATGCATAGCGTGCATTCTCTGCCACCCTGCCCCTTCCGCTGTTGCGCCGATTCCGTCGCGAGCCTGCCGAAGCGGCCGCCGAAGGCCAATCCTGAAACGTCCCGCGACTCACTCCCCCATCGCGAGGACGGTTGCAGGCTCTTTGCGAAGAGCGGCGAGCGTGGGCACGAGCGTCGCGGCGAGGACGAGGACGAAGCCCGCGAGCGAGACGGCCAAGCCCTCGCCGAAAGCCAACCCGTCGAACAGCGGCATGCCCACGGCGCACGCGGTGACGGCGTTGGAGACGACCACGGCCGCCATGCCCGCCAGCGTTGCCGTGACGGCATGGATGAAGGCTTCGCACACGGCCGCGGCCAGCAGCGTTCGAGGCCGAGCGCCGCCGGCAATGAGCAGGGCCACGTCGCGGGTGCGCGATTTCGACGTCATGACCACGCTGACCGCCGCCCCGATGGCGCACAGGAGGACGGGGCCTCCGAGCAGGAGGATGGTCGAGGTGAAATCGAGCGAGGTCTTGTAGTCTAGCAAGCCCTGCTGCTGCGCGTAGAACGCCAGCATGTTGCTGAGCGAGGCGACACCCGCCAACAGGTCGAACCCGACCATGACTGGCGTTTCCACCGAGGTGCTGAGGGACAGGCCGTAGCGCGCGGTATGCCGCGCCAGATACCAGGCGTTCCAACGCAATTGCGGCATGATGGACGTCCATGCCCTCATCAGCGCCGAAAGCACCACCGGGGCGACAGTCGCGAGCGTTGCGACCGCAAGAAGGGGCACGAACAGCGCATTGCTCAGTGCGGCGTACGACTGCGCTTCGACCATGAAGACGGAGAGCGCGCAGGTGCCCGTCGCCAAGCTCGCGAACAGGATCGCCCTCAACCACGTCATACCCCTGCGCTTCGGTTCAGAATCGCGCAGGGCTTCCAAAGGAGGCGTTTCGCCTGCGCTGCGGGCGCCCTTCAATCCTCCGACGAGGGACACGGCCGCCACCGCAAGCCACACCGTGGGCATCCGCGAAGCCCCCACTTCGAGAACCACCTGATCGATCGGCTGGTAGAACGGTGAGCTGAACACCCAAGGAAACAAAGGGGCGTACGTGACCGATTCGACGAGCGTTCCGCATGCGGCACCCAGCGTCGCCACGACGGCGAGCTGGGCGAGCACCACCGCGCTCACGCTTCGCGGGCTGACGTTCGCGATCTGCCACAAAGCGTACGATCGCCGCTGCGCAGACACCGTGAGGTTCGCCGCCGACACGAGAACCACCGCTGCCGCGAACGAGGAGAACGCGACCATCGTCCAAACCAGGGTTTCCAAGTTCCGATACGTTTCCGTAGTCGTCAGTATCGACACCGCCCAGCCGCCGATGTAGCCGCAGCCCACGGCCACGAGGAACGCCCCTATCCAGGTGGCTGCGTGATCGCGCAGATCCGAGAACACCAAGCGCATCATGCCGGCACCTCCCCGTCTTCCAGCGCTGCAAGGATCTGAGCGGGCGTCGAGCGCCCCATCTCTCGTGCAACCTGCCCGTCCCGCAGCACCAGGATGCGATCCGCCATGGACGCTGCTTCCAAATCGTGCGTCACCATCACCACCGAACGTTTCGGGTCGTCGGCGATGCGCCGCAGCATGCTCAGCACCGCGCGACCGTTCCGGGAATCCAATGCGCCCGTGGGCTCGTCCGCGAAGATCACGTCCGCGCCACCCGCAAGCGCACGAGCGATGGCCACGCGCTGCTGCTCGCCGCCGGACAGGTCGCCGGGGCGGCTCTTTCCCTTGCCGTCGAGGCCTACGCTTTTCAGCACCGCGCTCGTCTGCGCCTTCGCGATGGGACGACCCGCCAGGCGCGCGGGCAGCGACACGTTCTCCCCCACGCTCAGCGACGGGATGAGGTTGTACGATTGGAAGATGAAGCCCACGTGGTCGCGGCGCGTTCTGGACAGCGCGTTGCGGCCCGCATGCACCATCTGCGTGCCCATCATCTGGATGGAGCCCGAGTCTGCCGCCTCCAATCCGGACAGGCAGTACAAAAGCGTCGACTTCCCCGAGCCGCTGGGGCCCACGATGCCCACCATCTCGCCGGACTCGACGCGCAAACTTACGCCGCGCAGCACGTCGGCGACCCGACGCTTGCTTCCGCGCCCGATGCTGAACGATTTCTTCACCTCTCGCGCGATGATCGTCGTGCTCATATGCTCTCCTTAGAACCGATTTTGGGAATGGCGTGCCAGAGGCGAGCTTCGCCCTGGTCGAACATGCTTGTTGTTTGGAATGCGGGCGGCGAAACCGCCGGAACGGCAACATGGAGCCGATCCTTCGTGCGTCAGAGGCGTCGAGGAGTCGGGGATTCGGCACGCCTCAGTACGCAACCGCCGCCTTGAGAAGAACCTCGCGTAACGCCTAACCGTCGCTTCGCGCGGAACGGAACGCCTTGATCGCAAGGCACGCAAGGCCGCCGACCGGCCATGCCAGCAGGAACAGCCTGCTCGCCGGCGTGAACATCAACACCAGGCCGACCGCCGTCGCCGCAAGCATAACGGCTGCGTAGGTGCCGCGTTCGCGCTTGGCACGGCGGGCGCGCTCGGCAAGGCCGTCGTCGCCCATAGCCTCGATCTGCTCCTCGCTCATGCCCCCGAGCGATGCGCGATTGTAACGCGCCAGATTGCAGCGCGCCCCTAACAACGCGCTGCGCACGATAAAGAACACGCCGACCGCGGCGAACGCCAAGAACGTCGCGCTTGCGAGCCACACGTCCGCTTGCAGCACGATGGTCGCGGCCAACCCCGCCATGAGCAGGCCGATGCCCGCGACGAGCCCTGTCGACAGGGCGGTGCGCGCTTTGCTTTTCTGGTCGGCCGTGTAGAAGTCGTCGACGAAGGGGTGCGCCTTGCGGAATGCGCCGCGCGCGAACGATGCAGGGAGGATGAGCGCGAGACCGACGGCCACGCCGACGAACACGAGCGCAGATGCGAAGCTCCTCACTTCGGCTATCGGCATGAGCCCGGGATCCGACAGAAGGAGAGCCAATGCCGCGCTCGCGAGGATGACGGAGATGCCCAGCGGAAGCTTCCACGCGAAAACGCGCATGGCTTGATCGTACCCGGTCACGTCCTGCTGGGACTTTCCCGGCGGAATGCTGGCGGCCCCGTTGGCCGGACGGCCGGTCAAGTCGCCCGTCACCAACTCGTCGAGCGTGCATTCGAACAGAACGCACATTTTCAGCAGCTTGTCCATCTCGGGATACGCGCGCTCGGCCTCCCATTTCGACACCGATTGTCGGCTGACTCCCAGCAGCATGGCAAGCTGCTCCTGCGTCATGTTGCGCGTGGCGCGCAAGTGCTGCATGTTGTCGCGAAAGCTCCTAGGCCCATCCTTCGTTCGTGCGGTCGATGCCCCTATCTTGCGGGCGCCCCAGCCCACACTCAACCAACTTCCGGCTTCTTTTTCGCGGACAGCATGACAACTTCCGGTATCGAATCGCAGGTCAGAGAGAAGTATGGAGCCATTCTGCCGCTTAGCCGACCAGCGCGCACGAGAAATTATCGGTGGGAAGATCTAGCAGATCTCTTTATGAAGCTGCACGGCAAACCCATCGGTCATGCTGGTGATATAGTCCAAAACCATCATCACCCTTTCGTACTCGTCTCTTCCTTCTCCCAGCTTCCAACTACCGGCTGCCTTCCTTGCTTGATAGTCGAGACGGAATCGAAGCGGGACGGAGAGGATCAGAGACTTCTCAAACGCCTTCATCTCGCTATTTTCATCTGAATCGATATTAACGGGATTCGTGCAATGAATGGCAGCCGGAACGAACTTATCTAACAGGCCCCTGAGAACCGTGTTCGCGGTCAGATTCTTCTTCATGTTTTGCGGGGAGTTGTACACGTACTTGTTCATGATGACCTTCAAAAACTTTATGGTTGCGTAGTGGTTCCCGAAAATGACGGAATCGACATCGGCGCATTTTCGAAGCTCCACGCTCGATCCGCAGAAAATGTCGCTGCCGGCAATCCCGCCCGCAGCAGAAAACCGCAACCACCTGCGCGTGATGTCCATCCATCGAGAAACGTAGGTTTCTTGGAGCTGGGAGCATTGATGGTCATCGTTAGCGATAGAGGGGTTTTCCCTCAAAGCCGCTTGAAACGTATGCAGCTCTCCTTCTCCCAAAAACGAATGCGTTCCTTCGCCTTTGAGACGAGATCGCAAATTTGGGCACAGGGCATCGAGTAGCCGCCTGTCGTCCATCGATCCCGCCATGACAACAAGCAAGTCCATAAGAGTAGCTGTGTACGTTTCGTATCCTTGAGGCATCCCACCTACGCCTGCCGCATACGAGCGCACAACATCGCCTACAGAAAACATACCCTTGCGAAAAGCGTCCTCGAAATCCGCGGTTACGTAAGAAATGTCATCCGAAGCCTCGAGAATAAACGAGAGCGGGTGCCTGCAGCCTTCCAGAATATTCACATAACAACCCGGAGTGCTTTCCGAGTAAAGCCTCGAATCCTCTGCAACCGATTCGATAAAATCCTCGACCCGCTTTCGATCAGACAAGAAGCTGTCTCTTATACACATCTCCGAGCCCACGAGACCGTACTAGATCTCG
>ERZ1027247.553-NODE-553-length-14086-cov-8.146319_pt1 | contig 14086 bp, 10 predicted proteins | sample MGYA00519262_ERZ1027247 | MGnify/ENA primary metagenome ERZ1027247 (study PRJEB26926, sample SAMN06164776) | human gut metagenome | biome: ENVO:00009003; feature: ENVO:2100002; material: ENVO:00002003 | host: Homo sapiens | place: USA | collected 2012 ... | reverse complement strand
TTGTTGGTGAAAATGAAATGAACGAAGGGAAACTGACTTTGAAGAATATGACTACGGGCGAGCAGTCACTGGTTACACCGGATGAGTTGTTGGCAGTAGTGAAAGCTTGATCTCATCAAGCGGATGTTGTCGGAATAGTCCGGTATATTCATCCGTGATTATCTATGCGGATTAACAGGTTATTTTTTTCTTCCGTTACTATATCTCCTTTAGAATCAGTGAGATGTGGTGACGGAAGTTCTTTTTTCCCTCCGAAATGGTTTGTTCTCCTTTCCCTGTGTGGAGTCGGCCTGATAGCTACCGGTCACTATGGCAGATGTGTTTAGTACCCCTTTTTATATTCTCGTCCGGTTTCTTTTGTAACTTTGTCTGTTTTCTTTTGTTGTTTCACCTAGGTGACAATACATTGGCACCTAAGTGGAGAGGCGTAGTCACCCAAGTGATACGATTGCTTCACCTTGGTGAAACTATAAATTCAACTAAGTGTTTGCATGATAAGGCCTTGTAACTGAAGTAAATGGATGAACCATCATGTAGGACACATCAAGAAGGAAAATCTATGAGCCTTCAGAAACAATGGTAAAAAGACACATACATACCGGTTAAGGGGAATTACGGAACCTTTTACACCACAAACCTTTGAAGATAAATGGTTTGTGGTGATGGAAACAAAAAAGAACAGATGTCTTTTTAATACGCTATCTTATCCAATATCCCGTTCAAGTGTGCAATAGCCACTCCATAATTAGTCATGGGAATCTGTTGCTTACGGGCATTATCAATCCGGTTTAGTACATATTTGCGATTGAACATGCAGGCTCCGCAATGAATGATTAAGTGATAGGGTGTCAAATCCTCCGGAAAGTCTGTACCTGCAACGATATCTATTTGCAACTCTTCACCTATCTTTTTACGCAACATACGTGGAAGCTTTACTCTGCCTATGTCCTCGGTGGCAGGGGCATGAGTGCAGGCTTCTGCTATCAATACCCGTGATTGTGGGGTGAGGCGGTCTATGGCTGAGGCTCCTTCCATATAATAGAGTATATCCCCTTTATATCCTGCCATCAGAACGGAAAAAGAGGTGAGAAGGCTTTCTGCCGGTTTTTGCTCATAAACGGCATGAAAAACTTGGGAGTCGGTTATGATTAGTTTCGGAGGATAGGACAGAGCCTGCAAAGTGGCGGCTATTTTATCGGTTGTACAGCTCATTACCAGACATTTTTTGTCCAATAATTCGCGCATCGTCTGTACTTGTGGAAGAATAAGTCGGCCTTTGGGAGCCTGTATGTCTTGTGGCATGACTAAGAGCACTAAATCTCCTTCTTTAACCAGATCTCCGGTAATGGTCTGTTGTCCGAAATCTGCCGGTAACTTTTCCAGAATAGCTTGAAGTATTTTCTCTATGCCCGTCTGTTCTTTTGCGCTGATAATGAGAGGTTCTTGACCGCATTCTTTTTCTATACGGTCCCTCGTGGATGCTATGTCTTTTCGGATATCAGCTTTGTTCAGTATCAGGATAACCGGAATATTCCTTTTATTTAACTGCTCCATCCATTGTTTTTCATCCTCGCAATTGCCGTCTTCACAAAGAAGTAAGGCAATATCTGTCCGTTCGATGGCTTTCAACGTACGGGTTATGCGCATTTCTCCCAATTCCCCTTCATCATCAAATCCGGGAGTATCGATAAAGAGACAAGGACCGATATGTTGAATTTCCATCGCTTTGCTGACAGCATCTGTTGTTGTACCGGGAATGTCCGATACAAGGGCGGTGTCTTGTCCGGTCAAGGCATTGATTAGAGAGGACTTGCCGCTATTGCGTTTTCCGAACAGGACGATATGTAGCCGGTTGGCAGCGGGAGTGTTGTTTAGACTCATATTTTATTGGGCTTGAATTAGGTTCATTATCTGTATTGAAAAGGTTGCTTGACGCATGAGCGGTTAGAATCTGAAATCTCGTTTCCCTTCTTCTATCTCTTTCAGATTACGAATTGCTATTTCTTTTATTTTCGGATTGGGAATATGTTCCAACTCTTTTTTTATCAGTTGGATTCCTTTGGCTCGTGTATCCGGTGCCGCATAATCTTCCAGATACTCTTTTAGTGTCATCAATGCATTGGGAGCGCAGCAGTTGGCGATTTGTCCCGATTTGACTAATGACATAAAACGGTCGCCTGTACGCCCTGCCCGATAACATGCTGTACAGAAACTGGGGATATGCCCCAAGTCGAGCAGCCAGTTCACTACCTCGTCCAAGGTACGGGTGTCACTGATGTCGAATTGTGCTGAGTTTTCTTCCGGTGTTTCCGGAATGGCATAACCGCCTACGCTGGTCCGGGAGCCTCCGCTGATTTGTGAGATTCCCAGGTTTAAGACTTTGCGTCGGGTTGCAGCCGATTCCCTTGTAGAGATAATCATACCTGTATAAGGAACAGCGATACGGATTACCGCCACAATTTTACAAAATATATCATCTGAAATGGCATCCGGGAAATCTTGCGTGGAGATATCATCTGCCGGACAGATGCGAGGAACACTGATGGTATGTGGTCCCACTCCGAAGGTAGCTTCCAGATGTTCGGCATGCATCAATAATCCTGTAAAGTCATAGCGGTAGGTATTCAGCCCGAATAAAACACCTAGTCCTACATCGTCAATTCCCGCTTCCATGGCACGGTCCATCGCTTCGGTATGATAAGCATATTTGCTTTTCGGACCGGTGGGATGCAGGGATTCGTAATTTTCTTTATGATAAGTTTCCTGGAACAGGATATAAGTGCCGATACCTGCGTCTTTCAGCTTGCGGTAGTTTTCCACGGTAGTGGCGGCAATGTTGACATTGACCCGGCGGATAGCCCCATTTTTATGTTTGATGCTATAAATGGTTTGGATAGATTCCAGTATGTACTCAATAGGATTCCGCAAAGGATCTTCTCCTGCTTCCAGTGCCAGGCGTTTGTGTCCCATGTCTTGCAAGGCAATTACCTCCTTACGTATCTCTTCTTGTGTCAGCTTTTTGCGTGCTATGGTCTTGTTCTTCAAATGATAAGGGCAGTAGACGCATCCGTTCACACAATAATTGGAAAGATATAGAGGGGCGAACATTACAATACGGTTGCCGTAAAACTTATGTTTGATTTCCTGTGCCAGCCGGAAAATGCGTTCTGTTAGATCCGGTTGGTCGCATTCCAGCAGTAATGCTGCCTCACGATGGGACAGTCCTTTGAATTGAGCAGCTTTGTCAATCAGTTGCTCTATCAGGGCACGATTGCTTTTGTTGTTGTGAGCATACTCCAAGGTATCCAGTATCTCTTGATGGTCTATGAATTCTTCTGCTATTTTAGAATCTGCTTTATACATGTTTGTTAGGGGTTAGTGATAGTCACCTCTATCTGTCGATATCCGGTAACCGATTGTTTCCAGTTGTTGTGCCAAAGCTCGTAAACCTTCGGCTGCTTCGGCACCGAAAGCGGCTTTGTTATCATACAAGGTGTATTTTTCTCTTTGCTCCCTGGGGGAGAGATTGGGCATCACTACATTAGCTCCTGCCAATATTCCTTTTTCCCGTCCGTCCGGTGACAAGGTGGCAAGGGCGGTGGTCGATGGAATCAGGGCGGACGGGTGCATTAACCGGAAAAGGGATAACAGCTTGAGGGTCATTCCTACACTTCCGGCCGGCTCTGTTCCGAATGGTGTGTCATGATGGGGGATAAATGGACCGATACCGATCATTTGGGGCTGGAATTGCTCTATGAATAACAGATCTTCCACCAGATGTGTCAGGGTTTGTCCCGGAGTGCCTACCATGATTCCTGTTCCGGTTTGATATCCAATTTCTTTTAGCCATTGCAGGCATTGGAGCCGATGCTTTAGTGACATCTCCTCAGGATGTAATTTCCTATAGTGTTCTTCGTTGTGTGTTTCGTGTCGGAGCAGATAACGGTTGGCTCCGGCACGGAAGAAACGTTCGTATGCTTCCCGTGATTTCTCTCCTAATGAAAGGGTGATGGCACAATCGGGGAATTCACAGTGGATGGCGGCAACGGTTTTTTCTATCCATTCATCTGTTAAGGCAGGGTCTTCACCGCCTTGCATCACGAAGGTGCGGAATCCGAGTGCATATCCTTCACGGCAACATTCCAAAATGGTTTCACGCTTTAATGCGTAACGGGTAATGGCGGTATTTCCTTTTCTTATTCCGCAATAATGACAGTTGTTACGACATCGGTTGCTCACCTCGATAAGTCCGCGGATAAATATCCTATTCCCGAAATGTGCCAAAGTGACTTCCCTGGCCTGTTGCTGTAAATACAGTAAAGTGCCGGTATCCTGACAGGAGAGGAGGTTGGCATATTCCTCACCTGTCAGGCTATGGTAGTGACGTAATTTGTCAATCAGTCGCTTCATGCATACCTTTAATATGTTTTTTTCTGTTTTGCCAGTTCCTGTACCAATTGGCGTTTTCCATTGTTGCTGCCGCTGTGCGTACTGGGTCCTGTAATACAACCACCCTCGCAGGCCATCACTTCGATGAATTGTCCGGGAGCTTTGCCCGATTTAGCGTAGGCGCGTAATGTTCCGATATTCTTCTTGTTTAAATCAGATACCTGTATGGCATTGATTTTGTCCGCTTCCATTTTCAGGAATGCCTTTACGGCTCCCATCACGCCGCCGGCTTGTGCGAATCCATGCGCTTCGCGAACGGAAGAGAATTCCATAGCGTATGGCTGTACAATCTCCAGGTTAATCTCGAAAGCATCGAAAATAGAGGAAATCTCTTCGAATGTCATCACAAAATCCACAGCCTCGTCACGTTGAGCTTCTTTACGTTTGGCTACACATGGTCCAACAAATACGATTTTTGCATCAGGATACTTCTCTTTGGCTATACGTGCGGCATAATACATAGGCGAGCCTGTGCCGGAAACGTATTTTTTCATATCGGGGATGTATTTGTTCACCAGCTCGATATAGGACGGGCAGCATGAGGTAGTCATGAATTTCTGTCCTTCTTCCAGTTTTTCTATCAGTTCATGCGCTTCATGTTCTACGGTGGACATGGCTCCTTGTGCTACTTCAATTATATCGGTGAAACCGATTTGTCTGAATGCACCATATACTTGTTCGATAGTTGTGCTGAATTGTCCCAAAATAGATGGCGCGACAATGGCTACCACTTGTTCTCCTTTACGGATGCGTTGCAACACATCGAATGTCTGGGATATTTCAAAAATGGCCCCGAAAGGACAGGCATTCATGCATTTACCGCAATAAATACATTTATTCTCATCAATATGCTCTATACCGTGTTCATCTTTGCTGATCGCTTTGACAGGACAAGATTCCTCGCAGGGAACGGGAATATAGACGATTGCGTGATAAGGGCAGCTTTTGTGGCAGATGCCGCAACTGATGCAGGTATCATGGTCGATCCATGCCTTGCCGGTGTCGGCATGTACATGTACGGCTCCTTTGGGACAATTGTACTGGCAACTGCGGGCGGTACATCCCCGGCATAAGTCGGTGATTTCATAATTGATCTGTACGCAGGCCGAGCATGCTTCGTCTATAACACACATAATGTTGTCTTTGGGCTTTCCATTGTTTGCACGTTCTATAGCACGTGCGGCATATTCGGATAGTGGAGTGAGCTCATCGGTTTCATCATCCATATCCAACCCCAGTAGAGGAAGGGATTTGTATTTCCATACAGCGCGTTCTTTGTGTACGCAGCAACGCCCTGCATGTTTTGAACGTCGGGGGCTGAGTTCTAATGGCAGACGGTCTATTTTGTCTGTTGTCAGTTCTCCGTTTTTCCACAATTTTACAAGTTCTGTCAGCAATCTGTGGCGGACAATCATAATGTTGTTCGTAAATGCCATATAGTTAAAGGGGTTAATTATTAGGTTTTGCAAAGATAGTGATAGTTTGTGTCCTATGGAAATATTAAAAAAAGAAAAATCACATTTTTCTCTTTTTATATTCAGATTCGTTCTGTCGCTGTGGAATGTAGCCGACTGGTTTATATATGAATCTTTGTAGGTAAAAATAATAAATTTCGTAAAAGCAACTGATAATGGCAGGGGAAGAGGAAACCATTTTAGTGAAAGATATGTTATAGCTGTGCCAATTTGGCAGAATAAAACTGTCAATTTCTCCTTTTTCATGTTTGGCACGTTTTTCGCAAGATGTTTTGCGTCACTGCTTAAAGATGACGGATAATTGATATAATTAAAAGTATAACATATAAAAATTAAGAACTATGAACATTAAACCATTAGCAGACAGAGTATTGATTCTTCCTGCTCCTGCAGAAGAAAAAACAATCGGTGGTATTATTATTCCTGATACAGCAAAGGAAAAACCATTGCAAGGTGAAGTTGTCGCAATAGGTAACGGAACAAAAGATGAGGAGATGGTGTTGCATGTAGGTGATCAGGTATTGTATGGCAAATACTCGGGCACTGAACTGGAACATGACGGTAAGAAATACCTTATCATGCGTCAGAGCGATGTTCTCGCTGTTTTGGGATAATTAAATAGTACATTGTAAATCATTAAATTGTAAATAGAATTATGGCTAAAGATATTAAATTCAACATTGATGCCCGTGACGAATTGAAGAAGGGTGTAGACGAATTGGCTAACGCAGTGAAAGTAACCCTGGGTCCGAAAGGTCGTAATGTGATTATCGAAAAGAAATTCGGTGCTCCTCATATCACTAAGGATGGCGTGACTGTAGCTAAAGAAGTGGAATTGGCTGATGCATTTCAGAATACCGGTGCACAGTTGGTGAAATCTGTTGCTTCAAAGACAGGTGACGATGCAGGTGACGGTACTACTACTGCTACTGTGCTGGCTCAATCAATCGTAGGGGTAGGTTTGAAGAATGTTACTGCCGGAGCAAATCCGATGGATTTGAAACGTGGTATCGATAAAGCTGTTGCCAAAGTGGTTGAATCTATCAAGTCTCAGGCCGAAATGGTAGGTGACAACTATGACAAGATTGAACAAGTGGCTGCTGTTTCTGCCAATAACGATCCTACTATCGGTAAGTTGATTGCAGACGCTATGCGTAAAGTTTCTAAAGATGGTGTGATTACTATCGAAGAGGCTAAAGGAACGGATACTACCATCGGTGTGGTAGAAGGTATGCAGTTCGACCGTGGTTACTTGTCTGCTTACTTTGTAACTGATACAGAAAAGATGGAATGTGTGATGGAACATCCGTACATCCTGATTTATGATAAGAAGATTTCTAACTTGAAGGATTTCTTGCCTATCCTGGAACCGGCTGTACAGAGCGGACGTCCTTTGTTGGTTATCGCAGAAGATGTAGACAGCGAAGCATTGACTACGTTGGTTGTAAACCGTCTGCGTTCTCAGTTGAAGATTTGTGCTGTGAAAGCTCCGGGCTTCGGCGACCGTCGTAAGGCTATGTTGGAAGATATTGCCGTATTGACAGGTGGTATCGTTATCAGCGAGGAAAAAGGTTTGAAGTTGGAACAAGCTACTCTTGAAATGTTGGGTACTTGCGATAAGGTAACTGTTTCTAAAGATAATACTACTATCGTAAACGGTGCAGGCGCAAAAGAAAATATTCAGGAACGTATCAATCAGATTAAAGCTGAAATAAAGAATACTACTTCAGATTATGATAAGGAAAAGTTGCAGGAACGTTTGGCTAAGTTGTCAGGTGGTGTAGCTGTTCTTTATGTAGGTGCCGCTTCTGAAGTTGAAATGAAGGAAAAGAAGGACCGTGTGGATGATGCATTGTGTGCTACTCGTGCAGCTATCGAAGAAGGTATCGTTCCGGGCGGTGGCGTAGCTTACATCCGTGCTTCTGAAGCATTGGAAGGCCTGAAGGGCGATAATGAAGACGAAACAACCGGTATCGAAATTATCAAGCGTGCCATCGAGGAACCGCTTCGTCAGATTGTTGCCAATGCAGGTAAGGAAGGTGCAGTAGTAGTACAGAAAGTACGCGAAGGTAAAGGTGACTTCGGTTACAATGCCCGTACTGATGTTTACGAAAACTTGCACGCTGCCGGTGTGGTAGATCCTGCTAAGGTAACTCGTGTAGCTTTGGAAAATGCCGCTTCTATTGCAGGTATGTTCCTGACTACAGAATGTGTAATTGTGGAAAAGAAAGAAGATAAACCAGAAATGCCGATGGGTGCTCCCGGAATGGGTGGCATGGGCGGCATGATGTAATCTTTGCCCCATAAATGATTAACGGACTCCCTGTTGGCGAAATGTTGACAGGGAGTTTTTTATAGACCATAGTGGATTATCTTCTCAAGTTTTATTTACTCTCTAAATTTCGGCTCATCCGAGAAATTATGTTATGTGAGGAGACTGTGGATCACTCTTAAAAGATTAGTGGGGTTTATTTCAAATTGAACTGTCCTATAAAAAAGGAAGTGTTTCTGAACGTTCAGAAACACTTCCTTTTTGAGTGAGCCTCTTGTCGGATTCGAACCAACGACCCCGAGATTACAAATCACGTGCTCTGGCCAACTGAGCTAAAGAGGCATTGCTTTTTGTTTAGCGGGTGCAAAGGTAAGAATATCTTTTAAAAGAACAAATTTTTTCATAGGAAAAAATAGTTGGAAATTACCAAATGGTAATTTTTACTCCGAAATAACACTCTATCTTTGCAGCCGCTAAACAAAAAAGTGAAGTTTATGAAGGATAGTATTGATTTTGGTAGTATGGAAATTCCGAAATTATTTCGGAAATTGCTGATACCTACTGTGCTGGGGATGGTATTTTCGGCTGTGTTTGTGATAACAGATGGTATTTTTGTAGGTCAAGGGATAGGCAGTGACGCATTGGCGGCAGTGAATATTACTGCTCCTTTGTTTTTGATAAGTACGGGTATCGGACTGATGTTTGGTGTTGGCGCATCGGTGGTGGCATCTATTCATTTATCTCAGGGAAAGTTGAAAACTGCTCGTATCAATGTGACGCAGGCTGTTGTGGTTTCTTCTTTGTTTTTGGCTGTGCTGTGGGGAGTGGTATGTTTGTTTGCTCCACAAGTAGCCGTGTGGTTGGGAAGTTCGGAACGTCTGTTGCCTTTGGCGGTGGAATATATGTATTGGTTCTTGCCTTTTCTGGTATTTAGTGCTTTACTAAGTTCAGGGATGTTCTTTGTCCGTCTGGATGGTTCTCCTAATTATGCCATGTTGTGTAATGCTATTCCGGCAGTGGTGAATATCCTATTGGATTATGTGTTCATTTTTATTCTCAAATGGGGAATGATGGGTGCGGCGCTGGCTACCAGTCTGGGGTATATTTTGGGGGCCGGAATGATTGTAGTCTATTTAAGTCGCAGAAGAAATGTGATTCATTTTTGCCGGGTGAAACTTAGCAAGAAGAGTATGCGGCTCACTTGGCGCAATGTGAAATATATGTGCCACTTAGGAGTTTCCACCTTTTTGTGCGAGGCAGCCATAGCCTGTATGATGTTTGCAGGCAATTATGTGTTTATCCATTATTTAGGCGAAGATGGAGTGGCTGCTTTCAGTATTGCCTGTTATTTCTTTCCCATTATATTTATGGTATATAATGCCATAGGACAATCGGCTCAACCCATTTTAAGCTATAACTTTGGAGCGGGTGATACCATGCGGGTACGTTCCGCTTTCCGTCTGGCACTGGGAACGGCCGTGACCTGCGGACTTGTGTTTTTTGCGTTAACAGCTTTGTTCAATCATCAGATTGTGGCTATGTTTATTGATCGTTCCTATCCGGCATACGATATTGCTGTGGCGGGACTGCCTTTGTTTGCGTCTGGTTTTATTTTTTTTGCTGTAAACATTGTTTCCATTGGCTATTTTCAAAGTGTAGAGCGGGCACGTCCAGCTATGATGGTTACAGTTTTGCGTGGGTTTGTTTTTATGGTACTTTGTTTATTGGGCTTGCCGTTGCTATTGAAGGTGCCAGGGATATGGCTGGCGGTTCCTTTGGCGGAAATACTTACTTTTTTAGTGATAATGGTAATTTATTATCGTAAACATCAATGGGTTCGCAGATGATTTTTTACTTTTGTAGTAATTAATCGGGTGGATATATGGATGCATTCATACAGAAGTTTTGTGAAAAATATAGTTTGCCGATAGCTTTGAGCTTGCAGTTGTTGGATAATATGGAGAAGTTCACTTTTCATAAAGGGGATTTTCTTGTACAGGAAGGTGGGCGGAACTCAAACTTCTATATTGTAAGTAAAGGAATCTGGCGGGGGCATTACCTTAATGACGGGGTAGATGTTTCCGTCTGGTTTGCTTCTGAAGGAGAGGCCATCTTCTCGTCATGGGGATATGTGGAAAATACAGTTTCGTTGGTTTCTATCGAAGCGATGTGTGACAGTGAACTTTATGGTATTTCGAAGGCAAAACTCGAAGTATTATATGCCGGATCTGTTGAACTGGCTAATTTTGGAAGACGACTGTTCGAGCAGCAGTTTTTAGGGCTTGAAAGTTGGATGATAACGGGAGGAAGCCCCCGGGCCAAGGAGCGTTATCTTACTTTGTTGGAAGAGAATCCGGAACTGTTGCAGTATGTACCTCTGAAGCATATCGCTTCTTATTTATGGATTACTCCACAGTCGTTAAGCCGTATCCGTGCCGAACTGGGGAGAAGGAAAAAAGACCAATGACAATTTTAGCATTTACGGGGTTGGTTCTTTCGTATGGAAATGCATTGTTCTCTTTGCTTTTTCTTGTATGGTTCATCTTTGCCTTGATGGATGGTAGAAAAGTTGGCATCCGATAAATATTTATCTTAAAAGTGTCATCGTATTTTATTTTTGTGTAAGTTTGTAGTGAATCCTAAAAAAACTTATGGCAATGATAGATGATATTTTAGAGTTCAACAAGAAATTTGTTGAGAGCAAGGGATATGAGAAATATATTACCAACAAATATCCTGATAAAAAAATAGCTATTCTTTCTTGTATGGATACCCGGTTGACGGAATTGTTACCTGCTGCTTTGGGTATCAGGAACGGTGATGTAAAAATTATCAAGAATGCAGGTGGGGTTATCTCGCATCCGTTTGGTAGTGTAATCCGTAGTCTGATGGTGGCTATTTATGAGTTAGGTGTAAAGGAAGTTATGGTTGTTGCTCATTCTGATTGTGGAGCCTGTCACATGAATAGTAATGAGATGATAGAACACATGAAAGCACGTGGCATCAAGCAGGAAACCATTGATATGATTCGTTTCTGTGGTGTAGATTTTGGAGCATGGCTGGATGGTTTTGAGGATACGGAGAAATCGGTGAAAGGAACTGTACGGGCTATTATGGAGCATCCATTAATACCTGAAGATATTATAGTGAGGGGATTTATAATTGATTCGGTGACGGGTGAACTGACAAAAGTATAAAATGTGAGTTTTTTATACACAATAATGTTCATGTGATTTTGTGTATTATAAGAAAGGGAGGTATTTCTGCCTGATGCAGAATATACCTCTCTTTTTATTGAAGTCTGTATTTGTTTCAGTTTTTTATTGAGCGAAAGCATGATGATAACCATCCACTTTGTTCCAATTGCCACGGGTAAAGTCGGGTACGGCAACAGGTGCATTTCCGTTTTCTATAGAAAGACGGGTCAATTCGGCCATACAGCACCATTCTGCTAAATCATAAATGTCCATGTCCAAAGGAAGTCCGTTGCGCAAGCAATATACCAGGCGATAATCCATAATGAAGTCCATCCCTCCATGTCCACCTATTTTCTTTGCTGTTTCTTCTAATTCTTGGTGGATAGGATGTTTGTATTGGCTCATCAAAGCTTCTTTTACTTTTTCGGGAACAGCCGAGTGCATACTCAGGTTTTCGTGATCGGGTATGCTGGTGCTGTCAATCTGATTCGGGCGGAAACAATATTGCTCGATGGGATATTTGTTGGCAAAACCTTTGGTACCGGTCAGCTGATACATACGGCTATAGGGACGTGGATTCATTACATCATGCTGTATGTGGATGGTTTTTCCGTTTTCTGTACGGATAAAAGTCATGGTATGGTCGCCGTTTTGGAAATCGGGTGTTTCTTCTTTCTGATATTGTTTTACCAGTTCGGGACCGGTTACAGCTTTGGTGTCCATGGCTACCAGTGTCTTCATGCGGTCACCGCGGTGAATGTTGAGCAATTGGCAGGCAGGGCCTAGGCCGTGTGTGGCATAAACGTCTCCACGGAACTCCCGGTTGTAATCCAAACGCCAGTTGTTCCAGTAATAAGGCCAGAATTCTTCCAGATTATGGATGTATGAACCTTCTACATGGAGCACTTCGCCGAAAAGACCTTTTTGTGCCATATTCAATGTCGTCAGTTCGAAGAAGTCGTAAACACAGTTTTCAAGTTGCATACAGTGTTTACGGGTCTTTTCGGAAGTATTGATAAGTGCCCAGATTTCATCCAGCGACATGGCGGCAGGTACCTCGATGGCTGCATGTTTTCCATGTTCCATGGCATAGATACCCATTTCAGTATGGTGTTTCCAGTCTGTTGCAATGTATACCAAGTCGATATCGTTTCGCTCGCACAGTTGTTTCCATGCATCTTCGCTGCCGGAATAGAGGGCAGGGGCTTCCATACCGGCGTTAGTTACAATTTTTTGTGCTTTTTCCGCATTTTCAGGCAATAAGTCGCAAAGAGCGACAATTTTAGTTCCCGGTATGTGCGTCCAACGTTCTACCGCACTGGGACCACGCATGCCCAAACCGATGAAACCTACACGCACAGTGTCAAGTTTAGGAGTTGTTAGTTCGATTACATCCTGTTGTCCCGCAGGACGTTCGGGAACTGGAACTTCAAGAGGCGCATACTCTTTTGTTGCAGTTGTTTCTTTGGGGATTGGGGTACAGCCAGCGAGGCATGATAACGCTATACCGACGAAGAAGGTAGATAGGTTTTTAATCATGGTTCTGTTTAATTGAAATTTATAGGTTAATAGTAGATTGTTGCAAAAATAGGGAATATCGTTGGAAAAACCTCATAAAATCGGCAGATTGCAGCAACTAAAATTGATTATTTCTATTTCTAACTTTTGAGTTTGGTGCAGATATTATTTTTTAAAATCGGTCAAGGACTTTTTGTCTTTCTTTGCCTTCCTTTTCGTCTACATCTTTTGTCCAAAGATTTACACCTGCTTTAAGTTCAATAACTCGTTTTACTTCATTTTAAAATTTCATCAGTCAGTTCTCCGATTCCCCCAAATGCCAAGGCGTAAGCTGTAACAAAAATTTCGTGATAAAAATCCGTTTCATCTCCATAATCTTCTTTTATGAATGGAATTTATTTCTTAATTATTTCAGCACTTGCTCCACTATCATACAACTCCATTATATATTCATAGGTGTCGTGTGCTAAATCTCCATCAATTATTTTTACTCCGTCTGTTGCTATTTCAATTTTATGTTTTTACTATCCCGCTTGCCGATAAATACACGCAATGGATTATTTAAAATACGCAATACGTAAAAAGTATATTGCAAGTGCGAAGAGTTATCTCGTTCCAAAGGTACTAATTCTTTGGGCTACAGACGTTGTTTTCCGTGTGAAACTAATATCAACTTACTTTGCTTTCCTTGATTATCTTGAAAAACATAACAAAATTTATGGAACTTCCCTTATGTGGAAAAGCTATTGCCGTTGATTGACTTCTGCCGGAACACATTGAGATTCTCGGAAAGGGTATTTTCAAATAGGTGTGGACGATGTTCCACTTGTGCAATGGTTTAGGTAGAAAGCGAATGAATGGAGAAACGGTTTGGAAACTGCATCTACTAAAGAGGATAAAGGACTGAAAATATAGGATGCACCCTAAATTCTATTCTAAAAGTAAATAAAAGCATTAGAAGATAAAAGATTATCAGAAAAATATCCGACTTTTGTAGTCGGATAAAGACAATTATTTCCAAGACATACGAGAAAAAAGAAGCGTTATGTTCATCTTGTAGGTTGGAAACGTAGGAAATCTCGGACTTGGTACAAGAAATAGTATAGTGGTTCTCACGCTATAGCGTCTGTCTCTTATACACATCTCCGAGCCCACGAGACCGTACTAGATCTCGT
>ERZ1027247.535-NODE-535-length-14622-cov-5.814444_pt1 | contig 14622 bp, 8 predicted proteins | sample MGYA00519262_ERZ1027247 | MGnify/ENA primary metagenome ERZ1027247 (study PRJEB26926, sample SAMN06164776) | human gut metagenome | biome: ENVO:00009003; feature: ENVO:2100002; material: ENVO:00002003 | host: Homo sapiens | place: USA | collected 2012 ... | reverse complement strand
TCTACACCGTCTAATTCGTCGGCAGCGTCAGATGTGTATAAGAGACAGTTCTTATACTTCATATCCGCTAATTTGGCAGATGCTGATGACGCGGTCAGCCCTTCCGCGATTTCTGCCTTACCCGCCAGATTACTCTCGCCGTCCACGGATCCCTCATAATATATCTTCCCCGCCACCGCGTTCAATGCTTTCCATACAGCATCATCATTATTCATATCAATACCTGCGTTATTAGTGGATACCACAATTCCCGAACCGGCAGCTGCTTTCTTTATCCGGAAATCACCTCCGCGGTAAGATGCGGTCGTACTGCCATCTCCCTCGTGAGTATAAATAACTTTGACATGTCCGCTATAATTCGTCACGTGGATTTCCGATACTTCTTCAGGATAAATGATGCCTGCCTTATCGGCGGAGTTTCCGCCCACCAACTGGTTCACATGGGATACTCCGTCATATTTCCCATAGTGGAATACGCTCGGTTGGGGCATTTTTTCTACCTGAAGCCCATTGGTCCGCGATGGAGAGCTGTGTTTCCATACGGCTCCATTCTGCAGCCAGAGATTTACTTCTCCTGCCTGATCAGATCCGCTGTTGTCCACCACACCGATCCATTGGGAATCACTGTTTGCCAAAGCCAGATTGATACGGCCGTTCTGGAAAAAGTAAGGCTGTCCGTTGTGGTCTTTATCATCCCGCATGGCAATGATATTCCCCTTGATATTCACTTTATGGGAAGCCGCATCCGCTCCTGCCATATTCACATTGATAGTGCCGCCGTAACTGGCAAGGGAATAAAAACTTTCTCCCGTGCTTGATGGCGTCACTATGGTCACATTCCCCTTATTGGCATTAATAACGGCGATATCATAGTCATCCATGCCGGCAGATTTATAATAAGGATCTGTCTTCATGGCAGCTCCGCGGACAGCCAAGTACACATCGCCGTTGAGATCAATGGAGCTGCCGTCCGACATATCCACATCGACCCCGGTCGGCTGCCAGCGGGCACCGGTATATTCATCCGCCCATCCCGGAACATGGCCGTCCGGCCCGTAACCGCCATGTATTTCCGCCGCATTGACTCCCCATTTCGCGTCCCGGGAAGAGGAATCCGGAGGTTCTCCAACGGCTGCTGGATCCCCTATATATACGTTGCCATTGACAGTAATGTTCGCTTTGGCCCCCGTACCGGTGCCGGCACGCATCATGTAAATACCGTCGGCAAAACAGCTGCCTCCGTAAGTCTTAATCTGCAGGTTCCCGTTTATGGTCAGCCGGCTCCCGTCAGATGCGAGAATCCCCGCCCCCTGCGAATTTCCTGCTTCGCTGCTGGAAGTATCAATGGACAGCGTTCCTGTCCCGTCACCCACGGTGACAACGGATGTCGTTCCTTTCCCCGGCGTAATACCCTCAGCGTGATAAGTGCCGTGGATACTGATTTTTGATCCGTCTTCCAAGTTATACTTATTAACACCGTTTTCCACTTTATAGGCACTTCCGAAAGTTGCCTTATCTTTTTTTGCCTTGGTCGTGATTCCGGAAGTATAAACCGGCGCCGCCAGCACATCCGAAACTGCTCCGGTGCCGCTAATAAGCAATGCTGCTATACCGGCTGCCAGCCACTTTTTTCTGCCATACACATATTTCATCATTATCCCGCCTTTTCTCCACTACAACGATCTATGCCTTACACTTCCATCTTCACGCCGAACAGCCATGTGCGCCCTGGCATGGAATACCATGTTCCCGGCGTATGGTCGCTCCAGATGACATCTGTATGCTCCGCCCAAAGTTTATCGAAAATATTATTGATTTTCAGATAGAAATTAAAATCTTTTCTCGGTTCATAATTAAAGCTCAAATTATAAATTCCGTATTTATCGTTCGGCCACCCTTTCAAATCACTGTTTACCGGGTTCTTTCTCCGGATAAAATAGAATCCGTCCAGACCTCCGGTGAACTTCTTATTGTGATAGATCATGTCAAAAGTAAGTTTATCTTTCGGCGAATATCCGAGAGAAAAATTATCCCCGGGAACATTGGAGTACAAATGCGCCCATCCTACATTGGCGCTCCATTTACTCCCGATCTGCGAAATCAGCTGGGCATTCCATCCTCTTGAAACACCCTGATTAAAGTTTTTATATTTTTTTGATGAAGTATCATATCCGATAGATTGTTCATCTTTTGTTCTGAACCAGTTAAAGGTAAACATGGTCTTATCGCTGAATACATGGCTGTAGCCGACGGTATCCGTATATCCATAAGCAGGTCTGACCTTGGCATTTCCATACTGGGGAATATAAAGAACATCAAGCCCCGGCAGAATGTAGAAATCATTGCGTCCCGCATACACTGTATCCTTAGGTGTAATTTCATAGCTCAAACGATAGCTTTTGGATGTATGACTGGAAAAATCGGCAGTGTATTGATCTGTCTCAGGGCGGTCATGCCGCAGGCCTCCGGAAAGAGACCACCGGGGCAGGAAATTCCAATCTTCCTGTATATAAAAAGAATAATTTTCATACCAGTGGTTCGTTTTGACCGGATTCCCATTTACGTCAAATCCTGCCGCCCGAAGAACATTGTCCCTTCCCTTTGAATAATCCACACCAAAAGTCAGTCGGTTCCATTCATCATGGAAGCTCACCTGCTCGCCGATGATGTCATAAGTATAGTCGCTGCTTATCCCCCAATTGGACTGCGCATTCATGTCATAATCCTGAAAATAATTTGTCTTTACTTTATTCCGGCGGTAAGTAAACTGGTTATCCCAATGCTTCCCGATGGATATCTTATCCTGCAGAGTCAGCATATCGGACTTATAATCGCCATGATACCGGTTTGAATACACAAAATCATATCCTCTATATCTTGACTTCATTTTGTCATAACTTAAGGAAAGAGAATGTTTATCAGTAAAATCATAAGCAAATTTCACTCCGTCCGATAAGGTATGGGTGTGCCCGGGCCATAGCCTTCCGTCACCGGATTTGGTATCACCTATCAGCAGTTTGTCATAATAGGCCATGTAGGAAAACTTCCCTACTCTCCCCATAGTGGTCAGCTTATATATTTCCCGTCCGCCGGTTCCTCTGGCTATATCCACGGTCGTTTTCTTTTCCCCGGGATTCTTGGTGATGATATTGATCACACCGCCTTTGGCGCCACTTCCATACAACGCGCCGGCACTGCCGCGCAGCACTTCGATACGTTCGACATTGTCCATATTATTCAGCAGAGAAGAATACATATACCCTGAATTATTCGCGCCGTTGAAATCGGTTACACGTACGCCGTCCACAAGCAGTATAATATCCTTGCTTCCATTAATCCGGATCCCGCTTAAATTGGCATTCAATCCATTTCCGCCATAATTCAGATACTGTGTCCCCGGAACTGTACGCAGCGCATCTTCCACGGTATTCAGATGGAGTTTTTCAATCTGCCGGCTCGTAACTACACTGATATCGGCCCTGGCATCCACCAAATTTTCATTCATGCGATTCGCTGTGACAACAACGGGCGCCATCTCAAAAACATACTCCTCTGCCAGCGAAGGGTATGCCATGCTTCCGGTTAAAACTGCTGCAGCCGCCATTACCAATGTCTTCTTCATCCTGATTCTCCTCATAACTAAAAGAATATAAAACAGATATGCGCCGCTTCCGCGGCATTTCCCCGCACACAAAAAATTTATTTTTAATTTTTAACTTATGGTACGCTCATACCATAAATTTATAAAACGAGACATAAGAAAGATACATAGAAGACTTCTGCCATACCAAAAATACAGCACCAGCTTCCTATGCATTAACTCATGCCTCGCAAGTTACGCCAATCTCATAGAAAGCAGGTGGCACTCTGACTCAGTTCCTCATCCTGCGGCCCCTCTGTGAAAGGCTTGCAGCCGCAAAACTCCCTCTACAGTTGCGGGACAGTTCCGGATTCTAACCGGATTCCCCACGACTGCTTTCCTTATATAATTTTGTGTGATTCCTACATGCAGGATATAAGGGTTAAATTCTTAATGTTTAAACCCATTTGCTTTAAGAATACCCACTTTTATAATATCACTATGCCATATTTTTTACAATATACAGCTAATATTTCTATCACTTGGTGACAATACATAATTTATTTATTCCTTAATAGTAAGGATCTGTAATCAAAATCAAGTTTTATACAACACCGCTATTGTACTTGAATGTGCTGTATAACAGAATATAAGATTCCCGATTTTGAAAACCAAGCTGTATTCTTCGGTTTCAATTCCTTATTCCCAATGTTCATACATTCATCAAAAAAGAGCTGTGGGAACAAGAAATCATTCACAACTCTCTTTTAATCATCGGTCTGTAAAATTTTTTGAAATACCAAATCTTTGTAACATGGGACAGAAAATGCTTTATGCCGGATTGATCATTCCGCATATCGTATCTGCTTTTTATTTTCCTATCCCGCTTTTTTTATCCCACCATCTTCGCATTCTTATATTCTTCAGGAATCGCAAGCCCCAAAGTTTCCGCCGATTTCTTATTGATGATGACTTCCAGCACTTCAGGATCCTCTACGGCAGTATCCTGTGTTTTGATTTTCCCGTCAAGCACATCCGCCGCCATGTGTCCTGCCTGTACACCAGACTTGTAGAAATCTACGGAGAGCGAGCCGAGCGCGCCGTCTTTCGCCATGCTGTCCGCACCTACGAATACGGGAATCTTCGCGGGATCCGTCACCTTGACCAAAGTGGGAATGGAAGAAGCGATCACGTTATCCGTGGGAACATAGATGAAATCCACCTGCCCTACCATGGATTCCGCTGCCTGCTGAATATCATTAACGGAAGAAACGGTCCGTTCCACCACAGTAAGGCCGAGGGACGCCGCATGGGCTTTCGCCTGGTCTGCCTGGATCTGGCTGTTCACTTCGCTGGAGGAATAAATCAGTCCAAGACGTTTCGCCGCGGGAAGGAACTTAAGTCCCATATCCACCTGCTTCTCCACAGGGCCGCGGTCATTGACGCCGGTCACGTTCGTTTCCGGCCGGCTGTTCGATTTTACCAGTTTCGCCGTTTCAAAATCAGTAATGGCGCACCCGATAATGGGCAGGTCATGAATTTCATTGGCTACCGCCTGTGCGGCAGGTGTGGAAATCGCGCAGATAAGATCAGGACGATTGGACTTGAAACGGGACGCAATAGTCTTTAAATTTGACTGGTCTCCCTGGGCATTCTGCTGGTCTACTGAAATTTTGTCCGCTCCGTAGCCCCTTTCCTTCAAGCCGTCAAGGAATCCTTGATTGGCCGCATCAAGAGAACCATGCTGCATCACCTGCACCACAGCAATCTGTTTCTTCCCGTCAGTCGTCTTCTTCTCTCCGCCACTGTTTCCTCCGCAGCCATAGAGCAAAGCTGTTGCCACCACTGCCGCTGCCGTAATTTTCATCCATTTTTTCATTTGAGAGCCCTCTCTTTCTACTGCACTTCTATCCTATAAAAAATGTCCCCTGCCAATTGCAAGGGACGACGGGACTCATCGCGGTACCACCCTGTTTATCTGATGAAAAACAAAAAAGGCGGCACCCAAGGGACGGATATTCCGTGGTACCACCCTACTTCATCAGATCAACTCTCAGCTGCTTAACGTGAGCCACTCCGGCAATGCCTACTGTTATTTCAGCAAAGCAGTTCAGGAAAGAACTTCGACTTCCTGCCCGCACCGATTTTCACCATCCATCGGTTCTCTGCGCCGGGAAAGGAAATTTACTTTTTTCCGTCAACACTTTTAAATATTGTGATTATTTTAGCGAATGAGGATTTCCTTGTCAATAGTTTTAAAAAAATATTTTAAATTTGAGCGACCCTCTTTCTTTAGCAAATGGCAGCAGTCACAGGACTGACAGGGATGGTAAGCTGCCATCCGGGTAATAGATTCTTCACTCTGTGCCATATTGCTGCCTTCCCTTATTCCCACAAAGCATTCCTCTGTCCGCTCTGAATGACGATTTTGGGAAAGCTCGTCACTAACAATGGGGAACGGAAAGCGTCATAATGACGAAGAACGAAAAGCGTCATCCTGAGCATGAGCGAAGGATCTATAGCCGCAGTGAGGAAAACGGTAATACGTCAGCAGAAGTAATAGATTCTTCACTCTGTGCCACTATCCCGTTTCCCGTCTTTCTCGAACAGCATTTTTGCCACCGTTCAGAATGACGATTGAAGGAAAGGGCGTCACTAGTGATGGGGAACGGGAAATGTCATAATGAGAATGCTCGCTGCCGGTACATGTTCACCGGGCAGTTTCAAAAGAAAAACACCGCCCCTCTAAAGACGATGTTTTCTTTCTATTCCTTATTTCAATACACCGATTTCCCTATAGTATCTTTCAGCGCCGGGATGGAGCGGCACACCTGCGATATCTTTCACCGCATCTTCCGGCTTGAGGCCTTTCAGATTCTTCTGTGCCTGCCCCATTTCATCGATATGTTCCCAGAAAGCTTTCGTCAGATTATACACCACATCTTCCGGCATATCCCCGCGGGTGAACATAACCATTTTAACCGCCGTGGTATGGACGTCTCTGTCCTGATTCGGATAGGTCCCCGCCTTGATAGTATAACTTGCATACCAGGGATATTTCGCTTTCAGTTCTTTCACGAGCTGATCATCAATATCTACCAGGCGTGCGCCGCCGGTCAAAGCCTGGGTGACGGCGGAAGCAGGAGCGCCGCTCATGATCCACGCACCGTCAATGGAGCCGTTTTGGAGCATATCGGCAGCATCGGTAAAGGTAATGTACTCCGCCTGGATGTCATCAGGAAATTTCAGTCCTGCCGCGGTGAAGTGGGCATTACTTTCGTTATATACGGAAGAGCCTGCCGACGCTACGGCAAAACGCTTTCCTTTTACATCAGCCAAAGTCTGAATGCCCGACTTGGCAGTGACCACCATCTGGTTCGGATTCATGTAAAGACCGGCAATCACTTTCAAATCTTTATAAGGATGATCTTTGAAACTGTCCGTCCCGTTGAGACATTGGTATACATTGCTGGAAATAGCGATGGACACCTGCGCTTCGCCGTCGGAAACCATATTCAGGTTGGCAATTCCGCCTGCGGAAGCCTGACTCGCTGCCTGCACACCGGGAACGTTATTGTTCCACATATTGGTGATTGCCGCCCCCACCGCATACAGGGCGCCTGACGCGCCGGCCGTCGGAAAATTAATTTTCACCGTCTGCGCTGCCGGCTGTGATGACGGCGCCGATGCTTTCTTTTCTCCGCCACAGCCTGCTATCATCCCTGCTGCGGCTAAAGCCGCCAGTGAAACTGCCGCCGCTTTTTTCAAATGCTTCATGTTCATTTTTCCATCCTCCCATGCTGCAGAAAATAAATGATTATCATAAGTATACCCCTGTGTCAGGGGAAATCAAGTTTCTTTTCTCCGCTGCAGGAACTGGAATCCTATAACCGCGGCAATCCCTGCAAATCCGGCAAAGTCTGTCATCGTTCCGGGAAAAAGGAGAAGCGGCGAAGCAATGAAAAGTACAATCCGTTCCGCCCATCCGCACTTGCATAGAATCCAGCCTTCCAATGCGCCGACGAGGGCAAACGTCCCCACCGCCGCGCTGAAAACAGCCCAAAGGGTTTCCACTGCGGTCGCCGCCGGATCGACACCGATGAGAAGAACGGGATTATCCAGAAAAAAGAAAGGAATAATAAAACCGATAAGCCCGAGACGCACCGCCATAAGTCCCGTCTTCGTCTGATCAGAACCTGCAATCCCAGATGCCACATAGGCTGACATGGCCACAGGCGGCGTGATATTGGAAAGGCAGGCATAAATCAGGCAGAACATGTGGGCGATAAGAGGCAGCACCCCCGCCTTGATAAGGACAGGAACAGCAACCGCCTGGACAATGACATACGCCGCAACGCCGGGAACGCCCATCCCCAAAACAGCGGACATGATCATGACAAGGAACCCGGCAAGATATACATTATTATCCTGCAGAAGAGACAAAATAAGGTAGCCCATGTGGAGTCCCATGGATGTCAGTGTGACTGTACCGATAATGACGCCGATGATGACGCAGCACACCCCTACGGAAACGGCGCTCCGCGCCCCCTCAATAACAGCGGCAATAATCTTATCTCCTGTCATTCTTGTTTCTTTACGGAGCCAGCTTGCCGCCACAGTGATAAAAATGGAAATAACGGCTGCATAAAGCGGCGTGAATCCCGTAAACATCAGCCCGATAAGGCTCACCAGGGGAAGGACAAGATGTCCCTGCTTTTTTATCACCGACAATGCATCGGGAATATTTTCCCTGGCGATTCCCGAAAGTCCGAACCGCTTCGCTTCAAAATGAACCGCCAGAAGCAGGCCGATATAGTAGAGCAGCGCCGGTGTGACAGCTGCCAGTGCCACATAGGTGTAGGACAGGTTTAAAAACTCTGCCATGACAAAACCGACCGCCCCCATAATCGGCGGCGTAAACTGTCCGCCGGTAGAGGCCACCGCTTCTACGGCGCCTGCAAATTCGCTTTTATACCCAGTCCGTTTCATGAGCGGAATCGTAATCGTTCCTGTCGTCGCCACATTGGCAATGGCAGAACCGTTAATCATCCCCATAAGGCCCGACGCGATGACCGCCACCTTCGCAGGGCCGCCGGAAGTCGTTCCTACAAGGGTAAGCGAAAAATCATTAATGAATTTGGAAAATCCCGAATATTTCAGAAACGCGCCAAAAACGACAAAAAGGAATATATAAGTCGCCGAAACGCCGATGCCCGTGCCGAGAATGCCCTGAGTTCCCCAGAATTGGGTAATCAGCACGCGCTTCAAAGTGAAACCGTTATGACCGAGATAGCCGGGCAGGTACGCGCCGAACCAATTATACGCAAGAAAAATTCCCGCAAGTACCGCCAGATTTCCCGATGCCCGCCGGGCCGCTTCAAAAACACAAACCACCGCGACTAAGGCAATGGCTGCCTCCATATCGGAAATACGTCCTCCCGTCCGGGCGATACGGGTATAATTCAAAATGAGATAAAGGAAGCTACCTGCAGAACAAAGGATAAACGCCACGTCCCAAAGGGGCGGAAACTTTCTTTTCCGCTTTTCCTTTTTAAACGTCGGAAACAGCAAAAATGTAAAAACAAGAAGAAATATACAGTGGATCGCCCGCAGATTGACGGCACTGATTGCCCCGATGGTCGTGAAATACAGCTGGAATGCCGTCCACACGCACAGCAGTACGGCTACCGCCCTGCCTAACGGTCCCGTATATGTCCTCATACGGGAGTCCGCTTCCTTCTCCTCAAGTATTTTCTGTGCTTTTGCATCAAGTTCTTTTTTTGCTTCCAACGCTTCTTCCAGCTTTACGCCGGACTGATGTTCATCCATTCCGATTCCTCCTGCACTGCTATCCTTCGTATAAAATTATCCTCATTAAGGCATATTAGTCATTCCATATAAAGCAATTGAGAACTTATTGCCCTCTATTTAGAACCTATTTCTTACCTTTCTGCTGCATCCCCAATCTACAGATACCGCTTGAATCAAAAACTAGTCATTCTTCGGAGAGAACACATATATTCCATCCTTTTTACCCAATGCAGCCGCTTTTCGATCTTTTTCTGCCCATTCCTTCTTTCCCAACTTATCGTAAAAACCTGCACGCATGAGAAGTGCTGATGCAATATTGGGATTAATTTTTAAAAATTCCGTAATATCTGCCACCGCCTTTTCGTATTCCCCCATTTCCGCATACACTTCTCCCCGAGAGCGATAACTTTCTCCATAACCGGGATTCATTTCTATAGCTTTATTCAGTATGTCCAACGCCTTTTGATAATTCCCTTTCAATTTATAAACATATCCCAAGTTATTGTACACATCTGCTTTTTTATGCCCTTTTGCAATTGCCGTTTCAAACGCAGTAATCGCTTCATCATACCGTTCTGTCTGGCTGTATACAAGCCCAAGCATCATGTAATAGTATCCTTTATCCGGCTCCAATGCTATCGCTTTTCTTATATCTTCCAATGCCCCGCCAAAATCATGCAACTTCATACTCGCATCACAACGCTTCGAATAGAAATACGCATTATTCGGATAAATGGAAATCAAATGCGTTAAATCATTTCTCGCATCGGTAAATCTTCTATGCTGCATATAATACATATTTCGTAATAAATAAGGAATCCCATCTGTTTCTCCAACCACGTGTCCCTTGTTAAAAGACGTCAATGCTTTTTCATCCTCATGCAAATCCAGAAGTACTTTGCCTCTTTTCATCCAAGCAAGAAGATTAGATGAATCCGCTGCCACCGCCCTGTCAAGAAAAGGTAATGCTTTTTCCGGTGCATGGTAATGCAACCACTGCAGATCAGCAATCGATATAAGCGCTATTACATCCTTGGTGTTAATAGATAATGCCTTCTCAAAATCAACATAACTCTTATCCATCTCGCCAAGAAGCAGATACGCAAGTCCTCTTTTGCTATAGACCTTTCCCTTTTCTTCTCCTTTTAGATACTTCAACGCTTCATCAAAATCATTAAGACAAGATTCTGTCTCCCCGAGTTGCACATAAGCAACCCCTCGCCCCAATAAGATATGCCCCCTCATTTCCGGTTCAGGATTCTTTTTCAACGCTTTATTGTAATCCTGTTCTGCTGCATAAAAATCCTCTTCCAAACTATATGCGGTCGCCCTTGCATAATAAGCCAGTGCGGAATCAGGATTCAATTCTATAGCTTTAGTATAATCCTTAATTGCCTGCTTATATTTATGCTGATTTATTGCTACCAATCCCCGAAGCATATAAATTCCTTCATTCCCCGGACGCCTATACACTAATTCATCTGCCGCCCCTGTAGGAATAACATTTTTTTCTGATGCTGCCTCTGCATCTTTTCCTGCCCTATCTGAAAAATATTGTGTAAATTTTACAGGCAACTTTTCCTGTACAGAAAAAGTATCTCCCCCCGCAGGCATATCTTTACCCGCCGTCCCTATTGTTACATTTGAAAAAGCTATTCCCAACACCAACACCGCTATCAAAATCTTTTTCTTCATAAGCCACCTGCCTGACATATAACTCATAGTGCTTCCTCATTATAGCACTTCCGATAAGATATAACCGTCTTCTTCCATATATACGCATATGTTTCTATATTAAAAGATATGGAGATAAAAATGTTTTTTCATTTTGACCCTTGCAGTAAATGCTAAACTTTAATGCATTTATCTCCCCCCTATATCCATTATCAAATCATACAATGCCTTACAACCACATCTTCCACACATTTACATTTTCCATTGTAGATTAATAATTAACCATCATGTATAAGTATTTCCGATGATGTTCATTAAATCCTCACTTTTCAATGACATCCATTTTTTCATCACGACTCTATTATATTTTTTCCCACGAAAAAATCACCGCCCCTTTCGAGACGATGATTCCCTCTTTTCCTTACCTGCTTTCAAAGAATGCCTTGTACGCCAGGTACGTTTCGTAAGCGTCCGCTTTGGACAGCAGGTCGCAGGGAGCGTGCATGGACAGCATGGACGTGCCGCAGTCCACCACTTCCGCACCCCAGTTCGCCATCATGAAAGCAATTGTTCCGCCGCCGCCCTGGTCGACTTTTCCCAGCTCGCCGATTTGCCAGCATACACCGGCATCATTAAAGATTTTTCTGACCTTCTGCAAAAATTCCGCATTGGCATCATTGCTGCCTGACTTGCCGCGGGAACCGCCGTACTTGGTCAGGTTAATCCCGTATCCTAAGAAAGAAGCGTTATCTTTTTCAGAAACTTCCGGGAACATGGGATCAAGACAGGAATTCACATCGGCAGAAAGCATCTCGCTGTTTTCCATGGTTTCATAGAAATCAAGAAGACTTCCCTGTCCCTGCAGCGCAAGGAGTTTCATCACAAATTTCACAAAATAGGAAGATTCCATTCCCGTATTTCCATAAGATCCGATTTCTTCCTTATCCGTAAGAAGAGCGGCCTGGGTCTTCACACCGGGTTTCGCGTCCAGGATGGCTTCCAGATTCGCGTAGGAACATACGCGGTCGTCCTGTCCGTAAGAAGCAATGAGGGAACGGTCGAATCCGACGTCGCGGCTCTTTGTGGCGGGAACAAGTTCCAATTCAGCGGCGGCGAAGTCTTCCTCTTCAATTCCGTATTCCTTTTTCAAAAGCGTCATGATGGCGTCTTTCGGTGTCTGCCCTTCTTCAGAATGAGTACCCGCGACAGCCTGGAGCTGTTCTCCGGTAATCCCTTCCGCCAGAGTCTTTTTCATCTGGTCTTGTGCCATATGGATAAGCAGGTCGGATACATAGAAAACGGGATCGCTGTCTTTCAGTCCGATATTGATATCCACTTTTTTACCGTCTTTCGTGAATACCACGCCGATGAGCGCCAGCGGAATGCAGGTCCACTGGTATTTCTTAATCCCGCCGTAGTAGTGGGTACGGAAGTACACAATGCCGTCCTGTTCATGAACCGGATTGGCTTTCAGATCCAGACGGGGCGAATCAATATGGGATCCTACGATTTTGATGCCTTCATGGACGGGTTCTTTCCCAATCACCGCTAAAATAACGGATTTATCTTTCTGGTTCCAATATACCTTGTCTCCCGCTTTGAGCGACTTCATGGTATAGACAGGTTTAAATCCCTTTTCTTCCGCACGGCGGATAATTTCCGCTGCCGCCAGTCTTTCCGTGCGTGCCGTATCAAGGAACGCCTTGTATTTTTCACCGTATGCCATGGCGGCCTTGCGCTCACGGGCATTCATCCGCTGCCAAACGGATTTGCTTCTGCTGTATGTTTCTTTCATTTCTGCCTCCTAAAAGAGAATTATTTTCACATAGGTACAGTATAAAACTTTTTCTCCCTCCCCGCAAACCGCGGCCGGAAGGAAATCCCGCTTCTTCAGTCTCCGGGAAATACCCTGCGCAGGAAGTACGTCAGTCCCATAAAAACAGCCATCACTACGAAAAGCAGGGGATATGCGATAACCAGAAGATAAACGGAAGCGTCCAAACTTGACATAGTTCCTCCTTTATGACAAAACGGGAATAAGAGCAAGCACAAGGCCGCCGGCGACGACGGAAACAACCTGTCCCGCCACATTGACGCCCATGGCGTGCTGGATGATGAAATTGGAAGGATCTTCTTTCAAAGCCATCTTGGCAACAACGCGCCCCGACATGGGGAACGCGGAAATGCCACAGGCTCCGATCATGGGATTCAGCTTTTGTTTCAGGAAGAGATTTGCCAACTTTGCAAAAAGCACGCCGCCCACCGTATCGAAAACGAACGCCGCCGCACCAAGGATAAGGATTTTCAGGACATCAAATGTCAGGATATTTTCCGCCGTCATCGTAGCGCCTACCGTAATGCCGAGAAAGAGCGTCACCAGATTGGCGAGTTCATTCTGTGCCGTACTTGCCAGAGAATCCACAACGCCCGATACTTTCAGCATATTGCCGAACATGAGCGCGCCAATGAGCGGTACGGAAATAGGAGCCAGAATACCTGCAAAAAACACCACCATGAAAGGAAAAAGGAAACGTGCCATCCAGGACACGGGCTTTTCTTCTTTATATGCCATACGGATACGTCTTTCACGCTTTGTCGTCAGCAGTCTGATAATAGGCGGCTGGATAATCGGGACAAGGGACATATAGCAGAATGCCGTCACCGTGAGAGGCGCCAGAAGTTCTGCAGCAAATTTCTGTGCCACAAAAATCGTCGTCGGACCGTCCGCCGCGCCGATGATGCCAATCGCCGCCGCCTGGTTGAAAGGAAATCCAAAAGCTGATGCCAGAAGCGCCGCTGCAAAAATACCTAAATGGGCCGCTGCCGCAAAAAGCATGACATAAGGCTGGCGGATAAGCGGCGTAAAATCACACATCGCGCCTACCGCCACAAAAATCATGACAGGAAACAGCTCATTGGCAATTCCCGCTTCATAAAGAACCTGCAAAAAGCCCGGCTCCCCGCCTCCTGCCGGGATAACGGCAAAATGCCCCGGTATATTTGCCAATATACAGCCCACCCCCATAGGAAAGAGGAGCACCGGCTCATAATCCTTTTTTACTCCGAGCCAGATCAGAATTCCGCCGATGGCGAACATAGTCCAGACAGCGGGATCCGACATCTCCATAACCCCTGCAAAAAGTTCCTTAAAAATTGCTTCCGTATTTGTCATAAATCTCTCCCCGCAAATAAACAGCCTTACAAAAAACGGACCCGGAAAATACCAGGTCCAATACTATTTCCTGCCCCTGTGCCATACGCAGAAAACATATTTACTTAATAAGGAAAAACAAGGCTTACACATGATAGCCGAGTACCGGAAGAATCATAAAGATAAGCAGCGCCCACACAATACCCGCTCCGATGAAAATACCTGCCGTAATGGCAAAGCCCATCTTGGAACGGGGAACGCCGAGCAGGCTGAAATTTCCAAACCAGCCGCGGCGGACCATGAACCCGTTGTCACTGCGCTGTCTGAACCAGACCAGCTTTTTCTGAGGGTCGATATTGCTGTCTCTTATACACATCTGACGCTGCCGACGAATTAGACGGTGTAG
>ERZ1027247.518-NODE-518-length-15122-cov-4.093648_pt1 | contig 15122 bp, 16 predicted proteins | sample MGYA00519262_ERZ1027247 | MGnify/ENA primary metagenome ERZ1027247 (study PRJEB26926, sample SAMN06164776) | human gut metagenome | biome: ENVO:00009003; feature: ENVO:2100002; material: ENVO:00002003 | host: Homo sapiens | place: USA | collected 2012 ... | reverse complement strand
ATTCGTCGGCAGCGTCAGATGTGTATAAGAGACAGGTCTTCAAGAAGCTTTTTTCTACGCGGGCTTTTAGAAGCCAAAATAACATTTACTGGAATAGACACTGTTGCCATATATACTCCTAGCCAAGGACAAACATACGTTTCTTTTTATGCTTTATTAGGTTTTCGACGAGCGCGAAACACCGCCATAGGTTCAAGCAAAACGCCTCGCTTATTCGCACTTACCGCTAAATTTCCCTGAATGTTAACAACATATCCGCTAATAGGACTGCCTTCCTCGTTAAAAGCAGAAAGAAGCGCCTCGATGGTAGCTGATTCTATGCGAACATCTTGTCCAGCAAATACCCCAAGTGCTGCGCGCACAACTCGGCGCTGTAAAGGCAGTGCCACTTTGCCGAACTCTGGCTTGAATAGGCATCCATCACGACTGCCATCTTCGTGCAGCCCTATCCATTCAAGGTACTCTTCGCCCGTTTGGCGAGCTAATGAATCCAAATAATCATCTTCATCAGCAATCAGATTCATCGTGCGACAAAGTGTATCAAGTAAATGAACATTGCGCTTTTTTGCTTTCGGTATTATTTCATGACGCACATACGCACGAAATCTGTCGGTGTGAGCATTAGTTGCATCTTCACGCCAACAATGGCCTTCTTCATCGGTCACAACCATAGATTCAGGCAGCGACTCAATATAATCACGAAGTTGCTGACGGGAAACATCTAAGCAAGGCCGAATAATTGATCCGTTTTGATACAACATGGAACGGAATCCGCCGGGTCCTGTTCCTACAATGGAACGCATATAGAAGTTTTCCACCCTATCATCCTGAGTATGCGCAGTGACGATACGTCCCTCAGAAATGGGAACCATCACATGGCGGCATAAGCTCTCAAGCGCTTCGTGCGCAGCTATATAACGCTCACTTCTTCCAATAGCCTCAATGTTGCTGCCCGATTCTTCAGCTAGGGCACCAACATTTATTTCGCAAGAAAAATAGGGGATATCCAACTTGGCTGCTAAACGCTCTACAAATTGCTGATCCTTGTCAGCATCAACACCTCGAAGCTTGTGATTAACATGCAAAATTGCTGGCTGACCAACCACATTACGCTGATGCAAATCATGCATGATATATGCCAGTGCTGTAGAATCAGAACCTCCAGAAACCATCAAGACAACCGGAGTAGCCGCATTGCACAAGGAATGATTATGAATAGTTTGCTCGATCGTAACGATCATGCAAAACCCTCTTTCTTTTAACGTACCTGGCCATTCTTACCAACTATTAACAATAACCTTGAAGGTGTTGAAAATCATGACACATCTTTGTTAGCTTATTAATTGTAAACGAATACCCCGTGCATGCACTTAGTGTGCAACTGCATTAAGGCACAGAAAACAAAACCTTATGAACATAAAGCTTTACTTTGAAGGTCAATGCCCCAAGGTCTACACCCCGCTCTTTAAAGTTCTATGTCCCCGCTTAATCGTTTAGATAAAAGATACTTACACCCTAGCTACATCACTTCGAAATAACAAACACTCGTTATGAACAGGAGATTTCCATGAAATTCATTCTACGAACCATAGCTATTTTTGTTGCAGTTGCAGTGGCGGCATGGCTCGTTCCGGGAATTGATATCTTAGGGGCAGGAGCCGCTTGGGCTTCGCTTCTTGTTGTGGCGCTTGTTATTGCCCTTTTAAACATGACCATTAAGCCAATCTTGCAAATAATTGGGCTGCCTATAACCATTATTTCTTTGGGTGTGTTCTATCTAGTTATTAACACTATTTTGCTTTATATCGCAGCAGGCATAAGCAGTGCCCTGTTTGGCGCAGGCATTGAAATAGCATCATTCGGATCAGGCTTTGTGGCCGCCATTGTGATTTCTATTGTGTCCACCATAATGAACGCCATTCTTGGTGCAAATGACTAGAGTCAAAGTGCCAAAAAGTTAAAAGAAACAATCCAAACCGTATAGCTTGTTAGTCCATAAGATTAGCTCATTGGCCAGCCTTTCCCTGAGCCGCGCTTTATCTCCTCCAACAAAGTGGCTCCACAAAGGCTCGAAACAAGAATGCCGCCATTACAGGCGGCATTCTGCCATTACAAGAAGCTTTGCATACGCAATTAAGACCTACAGGCCAGCTGCATGGCTGCACATTACTCAGCTGAAGTTGTAGAGGTTGCAGTGCGTGCTGCATATTCTTGATCAAGGTCATACAAAGCTTTAGCGTCAGAGCCAAAAAGCTTCATCTTGGTAACCATGTCTTCTGCAGTAGTTTCTTCTTCGCCCTGTTCTTCAATGAACCAATCCAAAAACTTCATAGTACGGAAGTCTTTTACTTCATAAGCCGCATCATAGATAGCGTTAATCAAAGACGTTACATACTTTTCATGCTCCAAGCCCGTCTCAAGAGGCTCAATGTATGAGGAGAACGTTTTATCAGGAGCAGCAATTTCGCCCAAAACTACCTTGCAGCCATTATCATGCAGATAGTCACGAATCTTCAATGCATGATCGCGCTCTTCGCCAGCTTGGATCATGTACCAGTTCGCAAAGCCAGACAGGCCTTCTTCTTCATAGTAATCGGCGAAAGAAACATACAAATAAGCTGAATAAAGTTCTTTGTTGATTTGGTCGTTTAATAATTCGTATACTTTTGCATCCATTTCAGACCACTTTCTCTTGGAAAACCACCTCAGAATAAATAAACTCCTAAGTATGTTTTCGCGTATTCCATCTACAAAAAAGATACTAACCCTACCCAAGCATTACAAGTTTAAGAATTTAAAAATATTGATCTCTTGTTACAATGTGAGATGAGTGTTTTTCCTGAACAATCAGGGAAAAGAGAGGGAATTATAAACTTATGACCGCACGGAAAACTAACAAAAATAACCATCGTTACGCATCGGACGATAATCATTCTGCAACGCGTAAATACATTATTTCCACCGCGTATGATCTTTTCCGTGAAAAAGGATATGCCAAAGCTTCCATGAGCGAACTGGCACGTCGTATTAACATGGATCCTTCTTCGCTGTACTACTATTTCCCTTCAAAAGAAGCACTGCTCGCAGAATTATGCGATCCCGCAATTGATACTCCATCGCTTGATAAACTTCGCTCTTGCACTAATAGCTATACAGTGGCTCTGTATGCGTTGATCGTGATGGATGTTGTTCGAAAATGCGAACTTCCTTTGGACTTTATTGACGTTGAAAGTGCTGCAAGGAAAAAGCCCGATAAATTCGATCGTTTCTATACACAGTACAAAGCATTCTATTCAACGTTACTTGCTGTTATTGAGCAAGGCATCAAAGAAGGTGAATTCTGCAACTGCGCGGCAGATGAAAGAGCTGTAACTATTCTTTCAATTAATGAAGGATTACAGCATCATTTTCATGCTAAAGAACGTGGCAAACTACTCCTTACCGATTCGGGATATACCGCACACGACCATTCCCCTGAAGATATTGGTCACATGAGTGCCCTATCAGTAATTCCCGCTTTAATTAAACCTTCGGTTAACTTCGACGAAAAAGCGCGTGAAGGCAGAAGATTATATGCGCTTATCATGAACGAAGACTAATAAGATTTCCCACTGAAATACTTAACTCATCTAAGCGTTCTACTGCGACATCGCATACTTTTTGCGCGTCTTCTATTGTTACGTTTGATATTTCTCCACAAATTCCAATGGTAGGAAATCCCGCATTTCTAAGTGTTTCCAAAGCATACAGGGAATCGTCAATCCCCCATGTTGCATTGCGGGGCGTTCCTAAAGCCTTTTGAGCGTGAGCAAAAATCAAAGGCTCACGCTTAGTAGACCCTAAATCTTCAACAGAGAATACGTGGGAAAAATAGCTTTCAATTCCCGCACTTTTCAAACCAGCCTGTAAAAACATTTGAGCGCTTGACGAAACCACACACATAGCAACATTTGCTGAAGCGCATGTTTCCAAAAACGGTACAACGCCAGGAATAACATGAGCACGATGCGCGTAATAGTCCATCATGTAGTCATTAATGAAATCTATTACCGCATCAGTGCTGGCAAATAAGCCATAATGCTCATGAAAATAGCGTGCTACTTCTGCGATGGTAAACGTTGTAAACAGCGCGCGTTCTTCTAGCGTAACTTGCACGTTTGCCGTTTCAGAAAGTACGCCTTCCAAACCTCGCCAAGCATCGAGCGAGTCAAGCAACGTGCCGTCGCAGTCAAATATCGCTCCCTTGATGGGTTGCTCAATATTGCTCAATGTATACGCCCTCGCTGTTTCATATACCAAGTTTTCTGCAATGCCAAGCCGTTCAGTGCTAAAGCTACGCTATTTATTCGCCATACTATTCGTAGCTGCGCTTTAATGCCTCAAATGCAGGCATTGAGTTACGAATAACTTCCTCAGGAATGCAGTAGCTTACGCGAACCCAGCCACCAACACCAAAGCTGTCAGATGGCACCAACAAAAGCTCATATTCTTTAGCGCGATCAGAGAATGCCTGAGCATCTTCTTCAAGAGCCCGTATCCAAAGATAGAACGCACCATCAGGAGCAATATAGTGATAGCCTAACTTGTCTAAGCCAGCAGTTAAAAGCGCACGATTTTTTGCATACGCTTCCGTGTTTACTGGTTCGTCAACGCATTTCTCAATAACACGCTGGAAGAATACCGGTGCGCAAATATAGCCCAGTGCGCGACCTGCGCCAGAAATTGCCTTTTGGATGTGTTCTGCGTTTTGAACCTCATTAGGAACAAGTACATAGCCAATACGATCGCCTGGCAACGACAAAGACTTGGACCAGGAGTAGCAAATAAGTGTGTTGTCATAAATTGCTGGAACCCAAGGAACTTCGATGTTGTCATACACCAGTTCACGATATGGCTCATCAGAAATTAAGAACAAATCGCTATTGAATTCTTCGCGCTTTTTGCGCATCAAAGCAGCTAAACCTTCAAGGGTTTCACGCGTGTATACTGCACCAACAGGATTGTTAGGTGAATTAATAATTACTGCCTTGGTGCGTTCATTGATGGCAGCTTCCATAGCGTCCAAATCAATTTGGAAATTATCACTGCGAGCAGGAACCTCAACACACACACCTTGAGCCTGTTCGATCCATACACGATATTCAGGGAAGAAAGGAGAAATTACGATTACTTCATCCCCTGGAAGAACCGTTGCATGGATGCAGCATGAAAGGCAAGCAGCTGCGCCCATGGTTAAGTAAAAGTTTTGAGGAGCATAGTCTGTGCCATAGCGGTGGTTCAGATTATCCGCAATAGCCTGACGAGTTGATTCCAAACCAACTGATGCCGAATAAGCATGCAATTCAGCAGGAGGCCAATCAGCCAATTCATGCATGGTTTGCGCTACTTTATCAGGAGCAGGAACACTGGGGTTTCCAATACTGAAGTCAAAAACCTTGTCGTCGCCAATTTCTGCTTTGCGTGCCATGCCATAGGCAAACAGTTCACGAATAGCAGAAGGCTCGGCGCCAAGACCATACATTTTTTCATTAATCACGAACAGTTCCTCCCTGATGTTTAATGTGCTCAAAATTTAAACTTGCGGCGTGACAACATACTGCCGTCTTACTGGTAGACACACGTCGCAAAAAAAGTTATCAGCTTTGTATTATGAAACGCCACAAAATTAGGAGCAAGTTTATAGCGGTTAGGCGTCCTTCAACCTGGATATTTGGTGTAGTAGAGAATTAATTTCAAATTTTTTTGGCGTTTTGGTAGAAGTTAGGTATAATTCTTTTCTGCGCCCGAGTGGCGGAACGGCAGACGCGGCGGTCTCAAAAACCGTTGTCGAAAGACGTGCGGGTTCAAATCCCGCCTCGGGCACCAGTTAACATGCAAACGGTTTGTTCGTAACGAACAAACCGTTTTTTTGTTTTAAGAATCGAACTTACAGTTAATCCCCCGAATCTGCAGTTAGTCAACTGAATGCAGTTAATCCCCCGAACCTACAGCTAGTTCCTTGGATCCACAATTAGTGCCTCCCCCGAACCTACAATAAACTCCCTGAATCTACAGCCAACTTACGAAATAACGCTTTGGTTCAGTTGATAGATCAACCCTGCAGCACGAGCGCAAACCACTACAAAGCAAGACCATACAATGGCAGGCGCAAATGGAAAAGTGCGCTGCTTCTTTATCACCTTGCAGTACAGCGCCATTACTACCCCTATCAGAGCTGATAGGAAAACAAATACAAACCACGTTTCTACTGATAAAAACAAACAGCAAGCAGCATAGAGCCACACATCTCCCAAGCCAAGAGATTCTTCTTTTTCACCGTATTTATTAGTAAGTCTGCTAGTAATAAAGGCAACACCCTGCACTATCACGCAGGTAATAACCGCTAAGGCTACCGATACTATAAGCGGTGCAAGACCCCACTGTTCGTTGCTCAAACCCAGAACCGAAGATAAGCCAAACACTTCTTCGCCCACCAACACAACAACAAACAAAACGGCTCTTACAATAATTAAGGCAAACAAATCCCGCCTATACACCAGGCGCGACTTTACATCCCTGTAGGTAATGTGCGCGAAAATAAGTGCCAATACAATTAAAGTGATAATCACTTTGTGTCACCCGCCTACTCCTGCACTTCAAATTTGTACAGGTCAATTCCTAGACGCTCCACCATTTGACGCAATTCATAGCTATCGGCCTGCTCAATATCTACTACATCCAGCACTGCTGCAGGGAAACCTGAAAACATGGCACTGTCGCAATGATCCAACAAATAATCGCGTAAAGCATCTGTATCCATTCGAATTGATTCAGACATTGCTAGGCCTTTTCTTATTACTTGCTTTTTCATCGTTGCTTGCTTTATCTGAATTACTTAAATTACTGGCATTACCCAACTTGTTTGCATTGCCTAACTTACTCAAATTGCTTGTATTATCTACTTTACCAGCACCGCTCGAATTATTTGCTTTATCTACCTCACCTGTACTACTCAAAATACCTGTTTGCTTGCCAAGTAGGTAAAAAGATTTAATAAGCGACAACTAATTGCAGACCATTGTATGAGTTTCGGTAATACACCAGCAAGCATTTCAATTTGTGCCTCAGAGTGCCAAGTGTAGGTTTTGAAAGCACGTTATGCTGGATCTTTCACAACGCAAAAATCCGGATTATAGCCAAAAGCATGCTGTTGTAGGCACCAGTTTCAGCTTCTTCAAGCCTCTTCAGCACAGGGATTGTAACTATCCAACGTATGCATGTAACGAACAAGCAATGCCTCACTCTTTCTAAGAAAATAGATGCTTACAACAAGGCTTTTGCCGCCAAATTTGCACCTTTTTTGCGAGCTATGTCAAATATGGTGCGTTGGGGGCATTTATCAACAGCAATCTAGTAAAGGCATTGCAATCAGTAATTGGTTTATTGTAACGAACGCACTTTTGCCTTATTTCACACAAAATAATTACTCTATATTTTGCCCCCAAGTTACTTTATTTGACACAGAACCCCTCAAAAACAATTCCTAATGCCCCCAAAGCATTATTTTTGACACTACAGCCCCACGCTTTCGTTTACCAAAAGAAATACCAGGTCAAACTATTAAAATTGTCCCTCTATGCGCGAAAACAATGGTATAGCTAGGGTAGATTTTACACGAAAACAGAGGTATGCAACGCGCCGTACATACACGAAAACAAGGGTATACGTGCATCAACCGTACTCCAAAACAGTGACAAGCAGACTTAGGCTTAAAAGTCAAAATGCGCTGAGACAGAATATACCGAAAGGGTCCCACAAAAAAGAGCCCGAATAAATCGGGCTCTCACTAATGAACTATGTCGACAGCGCGACAATGCGTAATTACTTATGCGAACTTTAGAATTTACTTGCGCACGCTTATTAGTATGCGCATTTGATTAAAAAACCGCCTATGATTTACATTACCTTACAATGATCACCTTACGACCGCTTTGCATCACTTTGCATCACTTTGCATCACTTTGCATCACTTTGCATCACTTTGCATAGTTTGCACAGTTTTGCATCACTTTGCATCGCCTTATATCGCGTTGCAGATCGCTTTACTGAAGCTTGAATTCCTTTTCTCCACGGAATACTGCTTCAGCATCTTCAACACTCCAGTCACCCAAGGTGATAGCAGAAATTGCGTTGCACAAACGAATTGCTTCTTCTTCAGAACGCATGTGAATGTTACGGCCAGTTGCGTTACCGCAAGCACCACCAATGTGAATCTGGTTGTGAAGTTCAGTCAAGAATACGTTTGCGTCTGCCTTAGAACCACCAGCACATACCAAGCCAGTGCGGCCAGCAGCCATGGAAGCAACCTTCAAGCCTTCAGCAGAAGTCTTACCGTCAGCCTCATGAGGTGGGTTAACCTTTACAAAGTCTGCGCCCAAGCACAATGCAACACCAGCTGCGCCAGCAATCAGATCTGGATCCTTCTCATCAGGAACAGCCTTGCCACGAGGATAAATCCACAGAACAACAAGCAAGCCAGCTGCATGAGCCTCAGCAATAAGCTCACCAGCTTCTGCCATCATGGTTGACTCATATTCAGAGCCAAGATAAATGGTGTAGCCCAAGCCAACAATATTTACGCCAGCTTCGCGCATTGCGAGAACTGCTTCCAAATCATACAGCTGAGGGCTATAAGGATCATCCTGAGAACCCTTTACCAAGTTGGTCTTGGAATTCATCTTTACCAGATAGTTAATCTCTGGATAGTCTGCTGCATACTGAGCAATAAGACCACGCTGGCCAGCCAAAACACCGATGGTGCCCTGAGAACCAATCTTGAACAAGTGCTCTGGCTCAGCGTCAGAAATATCAATACCTTCACCATAGAAGTCCTTGTTCAGGTGCTCAATCTTCTGATCGCAAGCAAAAAGCATCAAACGTCCGGTGCCACGAGTAGCTTTCATGTAATTATCAATGTACGTTTCGCGCGCTTCAGGCATTACGTCCATTGGGACCTTTACCTGATCACGAGTAATGGTGGGCATAATCTTCCTCCTTATTGGCATACTATGCACGAACACAAGTCATTATAACGTATGGACCCCCATGAAGGGGGTCCTTGATTCTAAAACCACTCTCTCTTGTTATATACGTAGAATCTTTCGAATTCACTTTGAGATTTTGTCAAGTAAATAATACCTTCGATAACGCCAATTATCCAGACAATTCCCAAGATTAAACCGAATGAGAAAATGCCGCCTATAAGCGCAATTGCCAACATGATAAAGCCTTGGGTGTTGTAGCCCAAATAAAACTTATGCACTCCCAGAAAGCCTAAGAAAATTGCTAACAAACCAGCCGCAACGTGATCACGCGATGCAACGGGTGGTGCATAGTGAGGCTGCACGGGTGGCTGTTGATATGCGGGCTGTTGTTGGTAAGGTTGCTGATAGTAATTAGTTTGCGAATTGCACGCTGAAGCGCTTGCTTGTTGGTAGTTGGCTTGCGGATTAGTTGCCGAACTGCCTGTCTCTTGGTACCCAGCCTGCGGATTACCTACTGGCTGCTGATAACTCGCCTGATAATACCCGGCTTGAGCCCCTGTTTGGTAATTTGCTTGATTACCTGAAACTTGCTGAAAACCCTCGTTAAAAGTATTTGCCTGCTGAGCTGCTTGCGTTTGGGCTGCTTGAGCATATGCTGCTTGCTCACAAGCGCCTTGTTGACCGAATGGCTGCTGTTGAGGAACAGGCTGTTGAGGATTACCTTGTGGAGGAGCATACGGATTTGCATCAGCGCCATTGTAATTGTCATCGTTATTGCCATACGCTACCTGCTTAGCTTCAGCTAATTTTCGCTCTGCCGCGAAAAGTGCTTCACGCGCTGCTTCTAAACCTTTTTCGGCAGCAGAAAGTGCTTCATCACGAGCAGCGTCGCGGAATGAATTCTGCGAAGAATTATCTGCCTGATATTGTTCACTAGCAGCTTGGCTGTATTTATTGACAGAATCTTGGTCATCGCAGACTGAATCTTGATTGCTAGATGCCTGCTGTTCGGACGTTGGTTCTTGCTGCCGCTCGGATGCTAATTCTTGCTGTTCAGCTACTGATTCTTGCGATTCCTGCTGAGCATTTGTGTATTCGTTGTTGGTGACAGATTCCTGCTTTGTTTCTTTTTCCTGATATTCGCTCACTTGAGATTCTTCCTGTTTATTCTTCTGAGGGTCGTCTTGCGTAAAAGACATAATGTAACACCTCATTTCGTTCTGTTGATGATTTTGACATCCTAAGAATACCTTTCAGATTGAAGAATCCAAGGTTTCGTTATGCTTCCGTAACGCAACCTTCTACACGTTAGCCTGTTGTTTTCTTTCATTCATATTTCTGTTAGGTTCTCGCTGACCAGGATCTATCCTTTAGTATTTAGCAAATTCTTGCGGCTCTCTGGCTCTCTCTTGCAACTCTCTTGCAGCCCTCTTGCTGCTCTAATCTTTGTCGTGCGAATCCGCAGTATGCAAATGATCCTTATGAGGATGCTTTTTTTGATGTTCTTCGCGCTTCTTTTCTAGTTCATTAAACGCTTTAGTGGTTCCAAGAACGCGCATAATGCGATTGCGGAAAATGAGGCATACAAGTGCAATAGCCGCCGCAACTCCAAAGATAATCAAACTTGTAGTTATTTCACCTTCTGCCAATCCAGCTGCAGCATAGGTAGAAATTAGAACGCCAGGGATTCGACCAATTGTCGTAAGAATTAAAAAGGTGCGCATGCGCATACTGGTCAAAGGCACCAAGTATGTGAAAACGTCTTTAGGCATAGCGGGAATCAAGAACAAAATAAATACGACAACGTTTAGTTTGCCCGATTGCTCAAACGTATAGAACTTTTCTAGGTGTTCCTTACTAATCATGTCACGCACGAAAGGCGCGCCTAAGCGGTGCACAAGCTCATAAATTACCGCACTAGAAACAACACATCCAAACAGAATAATGAGAGATCCCAACCAAGGACCATACAGTATACCAGCAGCAACCTGCACTACCTCGCCCGGAATGAAAGCAACAACAACCTGCAAAAATTGCAAACCCAGCAGCATCAAAACGCCGAAGGCACCTTGACTCTGAATGCTTTCAATTACTTTGTCAGTTCCATTGGGCTCAAAAATCCGAGATAAGCTAGGCCACAGAGCGTAAACGATTAATCCAATAATGACGATAAAAGCCAAAAGGCCTAACAACTTAAAAATATCGGCAACGCTTACTTTGTGACCGAATATCATTTTATACGCTGCCTTGCCATTCTCGTCCCCATTGAGAACTTGGCTGTTCGCACTGAATGTCTGGCTGACGTCACGGAGTGTTTGATTGCTCGCACTAGACGCTTGACTATCTTCGCCAAGCACTCGACCGTCCGCACTGGATACATGGTCGTCATTGCCGCGCACGTTATTTACCTGCTGTTCTTCATGAGTGTTTTGAGAATTGCTCATTTTTCCTCCTTATCTTCATCAAAGCGAGCTTTGTTGTATTCTTCCTTAAACGCAGAAAACATTCCCTTTGTTTTCGAAAGCTGTTTTCCAAGCGAATAGGCACCTTTATTCACAGCATCGCCCGTTTTTTGTGCAACATTCGACGCAACTGGTTTAGCCTTTTCGAAAGCCTGGGAAGCCTTGTGTCCCACTACGGCGCTTGCCTTGCCAGCACGTTCCGCTAGTCCACCTTGAGCTTGAATAGCAAGAGCTTCATCAGACAAGATAATGGCACCGTGCAAAAAGTCTTCCTCATTAGCGGCCGAAAGCTTATCGCCCACTCCTAACTTGAAGCCCAAAATATAGCTAGCAGGGATTTCTGCCACACCTAAAAGTGCACCTGCCGAAGTTCCCTTGTCTATAAAAAGCGACTTAACTGCCCCATCTTCAGTAGCAAAAAGAACGTCACCTACCAAACCGCAGCGCTTACCGTCTTCAGTCATTAAAGGAAGTCCCTGCCAAATAACGCAGTCATCCCAAGAAACTCCTAAACGTTTGCAAGCCGCAGAACCTGTAGTTCCCTTCGCTTCATCAATTACGATCGATCCCTCTTCAACATCAAACCCATCGAAAGCTACAAACAAGTCTGGCCGATGCATCATCAAAGCAATATCAGGACGCTTTACCGTAAAGCCCACTACGCGACGTTTATGTGGATGAAAAATAACCGAATGCACCTTTCCTATGCGCTTGAGTTTTTTACCCAAAGTAAATACGGGTGCATTGCGCAATTCGCTTATTTTGTATTCGCTCTTTTTCATAAACTTCGTCCTGTCGTATAGGTGTTCAGCTTAGACAGTAAACAAGAACTGTGTCATTCCAAAATTGCCTCATTACAACAGATGGCGACTAATAAGCCGCCATCCCACAAGCCGAACTCACTTTGTATTCAAGCACATAATAGCTATTTACCCGTCAAGCGTGTTCGTTTTGTTGATTAAATGATCCTACTCGGTATCTTTATCGTTACCAGAAGGGTTAATTTTTGCTGAAACGGTAGAAGCAGCACCTACTACTGCATCTTTTGCAGTAGTAGCAGCACCAGCCACTACGGTACCAGCATTCTGAGCGGCGCCTGCCACTGCGGCACCTGCGGTTTGTGCAGCACCTGCTACAACAGTGCCCGCATTTTGAGCAGCTACTTTAGCGTTTTGCGCAGCACCCTGTGCAGCATCAATAACAACAGGAACTTTGTCCACTGCTGCATCACGAGCAGCTTCAGCATTTTTTGCTACCTGAGTTGCAATGCGCTCACGGGCAGCATCAATCTTTTGACGAAGTTCATCGCCATTGTCATTGAAAGCCTGAACGGTAGGATTCTGGTTGACGCGAGAAACAACATTCTTATAAGCATCAGAGCCATTGTCTACCACGGTGTTGATTACCTTTTGCGAAGTGGTAGCTGCAGCACCTACAAACTGACCTGCCTTTTCCTGTACGCCAGCAGGTACTTCAATTTTTACGTTTTCATTCAAAGCAGCAGAAAGCTTTGCACGATTTTCTTCACCTGAACGGGGAGAAAGCAGCAGACCAGCGGCTGCACCAACAAGACCGCCAACAATAAACGTAGCTAATTTACCCATCTTGAACACCCTTCCGACATCATTCTTGCGATATCTAATAATTCTATTATACGTGGATGTTTGGTGCTTATTTGGAAAAACACGAAAGGTAACGACTTGTTTCCAATTCGATACGAAATACCTACAGCGAAACCAAACGATCTAATACTCCACCCAAGGAAAGGCCTGCGGCTTTGCAAGCTTTTTCGAAGACCGTACCGCTCTCCATACTTGGAAGCGCTTCAACCCCTAAAACACGAACTTGCGCTCCATCCCAAATCATGTGAACAAGCCCAAAATCACGCAATCCCAATGAAAGACACAGCTCAAAGGCACAACGCTCGATTTCGCTACGAATAGCCTGAGCAACGCTTTCATCCCCAGAAAGAGAATTCAAACGAACAGGAGCTATGAATTCATTTTCCGTTATTTCAACGGGAGGCAGCACGTGCGCATCCCAGCCAGTGCCTATTACCGCAACCGAAAGACGCACGCCTTCAATCCATTGGCGAACCACACATCCGAATTGTTCGCAGGCATCAAAAGCTGCAAGAAGATCCTGCTTGTTATTTACCAGGATTGATGCTTTACCCAACGGCATCACCTCAATAGGATATCCGCCAGGAATTCGATCCTCACACAACGCAGCGAGTGCTTCTTTATTACCTGAAAGCATTTCAGAAGACAAAGAAAAGCTTGTTAACGATTCAACCGTTGCTTCTTCTTCCGAAGCTTCGGCAAAGCGATGCATTGAAAACATGCTTAACTTACTATCGGCGCTCAGTGAAAGAGCTTGCGCATTAGAGCCAAGATAAGGAATTCGAACCAACTCAAGTATTTCCTGCAATGCCCCCTGCGATCCTTTGGTTTTGGGCGCTATGCAGCAAATATCTGGACGCTTCGTTTGGAGTGTTGCCACTATTTCGCTATCAACATCAAATACCTCTACCTGATGTTCGTGCTTTTCTAAAGCGGCAGCTATAGTTTTTGCTTCAGTAGAAGCAGTAGTAGAGTCGGCAAGAATCGCTACATTCATGAGCTATCCTTTCTTTGCGCTATTCATGCAATTCATTAAGAACGGAATTTAGATAGTCTAAACATTCTTTTAGAACTTTAAGAGCCACAATGTCATCCTCATAAGAAAACGTCACACACGCCAACAAAGGATCATCAACGCTCCACTGGGTTGTGCCCGTAAATACCCTATTTTCATCGGTTGCATTACGTGTTTGCCCATCAACGATCATATGCTCCAAAAGATGAGGCGTGGACGTGTCATTCATCACATCAGAAAACAAGGGGCCTTTATGATTGCGACATGCATGCATACCAATTGTTGGATATTGCTTCAAAACTGCCTGGACAATATGCGAATTAGTATTAGCAAAGCGCGCATCACCCACGCGAATGTGCGTTTCTATCCTGTCTGGACGAACACGAATATGCTCAACGGTAATTGGTTGATTGTTTTGCGATGGTTCAGCTTGATGCGAAGGCCCACTCCGGCACGATGGTTCAGCTTGACTTTTTGTTGATGCGCAAAACTTAGGCTTATTTTTTAGCAGTACAACATTGCTTGCTGTTTCGCAGGTTTTGGTTACTACATCATCAACGTTGCCCATGGCTTCATCAGCAGTGTTGTTAATTAGTTTCTTGATTTTATTTACCGCATCACTAGCGCTGACTGCAGCTTTACTGGCATCGTTCATTGCTTCACCAGTTTTGTTGACACTTCTTCGCCTGAATCCGCATCGGTTTCCGTGATATAAAGCTCAGTTCGTTCTGGAGAAAAAGCATACGATCCCGAACCGGAATATTGCTTAAATGAAAACGAAATTGTTTTTTGGAAGGTGTCAAGCGTATACGGATACGAAACGTCCGCCGTCATAACAATATCAGTATCGGTAATCGTAATTGTTTGCGTGGTTCCATCAATTGTCCAGGTTCCCTGAATATCTGCCGTGTCGTCGAAGCGGAACCATTGATTCCACGCCAAAAGGCCCGTGCCAATAGCCAACAGAAGAATAACCACAAGCGATCCAATTAAAAATCGT
>ERZ1027247.509-NODE-509-length-15464-cov-6.270167_pt1 | contig 15464 bp, 15 predicted proteins | sample MGYA00519262_ERZ1027247 | MGnify/ENA primary metagenome ERZ1027247 (study PRJEB26926, sample SAMN06164776) | human gut metagenome | biome: ENVO:00009003; feature: ENVO:2100002; material: ENVO:00002003 | host: Homo sapiens | place: USA | collected 2012 ... | reverse complement strand
CGGCAGCGTCAGATGTGTATAAGAGACAGCGCCCACGCAGGCACAGGTGGAAGCCGCACGGCAGGCCGCTGCGGAAGCTGACCGGCAGGCACAGAACGCCAGCGCTGCCGCCCAGAGCGCACTGGCCACCGCCAACGAGGCGAAAACTTCCCTCCGGCGGGACGCCGAGACCCTGCTGCCGGAGCGCTTTACCACGCCGGAGGGCACAGTACCCCTTACCTTTGCCCTGATGACCAACGTTCTGGCCGAAGAGAATACCGCTTTGCAGGCGGCACAGACAGACTGCAAAGCCCAGTGCCAACAGGCCGAGGCCGACTGCCGCCGCAAGGCACAGCTGGAAGCCGACCGGCAGGGCAAGACCCGCCAGCGTCCAGCGCTGGAGCAGTCCGCTTCCGAGGCCGACCGCAGTGCTGCCGCACAGAATGCAAGTGCTGACGCGCTGGAGGGGCAAATCGCAGAGCGGCGCGCCGCCCTGCCCTACCCCCGGCGCGCGGACGCACAGGCGGCACTGGACAAGCTGGAGGCTGACCGCAGCACCCTGCGCACCGGTATGGACACGGCACAGCGCAAGCTGAAACAGGCTGAACAGACCGTTGCCGCCGCCGAGGCCGCTGTGGAGGCGCTGACCGCACAGCAGACCGCCGCTCAAAAGGAACTGCCCGCCCGCAGCGCCGAGGAGCTTACCGCACAGCAGACCGAACTGACCGCCGCGCGGGAGACCCTACGCAGCCGGGAAAAGCAGCTTTCGGCACAACTGCTGCCCAACCGCAAAACAGCGGCGCAGTACCGCGCTGCCGCCGAGGCGCGGCAGACGCTGGAAAGCCGGTGGCAGTGGGTCAGCGCACTGGCTGCCACGGCGGGCGGCACTTTGACCAGCAAGCAGAAGATCCGCCTCGAAGCCTACATCCAGATGAACTATCTGGACCGCATTCTGCGCTATGCCAACACCCGGCTGATGCAGATGACCGCCGGGCAATACGAGCTGGAGCGCATCGGTGCAGAGAACCAGCGCAGCCAGTCCGGGCTGGACCTTGGCGTCATCGACCACTACAACGGCACCCGCCGCAGTGTAAAGACCCTTTCCGGCGGCGAGAGCTTCAAGGCTTCGCTGGCGCTGGCGCTTGGCCTTTCGGACGAGGTACAGAGCAGCGCCGGGGGCATCCGGCTGGACACCTTGTTCTTAGACGAGGGATTCGGCTCGCTGGACGAGGAATCGCTGGAACTGGCCATCCGGGTGCTCTCCGGCCTGACCGAGGGCGACCGTCTGGTGGGCATCATCTCCCATGTGGGGGCGCTCAAGGACCGCATCGACCGGCAGGTGGTGGTGCACAAGGCCCGCACCGGCGGCTCCACCGTAGAGCTGCGGGTGTAAAACGCTTCTGGCGGGGCACACTAGGGGCGGAGGTGAATTTTGATGAATTCTCTGGAACCCTTCATCCGCCACGAACTGGAAAACCAGCCCGGCACCGCTGCCGCCCCGCAGGCAAGCAGCACCCGCAATGCCCCGCCGCTGGGCAGTATGCCACTGCAGCCCCCGGCTGCGCCGGACACGCCCGGCACCCAGCTGCCCCCGCCGGAGCTGCCGCAGCCCGAAAAGCCCGGTGTCCCCATGACTGACGGCACCCCCATGGCCTGCCGCCAGAAGAATGCCGCCGCCTTTCTGGCCGGGGACGTGCAGACCAGCGTGATGGCACACTACGCGCCCGGGCTATTCAGCACAAAGCAAAAGCTGCACAGCCGCCACCCCGCCCCGGACGAGGATACGGCCGCCGTTTTAGAGCTGGTGGAATGGCGCGAGGACGCCCCTTACGGCTGAGCGTAACAAAAATTTTTTAAAATATTTCAGTTTACCTGTTGAAATCTCGCCGCACTTCCCTTATTATGGTAGCATACAAACATAAAGGCAGGTTTTGCAATATGGCAGAGATCAAATACGAAGTTGTCCAGCGTGTAGCCGTGCTGAGCCAGCGTCCCCGCGGCTGGGAGCGTCAGCTGAACCTTATCAGCTGGAACGACGGCGAGCCCAAGTACGACATCCGCGACTGGTCCCCGGATGGCACCCGCATGGGCAAGGGCATTTCCCTGAGCCATGACGAGTTGGCCATCCTCAAGGGCATTCTGGAGGACATGGAGCTGTGAGCGGGGGCGACCGCGCAGAGTTTCTGGACATCTGGCAGCAGCACGTCACCCGCCCGGGCAGCGAAAAGCTGCTGGACTGGCTGGACAAAAAGACGGATTTTTTCACCGCACCGGCGTCCACCCGCTTCCACGGAGCCTGTGAAGGCGGGCTGTGTATGCACAGCCTGAACGTCTACCATGCGCTGCACGACAGCTTTTTCACCGAGGGCGAAAGCGAGGAGAGCTACGCCATCTGTGCCCTGCTGCACGATTTGTGCAAGGCCAACTACTACAAGCTGGGCACCCGCAACGTAAAGAACGAAGCCACCGGACAGTGGGAAAAAGCGCCCTTTTACAGTGTAGAGGATCTGTTCCCCTACGGCCACGGCGAAAAGAGCGTGTTTCTCATCGAGCGGTTCATGAAGCTGAAGGTGGAGGAAGCGGTTGCCATCCGCTGGCACATGGGCGGCTTTGACGATGCGGCCCGGGGCGGCTGTTTTGCCATCTCAGAAGCTTACGACAAGTACCCGCTGGCGGTCAAACTGCACATCGCAGACCTGCAGGCTACCTATCTGATGGAGCACCGCACCAGTAATATGCGCTGAATAAACTAAACAGGCGGCTGTACAGCATTTTGTACAGCCGCCTGTTTGTTTGTAGAAATTTTCAGCAGCCTTTCCCGGCGCAGAGAGCTTTCACCTTCTGCACGGCGGCAGCTACAAGACTGCCGATGGGCTGGTCGGGCACGCCGACAATATAGTTTTCGCAGTGATTCACCGGGATCAGCACCCGGGTGGCGCTGCTCTGGCACACTGCCGTGGCCATGGCGGGGGTGATCTCCCCCAGCAGCGCATCTGCAATGACGATGCCGATGGGCCCCACGATGATATCCGCATTGCGGCAGTTCACCACCACGGCATTCTCACCGGTGGCGGCGCGCTGCGCCCCGGCCTTGTGCATGGCCTGCGCGGCGACACTGTTGGTGCCCACGGCCACCAGCCGGATGTCCGGGCACTGGGCGCTGAGGGCAGCCACCAGCTGGCGGCCCAGTCCCCCGCCCTGCCCGTCAATGACAAGCACGTTCATGCCGTACCTCAGAAGTCGATCTCTTCCAGACGCAGCAGCGCCAGAATGTAGATCTTGACGGCCTCCAGCAGCTTGTCGATGGGGGCAGCTTCGTTGGCACCGTGCATCGGGCCGCCGAACTCCGGCAGCTTCACATCCTCATGCTCCGGGCCGAAGCTGACAGCATAGGGGAAGTGGCGGGCATAGGTGCCGCCGCCCATGGTGAAGGGGGTGGCATTCTCGCCGGTCACCTCGTTGTAGGTGTCGATGCAGGCGCGGATGGCGGGGCTGTCGGCCTCGATGTAGAACGGCTCGGCAGCATCCACATCCTCCAGCTTTGCGCCATCGCCCAGCGCAGCAGTGACCTGTGCGGTCAGCTTTTCACCGTTGGTGCAGGTGGGGAAGCGGCTGTCGATGGTCTGCACCAGCTTGCCGTCCTCCATATAGATGCGGCCGCCGATGATGGTCAGCGGGCCGAAGGGGCCGTCGGCGCAGTCGATGCCAAGGCCGGTGCCTGCGGTGGAGCTGTGCAGCTTGCGCAGTGCCTCCAGATAAGCGCGCTCGGCGTCGTTGCACAGGCCGTTGTCCAGCAGATAATCCGCCACCAGACCGATGGCGTTCACCGTGCCCTCCGGCATAGCGGCGTGGCCGGATTTGCCCCAGCCGCGCACCCGCACGCCGTCCCCTTCCGGTTCCAGCGTGATGTTGGGGGCGTTCTTCAGCTTGCGGATATCGGTCTTGACCAGTGCGCTGGCGCGGTCCGGCACCGCGTTGTTGGCAACACCGCCCTCAAACTCTGCAATGACGCCGTTGCACACCGGGCTGACGATCTTGCCGCCGAAGTGGCCCTTTTCGCCGTTGCACACCGGGAACTCCGCATCCGGGGTAAAGCAGAACACCGGGGCGGGATAGTTTTCCAGATAGTACTTCACATCGTTCATGTGGGTCTCCTCGTTGTCGCCCACAATGGCACGGATGGGGTAGCGCAGCTGGTAGCCCTGCTCCTTGAGGAACTTCAGCGCGTACAGAGTAACGATCATCGGGCCCTTATCGTCCGAGACACCGCGGCCCAGCAGCCAGCCGTCCTGAATGCGCATCTTAAAGGGGTCTGCCGTCCAGCCGTTGCCCACGGGCACAACGTCCACATGGCAGATGGTGGCCAGATATTTTTCCGGGTCCGCACCGGCCAGCTCGGCATAGCCGATGTAGTTTTCGCAGTTGCGGGTGGCAAAGCCCATGCCTGCTGCCAGTTCCAGCGTCTTGTCCAGCGCGGCCCGAGGGCCTGCGCCGAAGGGTGCACCCTCCTCCGGGGTGCCCTCCACGCTGTCGATGGCGACCAGCGCTGCAATGTCCTGCAGCAGCTGCTCCTTGTTTTCCGCAATGTATGCGTCAATTTTCTGATTCAGTGCCTGATCCATGTTCTATAACGTCCTTTCTGACCGGGAGCAGATCCCGGTTTTCACAACTGTTACCCAGTTTAACACACTCCGGGCGGAAAAGCTACCGGCATTTTTCACGACAAAAGCGTCCGCGTTTTGTCAGCCTGCCGCAAACAGCCCGCTGAGCGCACCCAGCAGCCCGGCGCTTGCCAAGCCCATGATGATGCCCGCCAGCAGCACACCGCCCATGCAGGCGATCAATACATCCTTGAATTTCATATCCAGAATGGAGGCTGCCAGCGTGCCCGTCCACGCACCGGTGCCCGGCAGCGGGATGCCCACGAACAGCAGCAGCGCCACGGTCATGCCCTTGCCGGCCTTGGCCTCCAGTGCGCGGCCGCCCTTTTCGCCCTTGTTGATGCAAAAGCGGCAGATGGGGCCGATGAGGGGCTTGTGGTAGCCCCAGATGAGGAACTTGCGGGCGAACAGGTAGATGAAGGGCACCGGGATCATGTTGCCCAGCACGCACAAAAGATAGGTGGGCAGCACCGGCAGCCCCATGCCCAGCCCGATGGGGATGGCCCCGCGCAGCTCAATGATGGGCACCATGGAGATAAGGAAGATCAGAAGATAATTTTTCAGCATTGGCTTCTCCTTATATTACAGGTCGATCTGCAGCTCCACCGGGCAATGGTCGGAGCCGAAGATCTCGTTGTGGATCTCGGCGGCGCGGATGCGGTCTGCAATGCGCCGGGAAACGATAAAATAGTCGATGCGCCAGCCCGCGTTCTTTTCCCGCGCGTGGAAGCGGTAGCTCCACCAGCTGTACTTCACCTCGTCCGGGTGCACCACCCGGAAGCTGTCCGCAAAACCCGCCGCCAGCAGCTCGGTCATCTTGGCGCGCTCCTGATCGGTAAAGCCTGCGCTCATGCGGTTGGTCTTGGCGTTTTTGATATCCATCTCGGTGTGCGCCACGTTCAGATCGCCGCACAGGATTACCGGCTTTTTTGCGTCCAGTGCCAGCAGGTACGCCCGGAAGGCGTCCTCCCACTCCATGCGGTAGTCCAGCCGCTTCAGCCCGTCCTGACTGTTGGGGGTGTAGCAGTTTACCAGATAAAAGCCGGGGTATTCCAGCGTCAGCACCCGCCCCTCGTGGTCGTGCTGTTCCAGCCCGATGCCGGTGGTCACCGCCAGCGGTGCCGTTTTGCACCAGCAGGCTGTGCCGGAGTATCCCTTTTTCTCGGCAGAGTAGGTATATTCGGTGTAGCCCTCCGGCGCAAAATCTGCCTGTCCCGGCTGCATCTTGGTCTCCTGCACCGAGAAGATGTCCGCGTCCAGCGCGGCAAAGCTCTCGGCAAAGCCGTGGGTCAGGCAGGCGCGCAGGCCGTTCACGTTCCAGCTGATCAGTTTCATGCTTTTCTCCTTATTGTTATGCCTGATATTTTGTTTTCCATGCGCCGCTGCGGAAGCGCAGCACAAAGCAGGTCACGCGGCAGGTCCAGTCGATGACCATAGCCACCCACACGCCCACAGCGCCCCAGCCCATGCGGACGCACAGCAGATAGCTGAAGCCCAGCCGCCAGCAGGCCATGCTGAGGATGGACACCACCATAGTAAATTTCACGTCGTTGGCCGCGCGCAGGGCGTTGGGCAGCACGAAGGACAGCGGCCAGAAGATGATGGCGCAGCCCGCATGGATAGTGACCAGCGTAATGGCCAGCTCCATGGTCTCGCCGGAAAGGGCGTAGATGCCCACCAGCTGCCGGAGGAACAGCAGGATCGCTCCGTTGGAAAGCCCCATGGTAATGTAAGCCCACAGCAGCAGTTTGCGGGTGTAGTAAACGGTCTGTTCGTGGTCGCCGGCACCGATGCAGCGCCCCACCACCGTGATCATGGCAAGACTGATGGCCTTGCCCGGGATGACGCCCATGCCGTCCAGATTGTTGGCCACCGCGTTGGCTGCGATCTGCACCGTGCCGAAGGTGGAGATCATGCTCACCACCAGAATGCGCCCGGCCTCGAACAGGCTGTTTTCAAAGGCCGAGGGGATACCGATCCCCAGAATGCGCTTTGCCATGCCGCCGTCCAGCCGCAGGGTCTTGGGCACGGTAAGCACCGCATCCTCCCGGTAGCACTTGCGCAGGATCAGCGCCGCAGCCACCACGCGGGATACCACGCTGGGCCATGCTACGCCGTCCACGCCCATTTTGAAGCCGAAGATGCACACCGCGTTGCCCACGATGTTGATGATGTTCATCAGAAAGCTGATCTGCATGGAGATCTTGGAGTTGCCGATGCTGCGGAACAGTGCCGCACCGCCGTTGTACAGCGCCAGAAACGGGTAGCTGAGGGCGATGATCTGCAAATACTTCACGCCCGCGTCCAGCACGTCGGTATCAATAGAGCCGTAGAACAGCCGGATCATAGGGCGGGCCAGCACAAAGCATACCACGCCGATCACCACACCGGACAAGCCGCTGAGCAGCAGCAGCTGACCGGCGCTTTTGTCGGCATTCCCGCGCTCTTTTGCGCCCAGATACTGGCTTACCACCACCGCACCGCCGGTAGCCAGCGCCGCAAACAACACGATGATAAGGTTATTGATCATATCTACCAGACTGACGCCGGAGATGGCCGCCTCGCCGCAGCGGGACACCATCATGGTGTCGGCCATGCCCACCGTCACTTCCAGCAGCTGCTCCACCAGCAGCGGAACGGCCAGCACCAGCAGTTCCTTCTGGCTGAACAGCGGCTCCCGCCCGCCGGTCAGGCTGTTTTTTTCATTGCCATGCAGTAGCTTTGTCATTCGTTTCTCCCCTCCCGGCACCGGGCGCTTTTCCGGTACGCCGCCGCTGCCCGGCGCGTGCATTCTTCCGGTTGCAGCAGATGTGTCCATCTTAACACACCACCGGCTGCTTGTAAAGCGGTGCAGGCTACATCCCGCGAAAAACCGCTTTCCGAATAAAGGCTTCCCCCAAAGGGTGAAGGCTTTTGCTCCGGACAGGCTGCAAAAGTTGATTCCATTGCCTGCCGGTTTTATAAAGGTGTCCCTGTGCGGTTTTCCGACTGCCATTCTGTTTTATGCTTGTTCGTCAGTTTGCCGGGAACTTTCCATAAAATTTGTGCGTTTCTACAAAAATGCGATTTCCCGCGTATTTTTGGGGAGAAATTTTAAAAAACCTCTTGCAATTTCTGTTCCAAAGTGGTATGTTGTATCCAACAAAAGTGAAACTTGGATACATCTTCACTTTGGAGCGGCAAATTCGGCTCCGCACACGCTTTTGTTTTTAACCTTGCTATTTTCTTCATTTACCTTCTTATCATTTACCCTGCCTGTCCCGCAAGGGACGAGAAAAGCGATGACCCACCTGCACGGGTCGTCGCTTTTTCTTTTGCCCACAGCCGCCCGCAGGGGGGCAGAGTACAAGCCGCCAAAGCACTGCTCTACAAGATGACGTGCCGCAACTGCTTTTCCCTGTCCCGCCCCAAAAAGTTTGTTTGAATAAACATACCTGCTTTTTCTTGACATCCCTTTGTATGCGTGTTATCTTAATTTCCGTCAATTAGCTTACCCTAACCATCTGAGGGGCTTTGCCCCGCAGTTTTTCTTTGCGCGCAATGTTAGGTTCAGCTAACTATATGGCAGTGCTTTTCTGTCATTGTGATGAAAGGAGTATTTTTCATGAGAACAAAGAAATTTCTTTCCCTGCTGCTGTCGGCGGCTATGGCGTTCAGCCTGCTGACCGCTACCGCCTTTGCAGCAGCCCCTGCCGAGGAGGAAAACAGCTTTTTCGATTTTCTGCTGGGCAAGAAGTACACCTATCTTTATGCTGCCCTGACTTGGGACGAGTATTGGGCAAACGAGAAGGTCTACGCCGCCGGCAGCACTGCCGCCTCTGCGCAGCTGGACAGCCACGAGGAGCACGACCTGGGCGCGTTTGACGCGGTCTCCCGCGCAACCGTCAACCACGGTCTGCACCGCGGCAGCTTCCAGAGCACTGCTGTCATCTACGCCAAGGACGGCAGCAGCTACACCGTTTCCCACTGGTCGGACGATGGCAAGACCATCTATCTGGCCGATGGCACCACCGTGGGCTGGAACCGCGGCACCATTACCAAGGCCGACGGCTCCACCGTGCGGATGGACCACTACGAGGTGCTGGGCACCAAGTATGTGCCTGTGCGCGTAGCTACCAGCGACCTTGCAGATTTCTGCTCCAAGTACACCGTGGTGGAAAACGGCGGTCAGCTGGTGGGCGGCTACTCTGAAAAGAACCTGACCGCCTACACCCTGACGGCTGCGGTGGATAAAAACACCAACGGCCTGAAGTACGCAACCAAGAGCGGCGACGGCTACACCTTCTCTGCCGCACACACCGGCACCGGCTCCGGCGTGGCAGAAGCCGCCCAGAAGGCTGCCGAGGGCCTTACCGTGAACCTGCGCAGCGGCAGCGACGTGGGCAGCTTTGGCGAGTTTATCCGTGTGGACCTGAACGGCAACTACGGCGAACTGGGCTCTCGGATGCAGTCTGTGGTGTGGACCTACTACGGCGATGACAGCACCTACACCCACGCCAAGGCCTCCTACGGCACCAAGTTTGCAGCCGACAACTGGATGCACAAGTCCATGGGCATCCAGCTGGGTCTGAGCGATTCCGCCCGCTGCCAGCTGCCGGAGGGCACTGATGGCACCGGCTACTGGACCATCACCATCCGCGCACTGGGCTACGCCGATACGGTGGTCAAGTTCCAGACCACTGCCGAAAACCTTGCCAAGCACGAGCTGGCAAGCGATGCCGACCGCGCCGCCCTGCAGGCTGTGGTCACTGAGGCACAGAGCAAGGCAAAGGCCGCTTACACCGCCGACAGCTATGCCAATCTGGAGACTGAGCTGGCCGAAAGCGTGGAACTGCTGAGCCGCGAGACCCTGTATAAGGCCGCTGCACTGGAGCAGGTGACTCACCTGACCGATGCTGTGCAGAACCTGAAAGCTGCCTGATCCGGCAAAAAACAGAACACCCAAAAAGCAAGGTCGCTTTATGCAGGCGGCCTTGCTTTTCCGTGTCAGGAGGAGTTGGAATGAACAAAAAACGATGCAACACACTGCTGCCACTGGTGCAGCTGCTCCCGGCGGTGGCGGCAGCGGCAGCCGTGCTTTTTGCCCTGCCCCGCACCGTGCCGGTGCTGGCTGCCGTACCGGAAAGGCTGGCAGTGGTGATGGAGCAGCCGGTGGAAGCCGTTTCCGTTGAAGCGGAGGAAGAAGCCCTGCCCAAGCTGCCCTATGCCGACGGCGTATACGTCGGCTCTTCCCGGGGCTACGGCGGTGCCGTCCGGGTGCAGGTGACCATGGAAAACGGCAGCATCACGGAGGTGGAGGTCCTGGACGCTTCCCACGAGACAAAGCAGTTTCTGCGGCGCGCCAAGCGGCTTTTGACCACCGTGGTGGATGCCCAGAGCTGGGAGGTGGACGCTGTTTCCGAAGCCACCTACACCAGCCGGGGCATTCTGGGCGCGGTGCAGAACGCCCTGACCGGCGAGGTGGTGAATAACCCCCTGCCGCCGCAGCCGAAGCCTGCCGCACCGCTGGTGGTGGAGGAATTTACAGCACCCTCCACCTACCTTGACGGCATCTACACCGCCGAAGCCATAGGCTTTGAGGGCAAAATTACAGTGCAGGTCACGGTGGCAGAGGATAAGATCACCGATATCACGGTTCTGAGCGCCGAGGACGAGGAGGAATATCTCTCCCGGGCAAAGCGGGTCATCCCCGCCATTCTGGAAGGACAAAGTCCCAACGTGGATGCCGTTTCCGGTGCCACCTACTCCTCCACCGGCATCCTGAACGCCGTCAAGCTGGCATTGGCAAAGGCAGCGGTTGCCCCGGCAGAGGAAGCCGACCCGAAGCAGGCAGCCTCGGAAGAAGTGGTGGAAGAAGCCGCGCCGTCCGAAGCAGCAGAACCCGAGGAAACGCCGGTCACTGCGCCCACCGTGGAGGTGGTGCAGCCGGAGGAAAAGAGCGCTGTTTCCGCGTGGTTCAAGGAAGTGTGGCAGCAGCTTTTCCCGGCAGAAACACCGGACGATTCTGAACCGGAACCGGCATCTTCTGCGGAGGTGCTGCCGGCATCCGAGGCGGCGCTGCCGCCGGAAGAAACCGAACCTGAAACGGAAGGAGCAGCGGAATGAAATACAAGAATTTTCTCCTCCGGGCGGTAAATCTGCTGCTGATTTTGGGGGTACTGTGGCAATACCAGCAGGTGGCGCTGGTCCGGGCTGCGGCGGTAAGCCAGCGCAAGCAGGAGATTGCTGAAGTGGAAGCCTACAACGCTTCCGTTTTGCAGGCGCAGAGCGCAGCGCAGGCAGAGCAGAGCCAGAGCGGCTACCGGGACGGCACCTACGAGGGCAGCGCCTTTGGTTTTGGCGATGTTATCCGGGTGTCGGTGACCATCCAAAGCGGAAAAATGACCGATATTGCGGTGCTGGATGCTTCCGGTGAGGATAAGCCCTACTATAAACAGGCGCTGCCTTTGCTGGACGAGATGCTGGCAGTGCAGTCTGCCGAGGTGGATACCGTTTCCGGCGCTACCCTTACGGCAGAAGGTCTCATCGGTGCAGTAGAGGACGCACTGGGAAAGGCGGCAGGATGATGGAAAAAATACAAGCAAAGCCTTTGACGGCGGCGCAGCAGCGTCAGCGGGACAAAAAGCGCCGTACATGGCTGCGCGCCGGGGTGCAGCTGTTCTTCTTTGTGTCCATGCCGGGCGCATTCGTGGCCGGGTTTTCCGGGGTAAAGCAGCTCTTTCTGCACATCGGTGCAGGCGAGGTGCTCTCGGCGGACAGCTTCACGCTTTCCCTGCTGGGGCTGTGCGGCTTCACGTTGCTGTTCGACCGGTTTTTCTGCGGGTACGCCTGCGCCTTTGGCAGCTTGGGCGATGCCGTCTGGGCACTGTCCGGGCTTGTCCAGAAAAAGCTGTTCCACCGCAAAAAGCCGCTCCGTCTGCCGGAGCGGGCGGTACTCTGGGGACAGAAGTTCAAATATCTGCTGCTGGCAGGGCTGGTGGCGCTGTATGTGACCCGGCAGGAAAAGCTGCTGTCCGGCGCAAGCCCGTGGGAGGTGTTTTCCCGCCTGACGGCTCTGCGTCTGCCGCCGGAGGGCTTCGGCGTAGGCATCGCGCTGCTTGTGCTTATTTTGCTGGGCATGGCAGTGCAGCCCCGGTTCTTTTGTCAGTTTCTCTGCCCCATGGGTGCGGTGTTCGCCCTGCTGCCGGTGCTGCCCTTTGCACGGCTGCACCGGCAGAGCGAGGGCTGCATCCCGGGCTGCAATGCCTGCAAGCAGCAGTGCCCGGTGTGCCTGAAGCTGGAGGAAAGCAGCCTGCGCAGCGGGGAGTGCATCGCCTGTGAAGCCTGCGTGGGCACCTGCCCCAAGCAGAACATCCACCGGTGGGATTTGGCTCTTTGCCAGCACCCGTGGCTGCCGGTACTGGGCAAGGCGCTGCTCTTCTTCCTGCTGGGCTGCTGGCTGGGCTTCTGCCGGTTTATCTGAAACAAAAAAGGGAGGCCGCCGCACACTATCGTGCAGCGCCTCCCTTTTTGCTAAGACGATTTTGAATGCCCTCCGCTATGCTCTGGGCATTTTCAGCGGAAAAGCTATTTATAATTTCGGAACGCCGGAGCGTCTGCGGACGCTCCGGCGTTCCATTTTCACGGTAAAGGCTTCTGCTCCAGCAGGTCTGTCATGCTGCGCAGACTGATGCCAAGGGTGGAAAGGTTATGCAGCATCGCGCTGGTAGCCGGGGGCAGGATGCCCAGAGCACCCAGAAGGATGAGCGCAGAGTTGAAGCTGAGGACAAAGCGGTAATTGCTGCCCACCCGCTTTTGCAGGGCGTTGGCAATGGCTTTCAGGGTCACCAGCTCTTCCAGACTGTCGGCGCGGATGGTCACATCTGCGATCTCCCGGGCGATGGCGGCACCGGAATGGATGGCGATGCCGATATCTGCCGCCGACAAGGCAGGAGAATCATTGATGCCGTCGCCGATCATCACCACCGTATGTCCTTCGGCTTTGGCGTCACGGACAAAGGCAGCTTTATCCTCCGGCAGCACCTCTGCAAAGCAGCGGTCCACCCCCACCTGCGCCGCAATGGCGCGGGCGGTGCGGTCACTGTCGCCGGTCATCATGACGGTCTGGGTGATGCCCAGCTTCCGGAGCTTATGCAGCACCTGTGCCGCCTCCGGGCGCAGGGGGTCTGCGATGCAGATGACCCCCGCCAGCACCCCGGAAGCTGCCAGATACAGGTGGGAATACTGGGGGTCCAGCGCATCGAACTTTGCCTGTTCCCCTGCCGGGATGGTGCAGCCCTCGTCCTCAAAAATGAAGTGGGCGCTGCCGATGACCACCCGCGTGCCGCCCACCCTGCTGGCAATTCCATGCGCCACGATATACTCCACCTCGGAGTGCATCTCCTCGTGGGAGATGCCCCGCTCCTTGGCGGCGCGGACGACAGCGTTTGCCATGGAATGGGGGAAATGCTCTTCCAGACAGGCAGCAAGCTGCAATACCTCCTGCTCCCCGCAGCCGGAGAAGGGCACCACCTGCACCACCTGCGGGGTGGCGTGGGTGAGGGTGCCGGTCTTATCGAACACGATGGTGTCCGCCTTTGCCAGCGCTTCCAGATACTTGCCGCCCTTTACAGTGATGTGGTATTCCCCGCACTCCCGCATGGCAGAGAGCACCGCCAGCGGCATGGAAAGCTTCAGCGCACAGGAGAAATCCACCATCAAAATGGAGATGGCGCGGGTGACGTTGCGGGTAAAGGCGTAGGTAGCCACCGTACCGGCAAGGCACCACGGCACCAGACGGTCAGCCAGCTGCAAAGCCCGGTTCTCGGTACCGGACTTGAGCTTTTCCGATTCCTCGATCATGGCCACGATCTTATCGTAGCGGTTGGCGCCGCCCTCTGCCTTGGCTACAAGGACGCACTCGCCCTCTTCCACCACTGTTCCGGCGTAGACGGTGGCACCGGTGGTCTTGCGTACCGGCATGGACTCGCCGGTCAGGGCGGCTTGGTTCACCATGGCCTCGCCCTCCAGCACCATGCCGTCCAGCGGGATCATGTTGCCGCTGCGCACGACCACCTCATCGCCGGAGCGTACCTTGGTGAGCGGTACCAGCACTTCGGTGCCCTGACTGCGCACCCACACCTTGTCCACGTTCAGGGCCATGCTGCGGGCCAGATCGTCCAGACTCTTCTTGCGGGTCCACTCTTCCAGCAGAGAACCGAGGTTCAGCAGGAACATCACGGAGCCTGCGGTGGCAAAGTCGCTGCGCAGGATGGACACGCCGATGGAAAGGGCATCCAGCACTTCCACTTCCAGTTTGCGGTGCAGCACGCAGCGCAAACCTTTCCAGAGAAAGCGGATGGAGCGGAACACCGTGTAAGCGGCATCGATGGGTGCAGGCAGGAACAGCTTGCGCAGGCAGCGGCCTGCCACCAGATCAAACATCTTATCCTGATATTCACGGTTCAGCCTGCGGCTGTCGGCGGAGGTGACCAAAGCGTCATACTCGGCCACATCGAACTTGTAGCCTGCCAGAATGGCAATGGCGGCGGTGCGCTTGCCGGTATAGGTAATGACCACATCGCCGGTGCGCTCGTAAACGGCGGCATGGACGATGGCATCTTTGTGGTTCAGATATGCTTCCAGCACATCGGCACGGTGCAAAGTCATGCGGACGTTTTCCACATGCACACGCATCCGGCCCTTGCCTTCATGCAGAATGGTACATTTCATATATCAAATATCCTTCTCTATCTTTTTGCCGCAGCGTCAGGCTGCTATACCCTGCACGCCTGCGGCCCCACTCTCACAAAAAAGAGCCGCCCGAAGGCGGCTCGAAAGCCACGTTGGGGCTTTCAGTGCTTTACGAACCGAAAATTACTCAGCGGTCTCTTCGGTGGTCTCCTCGGCGGCATCTTCGATCACAGCAGCCTCGGCTTCAACAGCACGAGCCTCGTTGATGGCCTTTGCATCGGCCAGAATGTCACCAGCCTGCTCCTGAACCTTGCTGACGGTTTCCATGGTGGAGTCCTTCATGCGCAGCACGGCAGCAGTGGTCTGGGTGTAGACCTTCTTGGCATCCTTGCTGGACAGCAGCTTGAAACCGGCAGAGCCGAACAGAGTACCGGCGGCGAACAGTGCGATCTTCTTGATATCCATAGTAACTTCCCTACCTTTTCTATTTCCTGTCAGAGGCCCTGCACCGCAGGACCTGTAAGATGAATATACCGGCCCAAAAGCCGGAGAACAGGGTGAACATTTCCCTTCTGTCGAGCCTATTGTAGCACAGAATTTACCATTTTCAAGCTTTTTCTTAAATGTTAATACATGTAAACTTTTTACGATGTGTAGTTAGAAAAAGCTATCTCTAACGCGTTTTTTAAGACAAACTACAGTTTGTAAATAGAAACTAACCGGCAGATGGGACGAGAAAGAATTTCCAGTTTGTAAAAAATCCTGGTTTGGAAATGCAGTTTGCCGCTACGGCCCTTCTCTGTGAAAAAGCAACTCGGAAAAATCCGCAGACTTTTCCGGGTTGCTAAAATAAAAATCGTTTTCCGCTGAAGATGTCAAGAGCGACGCGGCGGGCATTTTAAACCGTTTTGCTTTACAGGATGCGCACCCGGACCACGGCGGGGATGGCAGCCAGCTTTTCGGCCAGCTTTTTGTCCACAGCACCGGTAGCATCCAGCATGGTGTAGGCCATGTTCTTCTTGCTCTTGTTCACCATGTTCTCGATGTTCAGGCCGGCTTCGGTGGTCAGGGCGGTGATCTGGCTGATCATGCCCGGCTCGTTTTTGTGGATGATGCAGATGCGCTTGCCGCCGGCGCGGGGCTGATGCACCT